>LZQR01000296.1_pt1 | contig 12706 bp, 15 predicted proteins | sample 768601 | NCBI WGS metagenome assembly LZQR01 (sample SAMN05207299, study PRJNA324521) | oil field metagenome | isolation source: sample BH-FW-24 from oil reservoir | place: India: Bombay High | collected 2015-12-04
CGCAGGTATTTAACGCCGAGAAATGGCAAAAAAGGCTATATTACCCTAGCTTTTGACCACCGTACTTACGGTGAAAGCGGTGGTTATCCTCGCGGTATGGAAAATGCGCCAATGAAGGTTGAAGATATCAAGAATGCCATTACATTCTTGAGTCATTTTCCAGGCGTTGACCCTCAGCGCATCGGTGAGCTAGGCATTTGCTCTGGTGCTGGTTACAGCTTACAAGTTGCAATGCAGGATACCCGTTTAGACTCTGTAGCAACAGTCAGCGGCTTTGTTGACTTTACTGACTATGGTATGGGTGGGCAACTCAGTATATGGACCAACTTACGGGCGATCCGGTTGAGCAATATCGTCAGCAGATCCAAATGGCGAGCGAGGCACGTCAAAAGTATTACGAAACAGGTGAGGTCGTGCTTGTTGATGGCATTCCATCTACAGAAAAAGCCAAATCCATGAATGAGTTTTGGGTTCGCGCTGCTGATTACTATCGTAACCCTGAGCGTGGTGGCGGTGCCGAAAACTATTCGCCAATGCGCGCTGCTATGTCTCTAGATACACGCTACGCTTATAACCCATCAGAAAACATGGTGCTACTTGGTGACACTCCTTTCTTGGCTGTCGTTGGGACTGAAGCGCTATCGGCGTATTTTAGCGAAGTGGCGGTAAAACGAGGTAAAGACGCTGGCATTGACGCTGAGTTGTTTGAGATTAAAGGGGCGCAACATTTCGACCTTTACGATCAAAACAAGTATGTTGATCAAGCCGTAGTCAAACTTGATAAGTTCTTTTCGAAAACGTTGTTATAGTTTCTTTTGTATTTTTAAAGGTACGTTGAACCTGCACTCTAATCGTGCCTGGTAAAGAATCAACAGTTTTCAAACACAATTGAATAAAACAAGAGCCGCAAACTGCGGCTCTTTTACATTCTGGGAAGCAGGTTTAGAGAAAAGAGAAATAGAGTGGGTTATTGCGCTAAATCTGCCATGAACTTTGGTTGAGGGGCTACACAGCTTCTTAGCTCCCCTTTTATCCATTGGTTGAACAAACTAAAATCAGAATGTGTTGGCCAGAATAGAGAAGCAGTCACTCGCTTACCAAATAAATCTGGGTGGTCGTTAATCCGTCTTAGCTTGCCCTCTTTTTCATTTTCCTCGATGAGAAATTCCGGCAAAAAAGCAATGCCCTTTTGGGCTTTACATAGGTCTAGGATGGTTCCCAAATCATCCAGACGCCATAAATTATAGGCTGCTATGTTAGATAAATTGAGTAACTCTTCGCTGCCATCCATTAAGAGGACTCGTTGCGACGGGTTACTGTCAATATTCGTCAAGGCCTCGTGTGCCACCCACCAACAGTTGACGTAAAATAACTCATCAATATTAAAGTCGTTCCCTGTTTTGTGGTAGGGGTTTCCCAAGGCTAGATCGATCTTCCCTTCGTTTATGTAGTTACCCAAAACAAAGCTTGGTTTGGTGACAACAAGCAAATCTACATTAGGAAATGCTTCTGAAAAGTCTAGTAGTGTTTTCTTTACTTCTTTACTGAATACCAGTGGATCAATGCCTACACGATACACGATTTGCTCTGATATATTCATTTGCTGTGCTGTTGTCATCAATTCTCGATACTTTGAAACAACAGGGGCAGACAAATGGAATAGACGTTTCCCTTTCTCAGTCAGCCAGACTTTAGAATATTGTCGATTAAATAAATTGAAGCCTAAGTCTGATTCCAGGTTCTGAACAGCAGTGCTAACAGTAGATTGGGATTTGCCAAGCTTCCGAGCTGCGGAGCTAAATGAACCTTCCTCAACTACAGCTACGAACGAAACAATATTTTCGAATTGTAGTTTCATGATTTCGACCAACCTTTTAAAAGCAAGTAATTTATAGTTTTAGGTTTATTGTTCGTATATATAGCGTGATGATTCTCATATTTCAACAGGTTTTATAAACCATGGTTAATTATTTTTACATTAAACCGTCGCCAACATATTCCTATATGGCATAATTGATTATCACTCGTATCAATTGGTTTGTATTGAATTATTAATTAATATGTAGAGCTATCACTCTATTGATGACGCTTGTTCCAATTTTTAAAAATATCAAATAGTCATTTTCACTGTCATCGTAGTGTAAAAATTAACTTAAGACATTGTATTTTAAGTTTTTGTCTAAAAAGTGTTCGATATTTATTTGGTAATTTTGAGTGTTATTTACACATCCTATCGATTTTATCAATAGGTGCTATTTTTTCTTGGTTAAAGGTATTAATTAGACTGGCGCCTCTTTTATAAATTTAACTCATAGGAACGATCATGATCACTAAACTATACGTACAAACAAGCCTGTTTTTATCAAAATTCAAGAACGACGAACGTGGTGTAACTGCGATTGAATATGGTCTGATTGCAGTAGCAATGGCTGTATTAGTAACTACTGCAGTAGGCTCTGATGGTTTTATCGGCAAACTAGAAGGCGCATTTGATCAAGTGGCAGGTGCCATTGATACTGCTAGCAAGTAAAAGAAACCTTACTTACTAGTATAAATAATATCGATAGATGTTTGTGCCAGACCTTTGTTTCATCGGTCTGGCTCTGTTAATTTCTGATGTCTTAAAAATATTATTATTAACTAATATATATTCAGGCAAGAGTCTTTGTTTTGAGTTATGAATTGTATTTGCTGGTATTGTTCATAGTGTGTTTATATGTATCCATCGTTGATCTTCGTCATCGAAAATACACAACCATACTTTGTTTATACTGCTTTTGTTTCAGTGCTTTTTGTCACCACTAGACCTTCAATTTATCACCTTTTTGCTGATGTTAGGGGGCGGGCTAATTCTGTACGCTCTGATTTGGGTTGGGGCCGGTGATATTAAATACGCAGCGGTTTTGTCCCTAGTCATCCCGCTCAAAGATTTACCTTGGAGCCTTGTTATGACGGCGTTTGCTGGTGGATTTTTGGCGATTATTTATTTGTTTAGCCGAAAAATTGGTTACTAATACGTCTAACCCGCAAGAAGGCATTCCATATGGGATAGCAATAAGCATTGGATTTTACTTAATCATTTTAACTCAAAATACGCCACATATTTAAACCTCCAAGAATAGGCACAATATGAGATCTCGACTGGTATTACTTGTTGCTATCGTCGCTTTGATAGTGGGTGCGTTAGGCGTTATCGACTTATTCAAAAGCGACCCTCAACCGATAGCGACTGCTGCAGTGGTGGAGAACACAAACGAAGAATACGTTGCTGTTTGGATGACCACAGAAGCATATGAAAAAGGGCATGCTATCAGTGCCCAAGGTGTGGTTAAACAACAGCTTCCTCTAAACGAAGCATTGGCACTGGGCGTTAGAGAAGATGCTCAAATCAGTTTCTCACCATCTATTTTGCTCAATAGAAGTTTGGATCTAGGTGATGTCGTATTACCGGAATATCAAGTGAGCCCCGGACAATCTGGGTATATCGATCTTCTGGTAACGGAAGGCATGACACTATATCCACTTGAAGTAAGCGACCAGAACTTAATCAATGATTACATTCGTCCTGGGTCGTTCATTGACATTCTCACGGTCAGTTCTCCTAACGATAACCTAGCTCAGAATATTGATAAGCCTAAACGTTTTAAGGGCGTTAAAGCGTCAATGTTCTTAAAGCATGTCAAGGTACTTAACATCGGTGATGATGCCAAGGGTGACAGTTCTGTTACTGCCCGCTCTCCAAGTAAGGAAAACGGCCTGACAACGGTTGTTATTGAGGTGAAACCGGACGACTTGGCGAAGCTTGCTTTGGCGCAACGAACCATGCACATCGAAATATATCGAAGCCAAACTTATAACAAACCAGAGTACGCTGAAGTGCGCAATGTTATTGATAATTATACCGGCATTGAAGAACTACGTGGCAATGTCATTGATCGAAGGGAGGCTTTGTAATGGTAATACAACCTCGAATTAGCCAATCACTTTCAATATTTATCGCGTCCTTGTTTTTCTGCTTGTTTTTCGTGACAAAAACTCACGCTGCTGATCGTTCAATCACGCTAAATGACGGTCAGCACATTTCGGTTAAACAGCCGATTGGCAAAGTGTTCATTAGTAACCCTGATGTTGCTGATTATAAGTTATTAACGACACAACCTTGGTCGTGTTTGCCAACGGTATCGGGCAGTCCCGTTTGATTGTTTATGGCATTGATGAAGATGTCTTGCTTTCAGACCGAATTATTGTGGATTTGGATTTAACTGAAATTAGACGTCAGCTCAAATTTCATTTCCCCGATGCGAAGGTTACTGTTCAGTCGGTAGGCGAGCAAGTTGCTGTCGGTGGTGTTGTTGACTCAGAAGAGACGCGTGACGAAATCTACCGTTTAGTTGCGACGTTACTTGGGCGCGAAAAAACAGAGAAGTGGGATAAAACTTATAAGTTTGAATTCAAATCTGACTATGCCCAGTACGAAGAACCTGAAGGAATGATTTTCGCCCGTAACATGACCTGGAAAGGGATTGTTGAGCGCATTCAGGTTGCGACAACGCAGCAGGTGAACGTCAAGATCTCAGTGGCACAAGTGACAGAATCCTTCGGTAAAACAGTCGGTGTGGATTGGAGCTCTGTCGGTTCTAGCGTTGGTGAGTTTGTGTTCGACCAGTTTGATGCCGCGAATCTAAGTACGTTAATTACCGCTTTAGGCAATGATCAAGTTGCTGAAGTATTGGCAGAACCAAACCTGACGGTGCTATCTGGTGAATCGGCTAGTTTTTTAGTTGGTGGAGAAGTGCCGGTTATCGTTTCGACCAATAACAACGTAAACATTTCGTTCAAAGAGTTCGGCATAAAACTCGACCTTACAGCGAAGGTTCTAAGCCAAGACAAAATTCGTATGCAACTCGCACCGGAAGTGAGTGAGGTCGAAAGCTACGTAGAAGCAGCGGGTGTAAAAGTGCCGCAACTGGCTTCACGACGAGCGTTAACAACGGTTGAGTTGGCCGATGGCGACAGCTTTATTCTAGGTGGCTTGATGAGCAGCGCTGACCTAGAAAAAATGCAAAAAATTCCCTTTGTCGGCGATATCCCAATATTAGGTGCTGCGTTTCGCAAAGCCACGACTGAAAGAAAGCGCACGGAATTGATTATCGTGGCAACGGTAAACCTAGTTGAGCCTATTAAGCCGAAAGATGTGCAATTACCGTACATCAAAAAAACGTCAACATTGGCTCGTTGGTTGAACATCGAATCCAATAAAGATTCTATTGCGTCGTCTGATGCCACGATTCGTCTGTTGTCGGAAGGAGGGTTTATCCAATGAAGAACCTTGTATTCATTGCTTTGTTGACATCATCACTCCTAGGTTGTGCAAACGAGCGGTATTTCGGTGGCAATGGCGCAGAAGCGATCGTGTATAAAGAAAACCACAGTTTTGAGTTTGCAATCAAAAAGCGCACTGAAACTGCTAAGAAGATTGAGCAACTTATTCGCGATATTGAATCGATGGATAAAGGCGCTACTTACGTCGTGGAGTACAAATCCACACGCGCTAAAACGATGTTGGAGCCGATCTTTAAGCAGTATCCGGCACATATCATCGCACCACAAAGAGTTGAGTACCGCTCTAGGCCTTCTTTGTCGAGCGATCTCAATATTCATGTGACGTTAACGCGTTTGAAGACTCAACAATGCTTGCCAGCAAAGTTTCAGGCTCGAATTGGACAACCAGATTGTTTTGTCGAATCGATGCGTTTAAAGCAAGTATCCGATAAGTCTCGATTGATAGGTGAATAATCATGTTTGATCTGACGAAAGCCCTAACGACCAAGGCAAAGCCCGCACCATCCACAACGACAGGGGTCGCTGGTTGTACGCTATTTTATCAATCACAAGAGTGTTTGAACCTAGTTCAAGAAGTGTTCCGTTTTGAAGGCTGGAATGATCCTGAGTGCGTAAAAGCGAACTCGGGCTCAACCAAGCTGACAGAGCAACAAAGTAGTCACATCGTTATACTTGAACTGAATGAATCCCGCAGTGTTGTCGAAGATGCTAAAGCGTTTGCCAGCAAAGTGCCAACTCATAAAGGGGTGGTCGTAATTGGCAAGGAAGACGCGATCTCGACGCTTCGTTCTCTCAAAGAGATGGGCTTTTATTACGTTTTTTGGCCAGTCAATAAACAAGAGTTTGCTGACTTCTTGAATCACGTGAATAAAAACCTCAAGACATTTTCTGGCGTAAGTCAGAAGCGTAAAGCAAAGCGTGTCGCTGTTGTTGGTTCGAAAGGCGGGGTTGGAGCATCCTTCATTACTACAGAGTTGAGTTCACTGCTCTCTACTCAAGGCAGCGATACGATTCTTGTCGACCATCAATATGCGGACACTAATATCGACGTTCTATTGGGACTAAAAGACTTTAAATCCCGTGCCATAGACGAGTTCACTGCGCCATTGCATGAGATGGATGAAGAAGGGGCATTGAGCTACCTGTTCAATGCACGAAAAATCTACGTGTGTTGGCGATTGATGGCGATATGAGCCAGAACGATATCCTCAACTACAACCAAACGCTTTGTGATCTATTAGCTCGTAATACCAACTTCATCATTGAAGATTTTTCTGGTGGTGTTGATTTTAAGGTTGAACCTCAACTCTTGGTAGAAAACTTTGATGTGGTTGTGTTGGTGCTTGATGCTTCTGTGTCGTCAACAAGAAGCGCAAAGCGACTGTTTGAAAAAATGGCCAACTTGCAGCTTACGCTATCGTCTCGTACTCGAGTCATCACCGTGGTGAACTACCATCGCCCGGAAAGCGCTTATGTACTACAAAAGCCCGATCTACCTAAATACTTAGGCGCGTCTGTCGATCTGGAAGTCGATTATTGCAAATCATTGTCGCACATCATTATCGATGGGAAGCGAGCACACAAACATGACCGTAACATCAGTCGTTCTATGGAACAGCTGGTGAAGTTGATCAATGGTCAGCCTGTGACTCAAAAGGGCATGGGTTCTTGGTTGAAAAGGGTGCGTGTTAAATGAGTTCTAACAAAGACTTATACCTCGCGTTTCGTGGTCAGATATTCGAAGCGCTAGACGCCGAAGCGGTTCAGAAAATGAGCCGCCGTGACCTCGAATCACAAATACAAGCCGCAGTTGATCTGCTAGCCAATAATTACCAGCGTCCGATTACGTCTATGATGAAGTCTGGGTTGGTGAAAAGTCTGATTGATGAGCTGTTTGGTTTGGGGCCATTACAACCATTAGTGGAAGATCAGTCGATCTCAGACATCATGGTGAACGGGCCAAATAACATCTTCTTCGAACGACACGGTAAGGTACAAAAATCAGAAGTCTCGTTTGTCAATGAAGAGCAGTTATTGGCGATCGCAAAACGTATTGCATCGCGTGTTGGCAGACGTGTGGATGAGTTGTCTCCAACAGTTGATGCAAGGCTTGAAGACGGCAGTCGTGTAAACATCGTTATTCCACCGATTGCTCTGGACGGAACCTCAATTTCTATCCGTAAGTTCAGAGAGCAGAACATCGGCTTTGAAGATTTAATTGGCTTTGGTTCTATGTCTCCAGACATGGCAAGAGTACTGATGATCGCTTCTCGCTGTCGAATGAACGTTCTTATTTCTGGCGGTACAGGCTCGGGTAAAACCACGTTACTCAACGCGCTATCTCAATACATTGCAGAAGATGAACGTATTGTCACGATTGAGGATGCAGCCGAACTGCGTTTGCAACAACCAAACTTGGTTCGATTAGAAACGCGAACTTCCAGCGTTGAACAAACTGGCGCGGTGAACCAGCGTGACTTGGTTATCAATGCGCTGCGTATGCGCCCGGACCGCATCATTCTTGGTGAGTGTCGTGGCTCTGAAGCATTTGAAATGCTGCAAGCGATGAACACCGGCCACGATGGTTCAATGTCGACGTTGCACGCCAATACTCCACGTGATGCGATTGCTCGTGTTGAATCCATGGTCATGATGGCGAACTTAAACCAGCCTCTTGATGCAATTCGAAGAACAATCGTCAGTGCGGTGCAAATGATTGTGCAGGTTAACCGACTGCGCGATGGCTCTCGTAAGATAACCAGTATATCTGAAATCGTTGGTTTAGAGGGCGATAGCGTAGTGATGGAAGAGATCTACCGTTTCCGTTACGACGATACCCACTTTGGGGAAACCGTTAAAGGTGACTTTGTAACGAGTGGCATCATGCAACGATCTGAGCTTGTGAAAAAAGCCCAATTCTTCGGGCTTTATGATGAGCTGATGGCATCGTTTAAGGGGATATAGCATGCTTTGGCTCTCGCTTATCCTCTTTGCCTTCGTTCTGCTTTTAGTCCGAGATTCAAAGGTTAAAAAGGTCGATCAGTTTTTCAATATTGAAGAAGTTGAAGCGGAAAACTTCAACGCAATCAACGTTAAATCTCTGGTACGCAAACAAAGCTGGCAGAAGTTTAAAGAGTCGATCTCGCCAACTCTTAAAGTTTTGGGACCGCGTTCGTCTCTTTATATCGCTCTGTACATTACAGGTAGCCTTATTGTCTCTTGGTACTTTGTCGTTAAGTTGCTCTTGATGTCCAGCATCTGGCTAACGCTAGGGTTGTCAGTGTTACTAACCCTGTTTGGTTACCGGTATTTGGTGACAAGAAGACGCAGAGACTTTGAAAACACTTTTCCAGATGCTCTGAATATTCTCATGAGTGCGGTTACGGCTGGTGACAGTTTAATGCAAGCCATCAGCTACGTTGGCGACGTGATGGATAACTCGATTGGTCGTGAATTCAAGTTGATGGGAGATCGACTGAAATTAGGTGAGTCTCCTGAGGTTGTATTGCAGCGTTCGTGTAAAAACTACCCATATCCGGAATTTCTGTTCTTTACCGTAACACTAAGAGCAAACATTGCTCGAGGCGGCCAGTTAAAAGGCGTGTTAGCAAGGCTTATTCGCGTGCTCGTAGATGCCAGAACGCTAGAGAAAAAGAAAATGGCGATGACGTCGGAAGCAAGAATCTCGGCCAAGATCGTTGCAGCGATTCCGTTGATTTTCATGATCATCCTTAACTACGTAAACCCAGATAACGTGAATTTTGTTTTGTATGACCCATCTGGTCGACTCGTGCTGTTTTATGTTCTTGGCAGTGAGTTCTTCGGGTTATTTATTGTTTGGCTGTTGGTAAGAGGTGTGCGCGCATGATGTTATTGACTGCTCTTATTGTGCTGTTCGTATCGTTACTTTTTCTGATATTCGATTCACTTCGTACAGAACAAAGACGCAAGAAGATTGCGTTATATGTAGGGGGGAATGCACATCGCTCGCCATCTCGTGTTAATCGATTTTTTGTTCGTTTTGGTAAAGAACACCGCCAAGAATTAGAACAGAAAATGATTGAGGCAGGCTACTACAACACGGAGTGGGCGAAGTTTTACTTCCTGCCAAATTGTTGGTACTGGGTTTGGTGTCAGGGTTTGTGTTGCTGTCGGACATGACACAGAGCAACCAACTTATCGTCATTACTTTCACGCTTATTGCTGTGATTGTTGGCCCTGACTCGTTGCTTCAAATGCGCCGCAAGATATTGATTAGAAAGACGTCTGCTCAACTACCATATCTGTTAGACATGATGTCCGTTTGTGTTCAAACCGGTATGACGATAGAGGCTGCATTGGTTTACCTAGGAAAAGAATTGGCCGAGTTTGATTCAGACCTTTGTTATCAAATCAAACGCACATCGGATTCCGCAAAAATACATGGACTAGAAAAGGCGTTAAACGATCTTAGTGAGCGCATACCAACGCCACCGATACGAAGCTTTGTGCTGACCATTATTCAAAACCTGCAATACGGTACGTCTGTGGCTCAAGTATTGAGTGATCTCGCGGAGGACATGCGAAAAGTTCAAATTCTTACTGTGGAAGAAAAGGTCGGAAAACTTTCTGCGAAGATGAGTGTGCCTTTGATCCTTTTCATCATGTTTCCAATCGTGATTCTGATTCTCGCACCGGGAATCATGCAGATGACGCTAAATATATAGAGGAATAACCAGTGATTGGAAAACGTATTTCTATTGTATTGCTTACGTTGGGCATTTTGGCAGGCTGTCAGTCGACCTCTTCGCAACAGAGCCAGGCACAAGACGACGTCACTAACATGGAAAAAGTGAAAAACTACGACGGCTTAATCAGCCATTACAAATCCATGTTAGAGCAAGGTTCTCAAGATCCACAAGTAAAGGAAAAATTGGCTTGGGCGTATTTCCATAAAGGGGATATTGAATCGGCCAATTTCTATGTTCAGCATCTACAAAAAGAAGGCGTTGAAACGCCAAGCTTGTACAGCTAGCGGGACAAGTATTTGATGCTAAGAACGATACGACTAGTGCAATCTCGGCCTATTTGTCTTCCATCAAGTCTGGCAATTCATCAGGGCAAGTGCATGTTTTGCTTGCGGTATCCTATACCAAAGCAGGCCAATACGATGCTGCTTATCAAGAATTGAATAATGCCCGTTTGCGTGGTTATGACGATGTCGTAATCAAAAACAACATCGCGATGATTCACATGGCTAATGGTGAATACGAACAGGCAATAGCAATGCTCACGCCAGTTTTAAAAGACAATCCGGCAAATAAAGTAGTTAAGGCAAATCTAGCCATCGCCTTGATTAAAACGCAACAAGTGAATGCAGCCAGAAAACTGCTCAAGGGTGATTTCTCAGACCAAGAGATTCTGAACATTACCACAGAATTAACTCAAGTTAGGGGTTAATGATGAGAAGTTTTAATAGGCAGAAAGGAGTGACGGCGATTGAGTTTGTCATGGGTGCGCTCATTTTGTTTTTGCTACTTTCGCGATTTTTGAGTCGAGTTACCAAATCTACGTTGTGAATATGACGGAATACTCGCTTCGAGAAACCATCAGAAATACCAAAATTCATGAAGGTAAAGGGGTCAACAAGCAGTACGAGGACAAATTCAAATCCTTGATCGAAGACGATGAGAACTTGTGGCATTTTTAATTGATAGCTCGCGATTTCTATTAAAGGTCGTTACTACCAACCTACGACGATTTATTCGAGATAGGGGCATTCCGGCCAAGCCTTGAGTTTCAATTATGACCTCGCAGAGATCACCGTGACTTACCGTTATTCGCCGGTACTGAAACTATCAGGCGCTTCAGACAGAGATATATCGAGCACTATGGTTCTGAACTTAGAACATGAGGGGTGGAAAGATGACACTCCGTAAACGAACCGCATTGGCGATTAAATACCAAAAGGGCTCATTTATGATTGAGCTAGTTTTTGTTCTTACTGCGTTATGGGGCGTGTATCTGTTTGGTGCTGACCTGAGTCATCAGTTGTTCGTGCGTGCCAAGCTTGATCGATCCAGTTTCGCTTTGGTCAATGTTATTAAAGAGCGCACCCGTTATTTCGATGCGGACGTGCTGGCAGGGAAGAACTTATCGGTGACCAACGCTGATCTAAAGGACCTAGCGGAAGTGGCAGGCCGAATGTTGGATATGCCACCAGAGGATGTCGCGATAAGAATAGAGTCCCTAACTAACAAGACGAACCTCGCAGTGTTTACGAGTAGCAAATTCAAAAGCCTAAATTGCAAAACCGAATCTATTCGTTCCTACGCGGAGTTGGCGCCAGTCGAAAACGCGGTTGTGTTCCCATTATATCGAGTCAGTTTGTGTGAAGAGCAGACCTCTTGGTTTAAACCCTTCTTTAACGGAGGTAAAAGCACGACAGTTGCTATTACCTCCTCTTCAATAATGCCGGGGAGATAATGATATGAAAACTCAGCAATATCAGTATCGAAGTGTACACAGGCAGAAAGGCGTGGCTGCAGTCTGGATGGGCTTATTGCTTGTACCCATTATGGGATTCACCTTTTGGGCCGTTGAAGGGACTCGTTACGTGCAAGAGACCAGCCGGTTAAGAGATTCGGCCGAGGCCGCAGCTATGGCGGTGACTATTGAGGATCAAGCAGGCTCAGCTAGCACATTGGCTGCGAAATACGTAGAAAGCTACGTACGAGACATTAAATCGATGAACGTTTCTGCTCAGCGTTATTACCAAGCCGCAGACGATAGAGCAGGCGTGCTGGAATATATTCAATACACGGTGAATGCAAAAACGACACACGATTCTTGGTTCGCGAGTAGCTTTATTCCCTCATTTGATAAACAGCAAGATTTAGCGGGACGTTCGCTGGCTAGGAAATACCCGGCTTATCTTGCAGACAACAATATTGACATTGTATTTGTGTCCGATTTCTCAGGTTCGATGAAAGACAAGTGGGGATCCAATCGACATAAAAAAATCGATGATTTGAAAACAGCGATTAGTCAAATATCGAATAACATCCTTTGTACATCAACTCGTCAAGAGTATGTTGATGGAGAGTGGAAAGACGTTTGTGATGAGCCAGGAGAAGATACAACCAGCGATAAACTGCTTAATCGTGTTGGCTTCGTACCATATAACGTAAGAACCAGAGAAATCATAGGCTGGAATCAAGCGAATACGACCAGTCAGCTCAATTATACCAATGGCTATAATACCCACCTATCTCCTTATACTTACAACGACATAGACTGGGATTATTGGAGTAGATTTTCGCAAAATCATGTGATCAATTGTGCTAACAATCAAATTTTTTGTCCTAGCCCCGGGTGGAATGAC
>LZQR01000297.1_pt1 | contig 12685 bp, 14 predicted proteins | sample 768601 | NCBI WGS metagenome assembly LZQR01 (sample SAMN05207299, study PRJNA324521) | oil field metagenome | isolation source: sample BH-FW-24 from oil reservoir | place: India: Bombay High | collected 2015-12-04
TCAACAACAGTTGTAACCCGCTGGATGAACCCGGGGTGAGCATATGCGTTCTGACGGTACTTCGGCGCCGTAGAAGTTTGGTAGAAGCCCGATAGGCTGTGCGCAGCTCCGGTAAGCCGAGTGTGGGGTGTAATGCGTTTGTCCGGCATTCATCGCCTGTTGTACGGCGTCATGTACCTGCGGTAGAGAGCTGAAATCCGGCTCGCCGATTTCCATGTGAATGATGTCGCGTCCTTGCGCTTCAAGGGCTTTGGCCTCGCCGAGAATTTTCATGACGTGAAACGGTTGAATCTGGCGGGCGGTGTCCGCAATCGGGTAAGGTTCTGATGAGGATGATTTCATTGCGGAGCGGTTCTGATATTGGGTTGCTGAAAAAGAATATCCTATCACGTTCCGGTAGCCTTTCGGAATGGTCAGTCGGTTGTAAAGTACATCCTGGCGATGTTAAGTGCTAAAATACGATTTTTGAAGTGGTTCCCAAAAGGGTATCCGGCTTTATGACTTGAACCAAAACGCCCAGGCCTGGCCGTTTTTAGGGATGATTATTTTTAGGAGAACTTATGCCTTCATTCGACATCGTTTCCGAATTGGACCAACATGAACTGACCAATGCCGTGGACCAAGCCAATAAAGAAGTGACCACGCGCTATGACTTCAAGGGAACCGGTTCCAGTTTCGAGCTGAAGGATTCCATGGTGACCATGAAAACCGAGTCCGACTTTCAGTTGCAGCAGATGTTGGACATTTTGATTCAAAAAGCCAATCGCCGTGGCATCGATGTGAAATGCATGGACGTCAAAGATCCGGACATTCAGTTGAAATCCGCCAAACAGGTGGTGGAGATGAAAGAAGGTTTGGATGCGGCCTTGGCGAAAAAAATCATTAAAGCCATTAAGGATTCCAAGTTGAAAGTGCAAGCGGCCAAGCAGGAAGACAGCATTCGTGTGACCGGCAAAAAACGCGATGACCTGCAAGGGGTGATGCAGTTGTTGAAAGGCATGGAAGACCTGGAAATGCCATTACAGTTTAATAATTTCCGCGATTGATACTCAATAAAATCCTCCGACGTCGATACAGACATCAGGCTTGGTGATTAATAATACACAGAGAGGCTAACCTCCAAACGCCAGGCTGTCACAGTTCATCGACCAGAAATGAAAATGTGATTCTACGATTCACGGTGTGTGGTGCCGTGATTTAAACAAGGGAAAGTTGTTTAATATCGTGGAGTACACTTATGATTATCCAATCTTCTGCTGTTCAGCTCGAGCAGTATCATCGCTATGACGCGCAACGCTCGGATAAAACCGTGGTGGCCGTCGGCGAGAGCATCAATACGGCGCCAGGTGGTTTGAGAGCCTTGAACCTGAGTGTCAATTTTCAGCAATCCGAGCAATTCCATTATCGTAACGATTCCCGTCAGCGATTTGAGTCGGCGTCCGAAGTCACTGATGGTGACGTTCAACCGTACACCAGCGCGAGTACTTGACGAAACAGCTCGTTCAAGTCAGTTTGGCCGGCGAAGCGCCAGCATCGCCAACCAGAGAGTGTTTCCGGCCGGAGACGGTCCGAATTTGAGTGTCAGTGGTGAGGTGACCTTCGAATTTGCGCATCAATTGACGATTCAGACCCAGTCTTATTCCGCTATGTCGGCCGGAGGCCAGGTGACACTGGCCGATGGCCGCAGCATCAATTTCAATTTGTTTACCTCGCATACCTCGATGACAAGTATTTCCGCCGAGACCAAAGCCACCATGAGCGCTCAGGTGATGAGCGACCCGTTGGTCATCAATTTCGGAACGGATTCGGTGGCCTTGAGCGATCAATATTTCGAGTTTGATTTAAATGGTGACGGCGACGAACAGTCGCTGGCGCAGTTGGGAAGTGGCAGCGGTTACTTGGTATTGGACCTGAATGGCGACGGTCAGGTGAATGATGGCTCCGAGCTGTTCGGCACCGAAAGCGGTAACGGTTTCACCGATTTGGCGAAGTATGATGTCGACGGCAACGGCTGGATTGATGAGGCCGACCCGATTTTTAAACAATTACAACTTTGGACGGATCAATCGAACGACGCTCAATTGGTAAGTTTGGCTTCCAAAGGCGTGGGCGCGATTTATTTGGGTAACGTTGAACAAAGCGGCGATTTACGTAGCTCACAAGGGGAACTGTTGGGGCAGGTAAAAGCCGCCGGGATGGTCTTGATGGAAGACGGCGAGGTGCGAACGGCGCAGTCCATCGATTTGAGTGATCGTGTCTCGGATGATGAGTTGGACGTCGAAGCGACGGGTTTGTTTTCGGAGCGTCAGGTGGAACAGTTTGAAGCTTTTGCGGTGGCGATGAACCAAATGCAGCAGGCTCAGAATAGCTGGCAGGCACGTCTGAATCAAGCCGGTCAATCGGTATTTGATACCACCGAATCGGACAAGCCCGACGACGCGAAAAACTTTTTCGAACAGTTATTCGAATACATTCGACAGGCTATCGCCGAGCGAAAGGCGTTGCTGGAAAAATCGAAAGCCGCTATTCCGACGGAACCTGATTCGCACACCGTCGGTGAATGTTTACTGGCGGGAGGTGTGCTTGATCATGTCCAGCGCTTCGCGCGGAACCATCTGTTTGATTTCCGCCAAGCTGTCGTCGAACCAGGCAATGAATTGCTTGATTTCATCCAATGATACGGTTTCGTGGGCGAAGGTGATGGCGGTTTGCACATGGCCGGCCCGGTTACCGGGCAGAATCGAGAATTTGGCAAAGTTCAGATCCCGGTTCAAGGAGGTCACGAGAACAAACAGTTTCGGCGAGTGTTGATATTCTTCTTTGATTTCAAACAAACGGCTGACCACGATGCGGCTCAAGCTGTTTTTCATCAATTTCGGTTCCAGAATGTAATTATGCTGGTTATAGGTCACGATGAATTGATCCTGGGAGACTTTGCGCACGGTGTAGCCGTTATCCTGCAAGACATTGGACAGAATTTTGGTGGCATCGGCATTGTTTTTGTTTTTGAGGTCAATCATGACGTCATCTTGCGGGGAAGACGGTTGTTTGGAAAGGCTTTCGCAGCCGGTGACGAGCATTGTGGCCGTCAGAAGTAAGACGAGGAGTCGCATACGTGCATCCTAAATTTGTGTGAATGCTTGCATTGTAGCGATGCTCAGGCTTTGACTCAAGCAAAAGCCAATCGGTTTAAGGCGTTGACGGCGCTCAAAAATGGTAGAATAAGCGCTTTAAGCCCTTTTGTTAAGAGTCCGTCATGAGAGTTCAGAACACCATGAATTTAAATAAAGCTCAAGCTCAGAACATCGCTTCCGTTCTTGCGGAGGCCTTGCCTTATATTCAACGATTTGCCGGTAAAACCATCGTGGTGAAATATGGTGGCAACGCCATGACGGAAGAGTCGTTGAAAAACGGCTTTGCACGTGACATTGTTTTGATGAAGCTGGTGGGCATGAACCCTGTGGTGGTGCATGGCGGCGGCCCGCAAATCGGCAACCTGTTGGAGAGAGTGGGTAAAGAATCCGAATTCATCCAGGGGATGCGTGTAACCGATTCGGAAACCATGGACATCGTGGAAATGGTGTTGGGCGGCATGGTCAATAAAGAAATCGTTAACCTCATTCACCAGCATAAGGGGAATGCCGTGGGGTTGACCGGCAAGGACGGTAATTTGATTCAGGCCCGTAAACTGGAAATGACCACCTTTAACGAATCCTTGAATGCGCCGGAGTTAATTGATTTGGGGCATGTCGGTGAAGTGGTGCGCATCAATACTAAGGTCTTGGATATGTTGATTCAGGACGATTTTATTCCGGTCATCGCACCGGTCGGGGTCGACTACGAAGGTCATTCCTATAACATCAATGCCGATTTGGTGGCGGGCAAGGTCGCGGAAGCGCTGCAAGCCGAGAAACTGATGTTGTTGACCAATACCCCGGGCTTGTTGGACAAGCAAGGTGAATTGCTCACCGGGTTGAATGCCAGCACGGTGGACGCGTTGATTCAAGACGGGACCATCTACGGCGGTATGCTGCCAAAATCCAGTGTGCACTGGATGCGGTGCAAAGCGGCGTGAAATCGGCACACATTATCGACGGGCGTGTCGAACATGCGGTGATGCTGGAAGTCTTTACCGATGAAGGTGTCGGCACCCTGATCACTTCGCGATAGTGGTTCGATTTAACGGCCGAAACGGGTAACGACACATGCAGGATCAGTTGCTGTTATTCGTTATTTCGTTTGTGGCCAATCTATTATCCGCCTTGGCGGGCGGGGGCGCCGGTCTGTTACAGCTACCGGCGTTATTGTTTTTGGGGTTGCCGTTCAGTCGTGGCCCTTGCGACTCATAAAGTCGCCAGTGTGTTTCTTGGGCTGGGCGCCACGGCCCGGCATTTGCAATCCTCTCAATTCGATGTCCGTTTTGTCGGTTTGATCCTGCTGTCAGGCTTGCCGGGTGTACTGCTGGGCGCCAACCTCATTTTGCAGGTGGATGACCGTTGGGCGCAATTGGCGCTGGGAATATTGACGCTGAGTCTGGGAGCTTACTCTTATTTTAAACCCGATTTAGGGCATGTGTCCGATCCTAAACACCGAAACCTGCCAGGCCTGCTGTTGGGCGGTTTGGTCTTGTTTGCCATTGGTGCCGTGAATGGCTCTCTGACATCCGGTTCCGGGCTGTTCGTCACCCTTTGGTTGATTGTGTGGTTTGGTTTGGACTATAAGGCCGCGGTGGCTTATACGTTGGTATTGGTGGGGATTTTTGGAACGGCTTTGGTGCCGCCACGTTAGGGTGGCTTGGCCACATTCAATGGGATTGGTTGCCGGCTCTGATTCTGGGCTCGCTAATCGGTGGCTATCTGGGCGCGCATTTTTCAATTATCAAAGGCAATCAACTGGTGAAACGCAGTTTTGAAGTGGTCACGGTGTGTGTTGGTGTCGCTTTGATTGTAAGAGCCGTTTGAGCCAGTCAATTTAGTCGTGTCTATGTTATAAAAAGCCCCTTCAGATTTCTGAAGGGGCTTTTTTGTTTGCGGGTTGAAATGGGCTAAGCAATGAGGTTTTAGAATTCACCCCATTCATCACCATTATCCTGTTTCGGTTGGGAAGGCGCCGGTTTTGCAAGCCAGCTTCCGGAGCCGGCTTACTTGGCTTACTGCCAGAGCTTGTCGGTTTGTCCTGCGGTTTCGCGGCCGGTTTTTCCGATTTGGCTTCCGGGGTTTTGGACGCCGCCAGTTTGGGGGTCGGGCGACCGCTAACCGCGGATGTCTGTGTGGTGTCTTCATGCAACCTAGCTTCTCGGACCACGGCTTTTTCGGCCAAGGACAAGTATTTGATGACTTCTTCACTGGCCTGGTCGAGATTGCGGAATTCACGTTTGACCGCTTCGGTATCGTCGACTTTATTGGCTTCCAGAATGCGTTTGATGATGGCGTGCAACTCGGCGTGCCATTTCTCAACATCCTTCATTTCCTGAAGGTGCATGTATTTCTGACCTTCCGGACCGTAATACCATTGACCGAGCGCACATTTGTGGTGATCGGTCGCCGCGGCATGGTCAAACTCAATGTCGATGCCTTCCACATAAGCGGTGATGATGCCTTTCCATTGACGGTGTGCGCGGCGCGCGTGGGCAAAGGTAAACATGCCGCTTTCCATCGCCGTTCGGAAAGCGATTTGATCCAAATCGATTTTGAAGGTGCCAATCAATTCATCGACACTTTCGGCCAAGCGACTCATTTCCGCGGTTCGTTCGGCGGTTTCATCCACCAGCGTGGAGTTTTGTTGTGTGACCTGGTCAATACTGCTAATGGCGATATTGACCTGTTCAACCCCTTTGGCTTGCTCGGCTGTTGTTTGTGAAATCTCACTGACGTAACTGCCAATGCGGGCAATGGAATCGTTAATCAGTTCTAATGCCTTACCGGATTCATCCGCCAGTTTTGCGCCTTCGTGGACTTTTTCAACGGTATTGTCGATCAATTGACGAATGTCTTTTGCGGCATCGGCCGATTTCCGGCCAGCGTTCGTACCTCACCCGCCACGACGGCAAAACCGCGACCGTGGTCGCCGGCACGAGCCGCTTCAACCGCGGCGTTCAATGCCAGCAGGTTGGTTTGGAAAGCGATGCTGTCGATCAAGGTGGTGATTTCGGAAATTTTGGCACTGGCTTCGTTGATTTCATTGATGGACTCAATGGTTTTGTGTACCACCTGATTGGCTTCGCGCGCTTCCGATAAAGATGCCGTGGCGGCTTCATTGGCTTCTTTCGCGTTGTTAGCGGTCTGCTGGATGGTGGAGGTGATCTGTTCCATGCTCGCAGCGGTTTCTTCCAATGACGCGGCCTGCTGCTGAGTGCGAGCTGACAAGTCGGAGATGTCGTTGGAAATCTTGATGGTTCCATCGGACAGTTTTTTAATGGAATAGGTCGATTGTGACAGTAAGCTGGCAATATTGGTGACGGAGTTATTGATACCTGCTTTTAGTACGGCTAAAGTACCGTCGGTTTCCATGTCAATGCGGGTCCGTAAATCACCGGTGCCTTGGGCAATCATGACTTGAGTGGTCTGCTGAATGATGCTTTCCAGCTTGTCCAAGGAGGCATTAATGTTGTCCTTCAATTCTTGAATTTCACCTTCGGCTTTGGAGGTGATTCGGCGTCCGAAGAAACCTTCCGCAACTTGACTCATCAGTTCGTTGACTTCGTAGAAAACCCCTTTCAGGATGGTCATGGCCGCTTGGGCGTCTTTCATAGCGTCGCTGAAATCGCCGCGGGTCTGGTGGTGTGTTTCGTAGTTGAAGTTACCGGCACGGATTTCTTTAAGAATGCCGCGAACTTCGCCAAAGGTTTCCTGCAAGGCTTTGGAGGCATTGTTCAGGTTGGTTTTCATCACCTGATAATCACCGGTCATCGGAATGATGGTTTCGGTTTTCAGGCGGCCTTCGGAGATGTCTTTCATCATGCGGCCAGCTTCACCCAGTGAGACTTGTGCGGATTGCATCTGGTTGTTATAAGCTTCGGCCAACTGCCCCATTTCATCTTTATGGGACGCGTCGACACGGGTACTCAAATCGCCGGATTCCGTGGCGTGAGTCATGACGTCGACAATACGCTTCAACGGACGAATGACATTGGTTTTGATGAGTAATAGGAAGATGATGATCAGTGCCAGCATTGAAACGCCGACATTGACGACCGAATCGATGGCCGCGTTGGCGGCCGCTTTGTTTAAGCCATTGAGTTTGGCCATGTCCTCAATGAAAATGTGGTAACCGATCATATCTCCATTGGTATCGGTAATCGGCTTCAACGCGTAGAAAGCGCCGTTGGCAATCAACTGACCTTTATCAATCAAGCGATTGATATCGATGGCTTTCAATTTTTCGACGGTTTCCGGTGCGAAATCCGTGGTGCTGGCCAGCGTCAGGTTACCGAATTTCGGATTGTCTTTGGCTTTGACCGCGATATCCAACGCGTTAGGGGTGAACAGTGAAACGTAATCAATGGCGTCGTTTTGCAGGAATTTCACCAGGGATTTAATGCTGGAGACGATTTCGACGGAACCGAGGAACGTGGAGCCGTCTTCGCTGAATATTGGTGACAAGCTGCGGATAGCGGCACCGGCACGGCCCAGCTCAATGCCGGTGACGGCTGTTTGGCGTTCGCGAACCTGGTTAACCGTGTAGCGGAACGATTTCAGGTCGTCACCGGATTTATCGCGCCAGGAGCGTAGGAAAGAGTGGCCGCGTGCATCGTGGATGTGAGCACGAACCGTTTGACCGGATACCTTTTTAATCAAATTGAAATCTTCGTCCAAGGCTTTTTGGCGAGACGGTTATCGCCGCTTCCAGTGAACGAATCACATCCGGGTTGGCGGCTAATCCGATGGCTGTATTCAAGCTGACGAGTTCATATTTGGAGACGTAGTTGTCGAGATCGCGAACAATCTGTTCTTTACGAATTTGTGCGTTTTCGTCTTCCGCCTTTAAGTAGTCGATTTCCGCAAGCGTGGCGCTGATGGCAAAACCGAGCACCACCAAAATCAAACCGGTGACCGCCAGTTTGCTCATGATTTTCATGCGGTTAAACGGATTGAGTTGGTCGAAACGATAACTGGATGGTTTTTGGATTTTGCCGCGGTGAATCACTAGGCGCCTGGCATTAATGCCTTTATAGGCCGCCGAGGCGGTGGCGATTTCTTCTTTGGTGGCGGGCGTGCGGACGGAAATGTAACCGACGGATTGGCCGTTTTCAACAATCGGAGCGGCGTTGGCCTTGACCCAGTAGTGGCGACCGTCTTTAGTGCGGTTTTTGACGATTTGCGTCCAGGAAAGTCCGGCTTTCAGCGTATCCCAAAAGTCCTTGAAGACGGCTTTTGGCACGTCCGGGTGACGCAAAATGTTGTGGGGTTGGCCGATGATTTCATCGGCGGGATAGCCACTGACCTCGATGAATTCGGAATTGGCTTCCAAGATGGTTCCTTGAAGGTCGGTTCGGGAAATGATCCGATAGTAATCCGGAATTTCGACTTGTTCATCGATAAGGTGTCTGTTTGCTTGTGTCATACCGGTGCCTCTGACAGTTTTATTGAGTTGTTATCGTTGTTATTGTCTTATTGAATCAATCGCTTAGCATAAAGTATGCCCAGCCAAATTTGTCAGCTTGCGGGAGCGTCCTTTTCCTTGCAGGGCCGAGCGATGTCTTTCGGGCGGGTTATGTGCGATAAACGTCCGTCACCCGCGGATAAATGTTGCCAGTTATGGCCTAATACCATTTGTGCTAACGCCGCCGTCGGCAGTAATTTGGTACCGTCTTCTTTCGGGTCGCCGATGAGAAAATGAATCAAGTCCTCAAAGCCGGGGTTGTGGCCAATCAGCAACACCCGCTCGAATCCATCCGGTATCTTGGCCAATAAGGCCAGCAGTTGGGTTCGATCGGCCATATACAAGGCGTCCTGGGTTTCGACCGGAATGTCTTTTGGCAAATTCAGGCGCTTGAGTGTTTGTTGTGCACGTTTTGGCCGGTGAGACCCACACCAGGTCTGGCCAAATGTTCTGTTCGCCGAACCAATGAGCGATTTTGCAGGCGGCTTTTTTCCTTTATCGGAAATCGGGCGGTCGATGTCGGCCGTGTCCGGTTTTTTCCAGTCGGATTTCGCATGCCGCAATAACAGCAGCTCTCGAAGTTTATTTGCCACGTCGTCGCTTACTCACTGGTTGTTTACATTCGTCAGGCGTCAATGCCGTAGTTGGCACGGTAATCTTTCATGGATGCCAAAATGGTCGAATCATCGCTTTGTTCGGTCAAAAAGTCGATGATATCGTTCAGGTCAATCACGCTGAAGACCGGAATGCCATATTCCGCTTCCACTTCCTGAATGGCGGATTGGGTACCCTGGCCGCGTTCCATTCGATCCAATGCAACCACCACGCCGGCCGGCCGGGCACCGTGCGAACGAATGATTTCCATCGATTCGCGAATTGCCGTCCCGGCGGTGATGACATCATCAATAATCAGCACATCGCCTTCCAACGGGTGGCCGACAATGGTGCCGCCTTCACCATGATCCTTCGCTTCCTTGCGGTTAAACGCATAGGGTTTGTCTAAAGCAAAATTTTTCGCCAATGCGACGCTGGTGGTGGCCGCCAGCGGAATGCCCTTATAGGCGGGGCCGAAGAGAACGTCGAACCCGACACCGCTGTCGGAGATGGTGGCCGCGTAAGCTTCCGCCAACTGGGCAAGTTGCCGCCGGTGTTGAAGAGACCGGCATTAAAAAATAAGGCTCTTACGGCCCGATTTCAATGTGAATTCGCCCAGCTTCAAGACGCCGGCTTCCATGATAAATTCAATAAATTTTGCTTTGTTCATTCGTGTGTATTCATTCCTTTTCGTCAGGTTATCTTAACCATGCGGTTTTTTTTTCTCAAGCACTTTAGGGATAAAGTTTTTTGCCACTGAAATCATATATTTTTTTATGCATTTCTGTCCGCTCGAAAGGCGCTCTATCAGGCATTCGTTAAATCGCGTAGTGCAGAAAAACGAAATTGGCACACATCCTGCAAGTGATGTCACAAAGACAATTCAGGTGACGGAATATTGACACTTTTTGTCACCTCGCATCACTCATAAAAGGACGGAAAAATGGCTATTGACCTCAGTAAAGTGGAACCCCTCGGCTCGAAAAGCGTGTTGTTGGAACAGGCGCTCAGACGTCATCGCGCCCAGAACCAGGCGGAGGAGTTCAATTCGATTGATATGGAAGACATGGTTTCGCCGGATTTCGAGTGGCTGAAAGACGATAAAGTGGCGATTCAAAGTCTGGTCAAACAGATGGATGCCTCCATTGGTCAGTTGGCGAAACAAATGCATGATCTGGAAGCGGTTTCCGAAAAGTCGCGTGATAAGGTCGAAAAAGAGCAGCAATTGCTGTTCAAGCAGATTCGGACCTTGAACAGTTTGCTGAAAAAACAAGTCGATATTTTCGCCGCCGTCGAGCGTCAAATGTCCGACATCGAAATCAAAAACAATAACCTGATTCCGCAGGTCGGTATCGGGTTGATTTCCGGGTTGATGTCGGCGGTGACCATTCTGGCCACTGCGCCGTGGCTCAGTGTGTTGATTGAAAACCTGCGTGGCTGATTCAGACCGATTTCTTTTTTGTATCCTTATTACTCTCTGGCAACGGTTTTGTAAAAAAGCCGTTGCATCCTATAATGATGGCCAACACGAATCGTGAGGACATTCCATGCAAGCCAAAGTGCTATTCAACGAACTTTTGACGCCTGACCATCCGGAAAAAGATGTGTTTCACATCGGTCTGGAAACCGAAGACGCGCTCGATTACCTGCCAGGAGACTGGTTGATGGTGTCGGCCGAAAATTCCCCCGAGCTGGTTGAGTTGGTGTTGCAGAAACTGGAACTGTCCGGCGACGAACGGATTGAGCTACGGCGGTTGGGTGAAATGCCGGTGCGCGAAGCCTTGCATTATCATCTGGAACTGACGCAGTTGAGTCCGGCGATTCTGAACAAGCTCAAACGTCAGGAAGGATTGGACGATTGGGCCGACCGTGCGGAGATGATGGCGTACGCCGAAGGGCGCGACATCGTCGATCTGCTGGAGGCGTATCCACAATTCAAAGGCCTGTCCTTTTGTGAACTGTTGGCGCCCTTGGCCCCGCGATATTATTCCATCGCTTCCGCCCCGAAGGCAGTGGGCGACAAACGCGTGGATTTGGTGTATCGCAAGGTGGCGTTCGAGCGCGCCGAGCGGGAGCGTAAAGGGTTGGTCACCACGGCGTTGAGTGCGTTGCAGTCGGGTGACGTCATTGATGTCGCCTTGAGCAAAAACCGTAACTTCAAATTGCCGCATGCTTTAGAAGATGCGTTGTGTGAACCGGCGCCGATCATTATGGTGGGTGCGGGTACCGGTATTGCGCCGTTTATCGGTTTTTTGCAGGAGTGGTTCCTGGAAGAGCGTTGTGTGCAAAATCACCAGGCCTGGCTGTTTTTCGGGGAAACCCATCGAGATAAAAGTCATCTGTTCGAGACCACTCTGGCGGAGTGGGAAACCCAAGGCTTGCATTTACGCACCGCCTTTTCCCGCGACCAGGCGCATAAAGTGTATGTGCAGGATCGACTTTGGGAAGACCGTGCTGCGGTTTGGAAATTATTGTCGGACGGAGCGTTCTTTTATTTGTGCGGCGATAAAAACCAGCTCAAAGTGGGCGTGGAAAGCGTGTTGCTGAAGATATTGCAAACCGAGGGCGGATTGGACGAAGCGGCTGCCGAAGCACTGTGGCACGACTGGAAAAAGAGCCGACGGGTGCAGTTCGACGTTTACTGATTGCGATTCTACTGATACGTCAGTTCAAAACCGGCGGCGGCCAAACGCCCGGCTTCGACATCCAAGTCAAGCTGGGTGAGCGGGTGTTCCGGCAGCCAGTCGTTTTCGAATTGCAGGCGAATGCTGCGCTCGTCTTCAATGTAGAGCAGAATGTCCGGAATGTCGGTTTCACGCCCGCGGTGAATACGCACCGCCAAGCGCAGCAAGACGGTCAGGTATTTGAGTTTGTTGTTGTGCGGCGCATCGAACTTGTCGTAGACATCCGGCACGAACTTACCGCGATGGTTCAATAACATCGCCGACAGCATCTGCTTTTCTTCCTGGGTGAAACCCGCCAATTCGGAATTTTCAATCAAATAGGCACTGTGATGACGGTAACGTTTGTAGCTCAGCGCCATGCCGGCTTCGTGCAGGCGCGCCGCCCAGTTCAATAACTTTTCATAACTGTAATCGCCGTCGTGCAATTGCCAACTGTTGTGCGCCTGTTTGTACAGCATCTCGCTGGTACGGGCGATGGCGTTGGCCTGTTGTAAGTCGATTTTTAACCAGGCCTGGGCGGCGGCGACACTGGTTTCGCGCACGTCTTCCGCGAACAGACGGCCAAGGGTGTCGAATATCAGACCTTCGCGCAAGGCGTTGGAAGACACCTGCATTTGATCGATTTTCAGTTCCTCAAAGGTGGCGATGAGAATCGCCAAGCCGCCCGGCAACACCGGCACCCGTTCGTCTTTCAAGCCTTGAATGCCGGAAGTGGCCAGCGAATCCGAAGCAATCATGCGTCCCGCAACTGGTACATGCCGTCTAAGGTGATGCCGGAAGGACTCCAGTCATTTGTCTTCAGGATG
>LZQR01000298.1_pt1 | contig 12672 bp, 15 predicted proteins | sample 768601 | NCBI WGS metagenome assembly LZQR01 (sample SAMN05207299, study PRJNA324521) | oil field metagenome | isolation source: sample BH-FW-24 from oil reservoir | place: India: Bombay High | collected 2015-12-04
CTTGATAACTTCTGCTTTAGGCTCTAGTGTTTCTACTTTCACTTCCGCTGTAACTTGTTCTACAGTTTCTGCTACTACTTCGACTACTGGCTCTTGAGTTGGCGCCGCTTCTGCTACTGCAGTTTCAGTTGTTTCAACTACAGGTGCTTCTACGATTGGCTCAACTGGTGTCGCTTCTGCTGCTACAGTTTCAGCTTGCTCTACAACTGCTGCTTCAACTACTGGTGCTGCTGCAACCGGTGTTTCTACAACTGGAGCTTCTACTTTCGTTTCTACAGGTTGTTGAACTTTTGGTTCAACTACTGGCGCTTCAACGACTGCAGGTTGCTCACGGCGAATGATCACTTTACCCATCGCCATTTCAGGACAAGCAAAACCACCTTGGATTGCAGGTACTGCTGTTGCAACAACCGCTGCTTCTTCCTTCACTCGCTCTTCCTTCTTAGGCGCTGGTTTTGGAATGTAGCGTGGCATTACTTTACCCATTGCCATCTCAGGAGAGGCTACACCACCTTTGCGTAGGCGGAATGGGTTAGGGCGACGATCGCGACCGCGACGACGACGTTGGCCACTTGCACGTAGGTGACGTGGTGAACGACGGTTACGACGCTGTTTAGATTCTGCTTTGTTGTCTTGTTGTGCTTCTGCTGCTGCCTCAACTGGCTTTTCAACAGGTGCTTCAACCGCTTCAACGATTGTTTGTACAGGTACTTCCTGTTCAGCTTTCTCTGCCGCTTGCTGATCTTTAACGCGTACAGATTTGTTCAGTTTGCGACGCTGACGGCGCTCTTTCACTTTCTCTGCTTTCGCGTTTGACTTCGCTTTGCTTTCTTCCGGCTTCGCTTCTGTACCAGTGCGTGCTTCAGCGGCAAGTTGCAGACCTTTTTCCGCTACCTTCGCATTTGCTTTTGGCTCTTGTGCTTTTTCAGCTTGTTGAGCTCTAGGCTTACGTTTCTGGTTGCGGTTTTGCTGCTTATTAGGCTGCTGTTGCGTTTCGTTTTGCTCAGTCGCTTGCTCTTCACGTGGCTTACGGCGACGTTTGTTATCGCGGTTGTCACGACCTTCGCGGTTATCGCGTTGGTTGTTGTTGCGACGACGATCGTTGCGGTCACGTTTGTTGCGCTTGTTATCGCGGTTTGGCTTCTTCTCTTCTTTCTTAGGCTCTTCTTTTACTTCTTCAGAACCACCGAATAGGAAACTGCCAAGCGCTTTAAACAGACGGCTGATTAGACCTGGTTTTTCTTCCTGTGGCGCAGCTTCTTTCTTCTTCGCAGCTGGTGCAGGTTTAGACGTTGCTGCAGGAGCTGGTGCAGTTTGCGTTGGCGCTGCGAAACCTTTCAGTACAGGCTCTTCGAATGCGCTTAGGCTTAATATCAACTTCTGCGGGCTCTTTGCCTTCTGCTTCTTTCATCGCTTCCAGTTTCTTAGGAAGTAGGTAAGAAAGCAGGTCGAACTCTTCACCCTCACGAACACGGATAACTTCAAAGTGAGGCGTTTCCATGTCTGAGTTAGGAACAACAGTGATCTTCACTTCTTGAGTGCGTTCAATGTGGTTCACAGAGCGACGTTTTTCGTTTAGAAGGTAAGACGCGATTGGCACAGGTACCACAGCAAGTACTTGTGCTGTGTTGTCCTTAAGCGCTTCTTCTTCAATAAGACGAAGAACAGAAAGTGCTAGAGACTCGTTGTCACGAACCACACCTGTACCCGTACAACGAGGACAAATATGGTGGCTTGCTTCCGCTAGAGAAGGCTCAAACGTTGACGAGACATTTCCAAAGACCGAAGCGAGAAATGCGACCGATTTGAACGCGGGCGCGATCTAGACGAACGGCTTCACGTAGACGGTTTTCAACTTCACGCTGGTGGCGTACTGGCGTCATATCGATGAAGTCGATAACAACCAGACCACCAAGGTCACGTAGACGCAATTGACGAGCGATTTCGTCTGCTGCTTCTAGGTTGGTATTAAGTGCTGTTTCTTCGATATCGCCGCCTTTCGTTGCGCGAGCAGAGTTGATATCGATAGAAGTCAGTGCTTCTGTTGGGTCGATTACGATAGAACCACCAGATGGTAAGCGCACTTCACGTTGGAAAGCCGATTCAATTTGGCTTTCGATTTGGTAGTGGCTGAACAGTGGTACTTCGCCATCGTATTTTTTAACGCGGCTGATGAAATCAGGACGAACCAATTTGATGTGCTCTTTAGCACGCTCATAAATGGTGTTGCTGTCGATTAGGATTTCACCGATATCACGACGTAGGTAGTCACGGATTGCACGAACGATTACGTTACTTTCCTGGTGGATTAGGAATGGGGCAGGGTTAGAATCTGCCGCGCCCTTAATCGCGCTCCAGTGGTTAAGTAGTACGTTCAAATCCCACTCTAGTTCTTCTGCGCTCTTGCCAACGCCAGCAGTACGAACAATCAGGCCCATGCCTTGAGGCAATTCCAGAGTGCTTAGTGCAGCTTTAAGTTGTGTACGCTCATCACCTTCGATACGACGAGAAATACCGCCGGCACGAGGGTTATTAGGCATAAGAACAAGGTAGCTACCCGCAAGAGAGATGAAAGTAGTTAGAGCTGCGCCCTTGCTACCACGTTCTTCTTTTCCACTTGCACGATCACTTCTTGGCCTTCTGTTAGCACTTCTTTAATGCTAGGACGGCTTGGTAAGTGTAACCCTTCAGGGAAGTATTCGCGGGCAATTTCTTTAAGAGGAAGGAAACCGTGACGCTCAGCACCGTAGTCAACAAATGCGGCTTCTAAGCTTGGTTCGATACGTGTGATACGTCCTTTGTAGATATTCGCTTTTTTAGATTCATGACCTGGACTCTCGATATCAAGATCGAAAAGTCGCTGGCCATCAACCAGAGCGACACGCAACTCTTCTTTTTGAGTTGCGTTAATTAACATTCTTTTCATTGAAAATTTCTCGTTGTCTTTTCTTTATCTTTCTTTGCAACTTGCCACTGTTTTTTCACTCTTTCACGGTGCCTGATCCCATGGCTATATTTTGCAGCCTCCCGGCTGGAAGGGGATGCTCTAGGGCACTTCAGTCATCACAAACTTCTTTGGGTTTCGTTGGAAACGTAAACTTGTGACCCGCTATACGGAGCGGTAGATACTCAACGTGAATATGCGAGGAGTAGAGTGACAAGTGTGTTGAACTCAATGTGTCTTACGCCAATGCCGCACCTGACATTCAACAGTCTACTCACATTGCTTGGGGATAAATGATTGGTAATGAACAAAATGTAACCAAACCTTCCTTAGCAGCTGTGAACTATAGCAGCGCAGGTGGATATCAGCAATCTGCTTTAACGTAAACGATGGAAAATTTGGCGCTAAATTCAATTTTGTAATTTATAACTGGCTGTTTCATAAGCAGTTGAGTCTCGCAAACTGAGAAAGACGCAAATTAAATCGAGAAGTTGATAGAGAGTTTTAATAATTTAAACAAAAGCTTGGCGTGTTTTAGCTCGATGAACGGCGACAAGTGTTTCTTTTGCCGCAAGAATAATGTGAAGTCGTACAGATTTGGGTTTACAATACCGCCCATGAGCGAAATAAGAACAAAAGTCCAGTTCGTTGATATCGACGAAGACATGGCGGGTCAACGCATTGATAACTTTCTGCGTAACCAATTAAAAGACATTCCCAAAAGCATGATTTACCGAATCGTGCGTAAGGGTGAAGTGCGCGTTAATAAAAAACGTATTAAAGCCGAGTACAAACTTAAGGCAGGCGATCTCGTACGTATCCCTCCGGTAACGGTCGAGAAGAAAGAAGACGATGTCGCACCGAGCACTAAGTTAAATAAAGTGGCAGAACTAGAACATATGATCATTTTGAAGATGATCATATGTTGGTGCTAAATAAACCATCTGGTACAGCAGTACATGGTGGCAGTGGTTTGAAGTTTGGCGCGATTGAAGCACTTCGAGCATTACGCCCACAGGCACGCTTTTTAGAACTGGTTCATCGTATTGACCGTGACACTTCCGGCATTTTGTTAGTTGCTAAGAAGCGTTCGGCATTGCGTCACCTGCAAGCACAGTTCCGTGAAAAGACAGTGAAGAAGTTCTACTTCGCGCTTGTCATGGGTGAGTGGAAAAACAGCTGCAAAGTCGTTAATGCGCCGCTACTCAAAAATGAAGTCAACAGTATCGTACGTGTGAACCCAAATGGTAAACCGTCAGAAACGCGCTTCAAGGTTTTGGAAAGGTTTGAGCAGGCGACGTTGATTCAAGCAAGTCCGATTACCGGCCGTACTCACCAGATTCGTGTGCATACTCAATACACAGGTCATCCAATCGCATGGGATGATCGTTACGGTGACCGCCGCTTTGATGCTTATACTGGCCAAGTTGGTTTGGACCGTTTGTTCCTTCATGCGGCGAACATCAAGTTCCAGCACCCATCGAATGATGAGTGGATGGAGATCAACGCGCCGATGGAAGCTAAGCTTGAAAAAGTGTTGGTAGGTCTACGTAAGAAGTAGAGGCGAGAGTATCTACATCTTTCGGGGCTGTAAAAGCTATGTAAAAGCGATGTTAAGACATCGGCTTTTTTGATCGTAGAAAGCTTCTTAGAGAGTGGCGGCAGCTTTGCCTGTTGAGTTATGAGAACTTTGTGCTCAGCAATACCGTTGAAAGAGATCCCCAACTCGCTCGTTCCTCACTCTTGAGGATGACGTACAGTGAATTCTGAATTTAAGTAGGTTATGACTTACTTTTTGATGGATGAGCTTAAACGACGTCATTCCCGAAAGCGACGAAGGAGCGTTGTCGGGAATCTCTGGTTGAGATGCAAAGTCATTAGCTTGATGACTGCTTACATCGTCCATATCAACCCTTTGGAGTCTTCTGTATTCACTACAAAACCTCTAACCCTTGCTTTTCAGCATGTCGATCAAATCAATCAGTGGCAGGCCGACTAGCGTATTTGGGTCTTTACCGACTAACTTGTTAAACAGGCAAATTCCCATTCCCTCGCTCTTAAAGCTGCCGGCGCAATAAAACGGTTCCTCTCTGTCTACGTAACGCTCGATTTGTTCGCGAGTCAAATCCCTAAAATGCACTTCAAAGGTATCGAAGCCGACTTCAGTATGATTTGTCGCGGTGTTATGTACCGCAAGCCCGGTATAAAAAGTGATGGTTTTACCGCTTTGAGCTAATAACTGCTTGATCGAGTTTTCTCGATTTAGTGGCTTACCGACAATTTGGCCATCGATGACACAAACTTGGTCACTGCCAATGACCAAACTGTCCTGAGTTGTATGGCAAGAAGTCGCTTTTCCCATCGCGAGCCTTTGAACCAGTTCTAAAGGGGTTTCATTGGGTAAAGGAGTCTCGTCACAGTCTGGTGATAAGCAAGTAAAAGGTACTGCTAGTTTTTCCAGCAGTTGTTTACGAAAAGGGGAGGTTGAGGCTAAAACCAGTTGGTAATTTTTCATTTTGAATTACAATTCGCAAAAGCATTTCCGATAGGATAATCGATCAAAATCGATTCTGGCTAATGCTCTGTACGTTAAGCGTAAAAAAGTACAACTTTTTTGCCTTTTTCTTTGACTAATTTTGATTTGGAAGATAATATTCGCGCCCTATGCAAAAGGTAAAAATACCGCGAACGGTTGATCCGGCGAAGTCCGCACAGAAACGATTAGATTACGATGGCATCATCCAAGCTAGTCTTTTCAAGCGCTTAGCGGAAACAACTGAAGGCGTAAAACGCGACGCAGAAGTCTCATTGTCATTTGATATTGATGAACAGCGACTTGTTGTTATCTCTGGTAAAGCTAACATCGAAGTCGATTTAGAGTGTCAGCGTTGTAATGAGGTATTCACACACATGTGTGAAGTTGAATTCCTTTACACTCCTTACTACGGTGAGAAGACGGAAGAGGAAGCACCAGAAATTTATGATTTGGTAGATCTAAATGAGTACGGTGAATTAGACCTTATACAACTGGTTGAAGACGAGTTCATCTTAACATTACCTCAAATCGCAATGCACGATGATGCGGATTGTAGCGTTGACTCAAATAACATGGTTTTGGTGAGATTCCTGAAGAAATTGAGGAAGAAAAACCGAATCCATTCGACGTTTTGAAAAATCTGAAAAAGTAACTGGTGTGGTAGCCGCTTCTTCTTTAGGTTTTAACCCAATAGTATAGGAGTAGGGTCAATGGCCGTACAGAAAAACCGTAAAACTCGTTCTAAGCGCGGTATGCGTCGTTCACACGATGCGCTAACTACAGCTGCACTATCTGTAGACGCGACTTCTGGTGAAACTCACCTACGCCACAACGTAACTGCTGAAGGTTACTACCGTGGTCAAAAGGTTATCAACAAGTAAGGTTGAACCTTTGCAAAGTATTACCGTTGCACTTGATGCAATGGGCGGGGATTTCGGTCCACGCGTAACAGTGCCTGCCGCCGTGCAGGCACTGTCTCATTTCCCAGAGCTAAAAGTGATTCTTATAGGTGATCAATCCCCGATCACGTCTCAATTATCTCAACTAGGTACCTCTACCAGTTCTCGTTTGAGCATTCTTCACAGCGAGAAAGTGATATCCAATTCAGAAAAGCCCTCTTTAGCATTACGTAATAGCCAAAATAGCTCCATGCGTATGGCCATTGATCTCGTTTCTGACAACGAAGCAGATGCTTGTGTGAGCGGTGGCAACACCGGAGCCTTGATGGCGCTCTCACGATTTGTTCTTAAGTTGCTTCCTGGTATTGAGCGTCCTGCTTTAGTTTCCGCCTTACCGACCATCAGTGGTAAACGTACTTGGATGTTAGATCTTGGTGCGAACGTGTCGTGCGATGCTGACTCGTTGTTTCAGTTTGCTGTGATGGGCAGTGCATTAGCAGAAGAACACCTAGGTCGACCTCCTCGTGTTGCTGTGCTAAATATCGGCGCAGAAGAAATTAAAGGTAATGATTTAGTCAAACGCTGTGCAGAAATGCTTTCTCAAACCGACGCAATCAATTTTGTCGGTTATATTGAAGGTAATCAAATTTTGCATGACGTGGCCGACGTCATCGTTTGTGATGGCTTTGTCGGTAACGTATGCTTGAAAGCCAGCGAGGGAACAGCGCAACTCTTTATCGAAAAATTAAAACCAGCATGATGGCATCGACGATAAAGGGTTGGATTGCTAGAAAGTTGTTTTCTCGGCTATTTAATGAACTAAAAACACTGAACCCCGACCAGTATAACGGCGCAAGTTTGCTAGGATTGCGCGGCATTGTCATAAAAAGCCATGGAAGTGCGGATGTATCTGCGATTGTCAATGCACTTGGCGAGGCAGTACACGAGGTCAAACGACAAGTACCAAGCCGTATTAGCGATCGTTTGGAAGCGGTTTTACTCGAGAGGCATTATTAGTCTTCATGTATAGCAAAATTTTAGGTACTGGCAGCTACCTGCCATCTCAGGTGCGTACTAACGCAGACCTAGAGAAAATGGTAGATACAAGTGATGAGTGGATCGTAGCTCGCACGGGTATTAAAGAGCGTCGAATTGCAGCAGAAGATGAAACTGTTGCGGACATGGCATTCTACGCAGCTGAAAACGCTATCGATATGGCCGGCATTGATAAAAATGATATCGACCTAATTATCGTTGCTACCACGAGCAGTAGCCATACTTTCCCTTCATCTGCGTGTCAGGTGCAAGGAAAGCTTGGCATTAAAGGTTGTCCTGCATTCGACTTAGCCGCTGCTTGTTCAGGCTTTGTATACGCATTGTCTGTTGCTGATCAGCACATCAAATCAGGTATGTGTAAAAACGTACTCGTGATTGGCGCAGACGCATTGTCTAAAACGTGTGATCCAACGGACCGTTCAACCATCATCCTATTTGGTGATGCGGCTGGCGCGGTAGTGATTGGCGCGAGCGAAGAGCCGGGCATCATCTCTACACACGTATACTCAGACGGCCAATTTGGCGATCTGTTGAGCTTACCTGTGCCAGAGCGCGGCAAAGATGCCGACAAATGGCTGCACATGGCAGGTAACGAAGTATTCAAAGTGGCAGTAACTCAGCTATCCAAGCTAGTGAAAGACACGCTTGAAGCGAACGACATGCACAAGTCTGAACTAGACTGGCTAGTGCCGCATCAAGCGAACTACCGAATTATCTCAGCGACAGCGAAGAAACTTCGATGTCACTAGACCAAGTCTGATCACACTTGATAAACACGGCAACACATCAGCAGCAACCGTGCCAACAGCACTGGATGAGGCGGTACGTGATGGTCGTATTAAACGTGGTCAAACTCTACTTCTTGAAGCGTTTGGCGGCGGATTCACTTGGGGTTCTGCCCTGGTGAAATTCTAAGTTTCACAAGAATTCAAAATTTAAGATGCGCTACGGTGCATCTTATTTCTTTTACTTTGCTTAAAGGAAAACAACATGAGCAAGTTTGCTATCGTATTTCCAGGTCAAGGTTCACAAGCTGTAGGTATGCTTGCTGATCTAGGCGAACAATATGACGTAGTAAAACAAACATTTGCAGAAGCATCTGACGCACTAGGTTACGACCTATGGGCGCTTGTTCAAAATGGACCTGCAGAAGATCTAAACCAAACTTTCCGTACTCAACCGGCTTTGCTAGCGTCATCTGTTGCTATCTGGCGTGTATGGCAAGAGCTTGGTCTTGAGCAACCAGCAAACCTAGCGGGTCACAGCTAGGTGAGTACTCAGCGCTTGTGTGTGCTGGCGTGATTGACTTTAAAGAAGCAATCAAACTGGTTGAGCTACGTGGTCAACTGATGCAAGAAGCGGTACCTGCGGGTACTGGTGCAATGTACGCGATCATCGGTCTAGATGACGAAGCAATTGCAAAAGCTTGTGAAGAAGCAGCACAAGGTGAAGTCGTTTCTCCAGTAAACTTCAACTCGCCTGGTCAAGTTGTTATCGCAGGTAGCAAAGACGCAGTAGAGCGCGCGGGCGCACTATGTAAAGAAGCGGGTGCAAAACGTGCACTTCCTCTTCCTGTTTCAGTGCCTTCACACTGTGCACTAATGAAACCAGCAGCAGAGAAACTAGCGGTTGCGCTAGAATCTATCGAGTTCAACGCACCACAACTTCCTGTTATCAACAACGTTGATGTGGCAGCAGAAACGGATCCTGCAAAAATCAAAGACGCACTTGTTCGTCAACTTCACAGCCCAGTTCGTTGGACTGAGAGCGTGCAACTAATGAGCGAACAAGGCGTAGAAAATCTTCTTGAGCTTGGCCCTGGCAAAGTACTGACAGGTCTGACTAAACGTATCGTGAAAACACTAAGTGCAGCAGCTGTTAACGACGTAGCGTCGCTAGAAGCCGCTAAGTAATTCGTTCACGATAAGAAAAGGAAAACACAACATGATGAATCTAGAAGGTAAGATCGCTCTAGTGACAGGCGCGAGCGTGGCATTGGTCGTGCGATTGCTGAGCTTCTTGTTGAGCGCGGTGCAACGGTAATTGGTACTGCGACTTCTGAAGGTGGCGCAGCGGCTATCAGCGAATACCTAGGTGAAAACGGTAAAGGTCTAGCACTTAACGTAACTGACGTTGAGTCTATCGAAGCAACCCTAAAAACCATCAACGATGAGTTCGGTGCAATCGATATTCTTGTTAACAACGCAGGTATCACTCGCGATAACCTACTAATGCGTATGAAAGATGACGAGTGGAACGACATCATCAATACAAACCTAACGCCAATCTACCGCATGTCTAAAGCGGTTCTGCGCGGTATGATGAAGAAACGCGCAGGTCGCATCATCAACGTCGGTTCTGTTGTTGGTACTATGGGTAACGCTGGTCAAACGAACTACGCAGCAGCGAAAGCAGGCGTAATTGGTTTCACTAAATCAATGGCTCGTGAAGTCGCTTCTCGTGGTGTAACGGTTAACACAGTAGCTCCTGGTTTCATCGAAACTGACATGACTAAGGCGCTAAATGATGACCAACGTGCAGCAACGTTGTCGAACGTGCCGGCAGGTCGTCTAGGTGACCCACGTGAAATTGCATCAGCAGTTGTATTCCTAGCTTCACCTGAGGCTGCTTACATTACTGGTGAAACTTTGCATGTAAATGGTGGCATGTACATGGTTTAATGCACAGTTCGTGCAAAATAAGCTACTTTACTTTGTGAAAAATAGCCTATAGTTGCTGTTAACTGTCATTAAGTTGTCATGCTCATGCGCAACATTTGTGCATGATTTAAGTCAAAAATGTATTGAAATTCGGTTAAATTCGCTAATTTTGTGGTTTGACCAGCAAGGACCCCCTTGCAACTTTCAATAGTTCGAATAAACTACGGAATCATCGCATTAGGCGAAATCTGTAAAGGAAAAGAAAAATGAGCAACATCGAAGAACGCGTAAAGAAAATCATTGTTGAACAGCTAGGTGTAGACGAAGCAGAAGTTAAAAACGAAGCTTCATTCGTTGACGATCTAGGTGCTGATTCTCTAGACACTGTAGAGCTAGTAATGGCTCTAGAAGAGGAATTCGACACTGAGATTCCTGACGAAGAAGCTGAGAAAATCACTACTGTTCAAGCTGCAATCGACTACGTAAACAGCGCTCAGTAATTATCTCTCCCAGGCGGTCTCCTAGACCGCCTGTGTTCTTTCTAACTTCTTCTATCCTCTCATAGAAACATTCAATTCCCGGAGAATTATATCGTGTCCAAGCGTCGTGTAGTTGTCACAGGCATGGGTATGTTGTCACCGGTAGGCAACACAGTAGAATCATCTTGGAAAGCCCTGCTAGCAGGTCAAAGCGGTATCGTGAACATCGAACATTTCGATGCAACGAACTTCTCGACTCGTTTTGCTGGTCTTGTGAAAGATTTTGATTGCACAGAGTACATGTCTAAGAAAGATGCTCGTAAGATGGATTTATTCATCCAGTACGGCATTGCAGCGGGTATCCAAGCACTGGATGACTCTGGCTTAGAAATTACCGAAGAAAACGCAGCTCGAGTTGGTGTAGCAATCGGCTCAGGCATCGGCGGTCTAGACCTAATCGAAACAGGCCATACAGCGCTTGTTGAAAAAGGTCCTCGCAAAGTTAGCCCATTTTTTGTTCCTTCGACCATCGTAAACATGGTTGCAGGTAACCTATCTATCATGCGTGGTCTTCGTGGTCCAAACATCGCGATCTCTACGGCATGTACTACAGGTCTACACAACATCGGCCACGCAGCGCGTATGATTGCATACGGTGATGCTGAGGCGATGGTTGCTGGTGGTTCAGAGAAAGCATCTACACCACTAGGTATGGCTGGTTTCGGTGCAGCGAAAGCACTTTCAACTCGTAACGATGAGCCTCAAAAAGCGTCTCGTCCATGGGATAAGGGCCGTGATGGCTTTGTTCTTGGTGACGGTGCGGGCATGATGGTTCTTGAAGAGTACGAGCACGCAAAAGCACGTGGCGCTAAGATCTACGCAGAGCTAGTTGGCTTTGGTATGTCTGGTGACGCTTACCACATGACTTCTCCAAGTGAAGACGGTTCAGGTGGCGCTCTAGCAATGGAAGCGGCGATGCGTGATGCAGACATCACAGGCACTCAAGTTGGTTACGTGAACGCTCACGGTACATCGACGCCTGCTGGTGACGTTGCTGAGATCAAGGGCGTGAAACGTGCTCTTGGTGAAGAAGGCTCTAAACAAGTATTAGTATCTTCAACTAAATCTATGACTGGTCACCTTCTAGGTGCTGCAGGTTCTGTTGAAGCTATCATTACAGTGATGTCTCTAGTTGACCAAATCGTTCCACCAACGATTAACCTAGATGATCCTGAAGAAGGCCTAGATATCGATCTTGTTCCGCATACTGCGCGCGAAGTTGATATGGAATACGCAATCTGTAACTCGTTTGGCTTCGGCGGTACGAACGGTTCGCTAGTATTCAAAAAATTCGCTGAGTAAAAATCTCTAACACTGTTTTAGAGTGGCGATACTTGTATTCTAACGGCTCGATGCTTAGCATTGAGCCGTTTTGTTTTATTTGTCGATCAGAAAACAAAGGGTATCTGAATGTTCTGGGTAAATGGACTCCCGCAAACGCATGTTCCGCTTGGTGACCGCTCGTTTCAATATGGTGATGGCTGCTTCACCACCATCAAGACTAAACACGGTCAGTTGGAGCTCTGGCAAGCGCATATTGAGCGAATGGAAGCGTGCCTAAAAACATTACACATCCCTTTTCCTGATTGGAGCCAAGTGTTCGATTGGGTAATGAAAGCGGTCTTGAGTGACGAGCTTGCTGGAATCAAAATTCATATCAGTCGTGGCACTGGAGGGCGAGGGTATAGTCCCAGTGGTATTGGAGGGCCAGTAGTGACTATTTCGAATTTTGCGTTCCCTTCTCATTACTCTTTATGGCAAGAAAATGGCGTGCAGCTAGGGGTTTGCGAAACTCGCTTAGGTATTCAACCAATCCTTGCTGGCCATAAGCACAACAACCGGTTAGAGCAGGTTCTCGCAAAGGCAGAAATTGATGACTCTGAATTTGCCGATGCTGTGACGTTAAATGTGCAAAATCATGTCATTGAAACTACAATGGCAAACCTTTTTGGGTTAATGATAAGAAGGTTTACACACCGGAGTTGAATTTGTCTGGTGTGGCTGGCGTAATGCGCGTCAGGTATTGGAATTACTCCAA
>LZQR01000299.1_pt1 | contig 12643 bp, 14 predicted proteins | sample 768601 | NCBI WGS metagenome assembly LZQR01 (sample SAMN05207299, study PRJNA324521) | oil field metagenome | isolation source: sample BH-FW-24 from oil reservoir | place: India: Bombay High | collected 2015-12-04
TTTGTAGCACACATTGCGAAACGCACTCCCAACATTGAGATGCGTATCAAGTCGCAACCTGCATCAGGACAGGCAACGTGGGCTCCAGACGGCGCTTACGCTTTATTTCTTGATAATTGGTGCCGCAGTTTAGCGCTTCACGATGACCTTCGAACCAACAGTCACGCTGTTGTAGAGGTGGATCACGTCTTCATTTGCCAGGCGGATACAGCCGGAAGAGACAGCCGAACCGATGGTCCACGGCTCAGTCGTGCCGTGAATGCGGTAGAGGGTCGAGCCGATGTACATCGCGCGAGCACCCATCGGGTTGTTCGGTCCACCCGGCATGTAAGCCGGAAGTATACGGCCTTTCGCACGTTCACGAGCACGCATCTGTGCAGGCGGGGTCCAGCTCGGCCATTCAGCCTTGCGGGTGATGCGGTGCGTGCCGGCCCACTGGAAGCCATCCTTGCCAACGCCGACGCCGTACTTCATGGCCTTGCCACCAGGCAGGACATGATAAAGACGGCGCTCGGAGGTATCGATGACGATCGTGCCTGCAGGGTACGGGCCATCATATTTCACGCGCTTGCGTTTGACCGGGGACGGGCCGCCCGGGTGATATTTCGGAGTGACCCAGGTGTTCGTGCTGTGGTCAAAGTAGCCATATCGCGGAGCTGCCTGAGCGGTCAGCGCAAAAGCGCCCGCCAGAACCGCAACCATTACAAATAAAAGTTTCTTCATTCCGATCCCCCATCAGCATCGGGCTCGTGCCTCAACGATGCGATTCTCAATCAAAGTGACGTTACGAAAATGTCCTTGCCGCACTCTTAATTATTATGTCGCAAAACGGCGTTCGGGAAAATCTCACGTTGATGTGACCACCGACCATGTCCTGCGTCTGTGCTGAAATTGCAACGGATTTTTCGTGAAAAACGCGATGAAGACGCGTTCGCTCGCTGAGATTGTGGAATTTGCCCGCCTTGGCATAAATCGTCAGCTATCTTTGATCCGGATTGGGCGATTCCGCGCTTGATTCCGAATCGTATGACCGCGATCCAAATCGCGCCAAAACGGCGCGTGGTTACTGTTGTTGGTGTGTCGACAGACAAAAAAGAACCCGCGGCAAAAGCCGCGGGTCTGGTGTTTTCAGCTGAAGCCGCGTTCAGCCGAGGTTCAATTCCTTGAAGAAGTCGTTGCCCTTGTCATCAATGACGATAAAGGCCGGGAAATCCTCGACTTCGATTCTCCAGACGGCTTCCATGCCCAGTTCCTCGAACTCGACCACTTCCACCTTCTTGATACAATCCTGCGCAAGGCGAGCGGCCGGACCGCCGATGGAGCCGAGATAAAACCCGCCATGAGCCTGGCAGGCGCGGCGCACCTGAGCGGAACGGTTGCCTTTGGCCAGCATGACCATGGAACCGCCGGCTGCCTGGAACTGATCGACGTAAGCGTCCATGCGTCCTGCAGTTGTCGGACCGAACGAACCTGAAGGCATTCCCTCCGGTGTCTTGGCCGGGCCAGCGTAATAGATCGGATGGTTCTTGAAATAGTCGGGCAGGGGCTCGCCGCTTTCCAGCCGGTCGCGCAGCTTGGAATGGGCAAGGTCGCGGGCAACGATCAGCGGTCCGGAAAGCGACAACCGGGTCTTGATCGGGTGTTTGGAAAGTTCGCCCAGGATTTCGGACATCGGCCGGGTCAGGTCGACCTTGACCACATTGTCGGACAGGTGGTCGTCGGTGACCTCCGGCAGGTATTTTTCCGGGTGCATCTCGAGTTGTTCCAGGAAAATCCCGTCTTTCGTGATCTTGCCGACGGCCTGCCGGTCCGCAGAGCAGGACACGGCGAGGCCGATTGGCAAGGACGCGCCGTGACGCGGCAGGCGGATGACACGCACATCGTGGCAGAAATACTTGCCGCCGAACTGGGCACCGACGCCGGTTGCCTGGGTCAGTTTGTGGATCTCGGCTTCCATTTCAAGGTCACGGAAGGCATGTCCGAGTTCCGACCCTTGCGTCGGCAGGCCGTCAAGATGGCGGGCCGAAGCCAGTTTTGCTGTCTTGAGGTTCATTTCCGCAGACGTGCCGCCGATGACGATCGCAAGGTGATAGGGCGGGCAGGCCGCGGTGCCGAGCGTGAGGATCTTTTCCTTGAGGAATTCCACCAGCCGGTCATGGGTCAGCAGGGATGGCGTGCCCTGGAACAGGAAGGTCTTGTTGGCCGAACCGCCACCCTTGGCCATGAACAGGAACTTGTAGGCATCTTCACCTTCGGCATAGAGCTCGATCTGTGCCGGCATGTTGTTGCTCGTGTTCTTTTCCTCGAACATCGAAATCGGCGCGAGCTGGGAATACCGCAGGTTCTTCTTGAAATAGGCGTCCCGGGAACCTTCGCCGAGTGCCGCTTCGTCCGACCCGTCGGTCCAGACCCGGCGGCCCTTCTTGCCCATGATGATTGCGGTGCCCGTATCCTGGCACATCGGCAGAACACCGTGGGAGGCGATGTTCGCGTTTTTCAGGAGATCAAACGCAACGAATTTGTCGTTCTCGGTCGCTTCCGGATCTTCCAGGATCATCTTCAGCTGTTCCAGGTGGCCTGGACGCAGGAAATGGTTGATGTCCTTGAAGGCCTCTTCGGCAAGAAGGCGTAGACCTTCAGCTTCGACAACCAGTACCTCTTCGCCGTTGAACTCGGCTGTCTTGACGTGGTCCGACGTCAATTTCCGATACGGGGTCTTGTCTTCTCCCTGAGGGAAAAGGGCGCTGTGCTGATAAGCTGGAGGTGTGAGCGGAGCGTTCATAGGAGGCTTTCCTGATCTGGCTGCTTCCCGTCACATCGGGAAGCGCTGGAACGTTGAGTGCTGTTCTCATACGGCAAAAAGGCTGCGGACGCCAAGTGCCGCAGCCTGATCAAATGGTCGGAGCCGGAAGTCTTGTTTGCCGAACGCGATGTCAGCGGATCGCCGTAAGATCCAGGGTAACGGTGACGATATCTCCGACCGTGTCGGTGCCGACGCCGCTGCCAAGCTGATAGTCGAGCCTGTTGACGATGGCCGTCCCCTTGGCTGTGGCGGTGTCGCCCGCGATGTCCAGGGTGAAATCCATCTCGACCGGTTGGGAAATTCCCTTGATGGAGAGCGTGCCCTGTGCCCGGTAGCTGTTGCCTTCGACAAGCTCGACGGTGTCGGACGTGAATTCGGCCGTCGGGAAGTCCCCGGCGTTGAACCAGTCCTTGCCAGGCAGAGTGCCATCGAACTGGGCGTTGCCGGTGGTGGCGCTCATGGGTTTGATTTCAGCGCTGATCTTGGCGGTTTCAGGGGCCGCAGGGTCAAAATCGATGTCTGCTTCCCACGACGCGAAGACGCCAGTCAGCGTGCCGCCGCCCTGTTTGACTTCAAAGCCGAGCTTGCTCTTGTCCGGATCGACTTTCCAGGTGTCGGCAAACGCCGGTGCGGTGAAGGTCGTCGCCGACAGGACTGCAACGGCATATGTAAAATGCTTCAATGTCATCTGCGGATTTCCAGTTCGTGTTGTCAGCTATCGACCTTGGCGGGTGCGGTTGAAATCATGCGTTTCAACGTGGCGTCGCGGGCGATGAAGTGGTGTTTCAGCGCTGCTGCGACATGAACGGCAATCAGCGCGATCAACAGATAAGCCCCATATTCATGCAGCAGCTTGAAGAAGGTTTCCGCCTGTTCCTGCGAACCAAGCACACCTGGAACCGGCAGATGCGGCACTGGCCAGGTGTTGAACAGGATGGTCGGAATGCCCCACGGTGAGGCCGACACCATGAACCAGCCGGTCAGTGGCAGTGCAAACAGAAGCGCGTACAGGCCGACATGCCCCAGATGCGCCCCGGCCTTTTCCAGCGGGTGCATGTTGTCAGGCAGTTTCGGCGAAGGATTGAGAAGGCGCCAGACAAGACGGAGCACGGCAAGCGTCAGAACCACAAAGCCGATCGACTTGTGCAACTGATAGAGCTCAAAGGTTGCCTGTTCGGTCGGGGGAAGTTGGTGCATGTAGAGGCCGAGGCCAAGCATGCCGATGATCAAGACTGCCATCGTCCAATGAAACGCAATGGCGATTCTTCCATACCCGGTTGAAGTGTTGCGCAGCATGGCGGCTCCTGGAAAACGGAGGCCGGTCTGTCCGGCCTCCGAGGGTGTTCACTTAGTTGGTCGCGTCGGACTTGAGCGCTTCGGAATGGAAGGTCACGGTAATGTCGTCACCTACATAGGGAACATACATGTCCATTCCATAGTCGGAACGCTTCAGAACTGTGGAAACGGCAAAACCGGCAGCTTCCTTCTTCGCCATCGGGTGCTCACCAAGTGCAGTGACATCAACGGTCAGGGTCACCGGCTTGGTGATGTCCTTGATGGTCAGGTCACCGGTCACTTCCAGCTGGTTGTCGCCGGTCTTTTCGACCTTGGTGCTCTTGAAGGTCGCCTTCGGGAATTTTTCAGCGTCAAAGAAGTCCGCGCTCAGGAAGTGCGCGTTGCGCTCTGCCCAGAACGTGTCGAGGCTGCCGACGTCGATCGTGAATTCGATGGAGGAATTGGCAGGCGTGTCCTTGTCGATCAGCAGCGTGCCTTCCCATTCGCCGAAACGGCCTCGGTCGTGGAGTAGCCAAGGTGGTTATAGGAGAAAGCCAGGTTGGCGTGGGACTTGTCGAAGTCGTAGGCCACCGGTTCGGCAAGGGCGGTGCCTGCAACGAGGGAAAGGGCAAGCGCAGAAGCTGCGAGACGGATCATGATCAAACCTCATAGATGTTACCAGAAGCGTTCGCTCATGAACGCTGCAGACTGGAACATAGGAAGAAAATTGTGCGGTGCAATTTGACTGACTGTTCGTAAATGCTGAACAATAATTCAGTTGATTTCTTCACCGTTAACTGTGTGGCTTTGAAAAGATTTTCAAGCGTCAGGGGGATAGAAAGTCGACCCTGCGGTATTGGGTGAGAATCGCGATAGAATTCCGAGACTGAGGTGAATTGTCCAGTCATTCAATTACGGGTTGTCGTAGCCGGTAAGTACATGAAATTGCGAGGGAAGTTGCAGTGTCATCATTTCATCAAGAATTTCAGGCACCTGTTTCATCGACTTCCCTCTAGAGTGGCCGTTTGCCAGCCCAATCCAAGCTCCGGATTTCACTCTGGAGACACAGGAGACCTAACCGTGAAACAAGCCGTCGTTGTGTGCCACCGCGGAGCCAGCCTTCAGGCTCCGGAAAACACGATTGCCTCGCTCGAGGGAGCAATTGCGCTTGGCGCCGAGGTTGTCGAGTTGGATGTTCGGCCGTCCAGGGATGGCATCCTCTACGTGATGCACGATGCAACCGTTGACCGGACGACGGATGGAAGTGGCCGAATTTCGGATATGACTTCCGACGAAATTGACCTTCTTGATGCAGGGAACTGGTTCAAGGAGACCTTCAAGGGCGAGCGAGTTCCAAGGCTCGACGCGTTTCTGGATACCTGCAAGGGCCGTATTGGAACCTATGTTGAAATCAAGGAAGGCGACCCCGCGGAAATTCGCGACATGCTGGCAGTCCGCGGCATGCTGAGTGACGCCTGGACGTTTTCGTTCGATCAGGCAATCCGCGCTGAAGCCCGTGCAAAGGTACCGGACCTGCGGCGCATGGTTCTTTACGCTCACGTTGGTTCGGTCGAGCGCGCCGTTGCCCAAGGTGCGCATATCCTGGAATTCCATGAAGATGACCTGGAAGAGAACCTCATAAACGAGGCAAAGCAGGCGGGATTGATTACGCAGATGTTCTACGCCGGGTCTGAACGAGCCGTTTTCGAGAAAGCCGTGCGCTGCGGCGTCGAACAAATGAACATCGACCAGGTCGAAATTTTCAAGTCCGTGGAAAAAGAGCTTTTGGCAACAGTCTGACGCTCCAGCGTGATGCAACCTGCACTGCGACGGAAATCATTGACTGGCGTGGCCGGGAACTTACGGGTTCCTGGCCGATTTGTTTTGGATTGATTGAAAAAATATTTTGAGCCTCATACGCCATTTCGATCAGGGATCGCAGGTATCTATGATTGTGATTTTTCTCTAGTAATCCAAAAATACAATCTTAAATAGTTTTAATATTAAAATTTTATCTAATATGGGAAAAGTTGGAAACGTTAGATGATAGAACAATTTTTACTAAAAGAATGAAATAAAAAGGTTTCCCATTATAATTCAAGTCTTGTTAACGGGGGCGGAATAGCTTGCCGAGCTTCTGAAGCCGGGCCAAGAGAGGGCTCCCATGTCCAACAAAATAAACGTCAATCGCTCAGGTCAGGCCAGTTCCATGGCAGCAAAAGCTGATGACGTTGGACAGTTCTGGGATCGCCGGATGCGGTTGGCAGCGTCGCTTCTGCTGGCTGCCCTTATGGCCTTCTGGTTTTCTCAACAGGCATTGTCGCAAGACGTGGAGACGGGTGGCACGCCGTGGCACTGGTCGGTCGAACGCGTCAGCGGCCGGGTCATGGTGCAAACGCGTACCGGCGAGACCTTTGCTGTCAAGCGTGGCATGACGGTGCGCAAGGGATGGAAGATCAAGACCGGCGGTGGGCGTGTAGTCATCAATCGGGGTGAAGAAACATTCGTTGTTTCTCCAAATTCTGTTGTGACACTTGAGCCGAAGGGCGTCCTGATCAAGCGAATGGTCGTCTACCAGGACCGTGGTCAGGTAGATGTGGACGTAAAGCGCCGGTGGTATCGGCATTTCAAGGTGGAAACCCCTTTCCTTGCCGCTGTTGTCAAAGGAACTCAGTTCAGGGTTAAGGTTGGCAACAGACTGCGTCGGTCAATGTGGGGCGGGGCGTTGTCGGTGTTCATGATTTTGCATCCGGAGATCGTGCCGACGTGGGCGCCGGTCAGGCGGCCGCAACCAACCCTTCGCGCCGCGTCGGTCTATCCGTCAGCGGGAAGAACAAGCCTGAAGTGCGTTCTGGCCCCAAACGGGCCCCTTCATTCGAAACGCGCGTAGTGAAAAACGTGCCAGCTACCAAAGCTGAAGCAAGAGTTGCCAATGGCGGCAACCGGGGCAATGCTGGAAATTCCCGCTCGGGGAACAACGGCAATGGCAACTCCGGTGGCAATGGCAAGGGAATTCCGGTGGCAACGGCAATGGCAACTCCGGCAGCAACGGGAATGGCAATTCCGGCGGCAACGGCAATGGCAACTCCGGCAGCAACGGCAATGGCAATTCCGGCGGCAATGGCAACGGCAATTCCGGTGGCAACGGAAATGGCAAGGGTCGGTAACGCCACTCCGTCTGTGAAAAGGCATCGCCCGGGATATTAAGTCTCGCTGCTGCTGAAGGCGTTCCAGGAATATGACGACAAGCAATCCGTATTGCCGGACGCAAGTCGTGGAGGTCGGGCTGGGTAACTCCGTATGTTACGGAAGATTACCTAGCTCCTTTCTGTTTTGAAGTAGTCGTTTATCGCAACTAGTGACGAGCATAGGCAATATTTTCCGCCTGTCTTCACGTTGGGTTAAACGCTGAAATGCTACACAGGATGTGTAGAGCTCAATAAACCTGTCCGTGGGTTCTGCGCACGGCATTGACATTCAGTCGTAACGTGTTGAAGAGCAAGATGAAAAAAGACGCTATGTATTCAGTTGAGCGGAAAGCAGGATCACTTCTGCGGGTCCTCTTGCTTGCAGCTCTGGTCCTGTTTCCTGCTGCTGCGAATGCTTCGGACTGGGTCGTCAAACGTGTGTCCGGCATCGTTTATTTCGTTGCGCCTGGCGTGGAAGCATTCCGTGTCAAAAAGGGCATGGTGTTTGAAAAAGGCTACACCATCGGAACCAGGGCAGGTGCCCGCGCTCTCATAGGCAGAGGCGGCGAAACCATTGCCGTTGGGCCAAACACCACCTTTGCCATGTCATCATTCCGCAGCAATGGAACAAAGACCACACTGTTGCAGAGAAGGGAACGATCGAGGTCGATGTAGAAAAACGGCAGCAGCCGCATTTCACCGTCGAAACCCCGTTCTTTGCCGCTGTGGTGAAAGGTACGCGATTTGAGGTCAATGTCCAGGGCAAGCAGGCTCGCGTTTCCGTCGAACGAGGCGTTGTCGCTGTGGAAGATTTTGCCTCCGGCGACAGGGTGGACCTGACAGCCGGTCAGGCTGCTGCCAGTGCACCGTCGAACCGGGTTGGCCTGTCTGTAAGCGGTCGCACCAAACCGACCGTAAAACCTGGAGCCAAGCGCGCGCCTGCATTCGAAACGCCGGCCGTGAAAAACGTGCCAACAAATGCAGCAGAAGCGAAATCGGCGAACTCGAACGGGAATGCCGGCAAAGGCAACAACAATTCCGGCGGCAATGGCAACGGAAATTCCGGTGGAAACGGTAACGGAAATTCCGGTGGAAACGGTAACGGCAATTCCGGTGGAAACGGTAACGGCAATTCCGGTGGCAATGGCAACGGGAATTCCGGTGGGCAACGGAAATGGCAATTCCGGAAGCGGTAACAACAACGCAGGCGGAAACGGTAACGGCAATTCTGGTGGTAACGGCAACGGGAATTCCGGTGGCAATGGTAACGGCAATTCCGGGAGCGGAAACAACAATGCCGGCGGGAACGGCAAAGGCAATTCCGGAAACGGAAACGGAAAAACAAGAATTGACGGTAATCAGGATGCCGCAGGTGCGAGGCTTTGCCTCTGACACCTGAAGTGCGGACTGAGAAAGTGGGCGGTGGGTGTGCTGATCGGAAGCTCTGAACAGCGGAAACGGATAGCGAGCGCGGTCTTGATCGTGGTCGGCGTGATCGCCGCTGTGGCTGTTCTGCGCACGGTTGCCCTGACCACGGCTTTCGATCGGTTTCTCTGGGAGTTTCGTTTCCACACGATCGAAAGACCGGTCTCCGGCGACATCGTGGTCGTGGATATCGATGCCAGAAGCCTGAATGAACTCGGCGTATGGCCATTGCCGCGCCGTCTTTATGCCGACCTGACAGATCATCTGGCGGAAGCGGGCGCCCGCGACATCGTATTCGACATCGATTTCAGCTCAGCTTCCAATCCTGAAGATGACACGCTGTTTGCAGCCGCGATTGAGCGCGCCGGTAACGTCAGCCTTGCCGTGTTTCGGCAAGCTGCTTCGGCTGAACAGCACGCTGGAGAAGTCGTCAACCAGCCGATCGAACAGTTTCTGAATGTTGCCTGGCCGGTCGTCGTCATGGTTCCGATGGAAACCGACAGCCGCATCTGGCGAAATCTGTACGGTTTCGAAATCAATGGGAATTCAGAGATCTCTGCCGCGGCTCTCCTGGGTGAGTACACCGGAGACGCAGCCGGAAGTTTCGGCATTGATTACAGTATCTCACTGGAACAGATTGAGCGGGTATCGCTTGTTGATGTCCTGAACAAGTCAGCGGCCCCAGGTCTGTTTCTGGACAAGAAGGTGATCGTCGGTGCAAGTGCGCAGGAGCTTCGCGACCTGTTTCCTGTTCCCGTCTACGATGTCTTGCCGGGAAGTGTAATCCAGGCTCTCGGCGCCGAAACGCTGTTGCAGAACAGGGCCATGGAAGTCAGGGGTGAGGGGATTGCGGTCCTGTGGGCACTCCTTGTTTTCTTCGCTCTGCTTCTGACGAAAATCGAAGGCTGGTCCCTCAAGATCAGCATTCTGGCACTCTGTGCGATCATGTTTGAAATTGGTGCCATTGCCATCCAGAAGTCGGCTCCCGTTCTTGTGCCGACCGCAAGTTCGCATCTCATTCTGCTTTTGGCAGCCGCAAGCATCGTCCTGCGGGAACTGGGCTTTCACAAGTTCCTCTCGCACATCGCCAACGTCAGACGCCGCAACAGCGAGCGTATGCTCGGTCTTGTCTTCGACGATAGCTTTGATGCAATCGTCGTCCTTCAGAATGACGGTCGTGTCTCCGCTGCAAGCCAAATGGCCCGCTCGTTGTTCCAAAGCGATGCTCTTGTCGGTAAGCCTGCCAGGAATGTACTGCCGCTGGAGCTGGTTGAAGAAGCTTTGTCAGTTCTTGCCGACCCCGGAAACCGTCAGCCGGTGGCCAAGATCCTGGACATGCGCCTGGATGACGGAAGACGCCGGTTTATCGAATATGTCGTCACGCGCTCGGAGCGCACGGTCGCGAAATCGAAGAAACTGCGCGATATGGAAATCGAAGCGGTCGCCTGTCTGACATGTCGGGATGTGACGGAAGAAAGGAATCCGCGGAACGCCTTGCCTATCTCGCACGGTTCGATCCAAGCACCGGGCTTTTCAACCGGAACGGTTTTGAAGAAGAAGTTGCCGCAACGCTTAAGCTGCTCGCGGCACGGGCCAGGAAGTATGTCTGGTTCAGTTCGCGATCGCCAATTTCGATCAGATCGTTGCTTCGCTCGGATTTTCCTACGGTGACCAGCTTCGTGAAACGGTCGCGATGCGTCTGAAAAGCCATCTTTCCGCTCGCACGACATGGGCAGCCATTACAGCAGATGTTTTTGCAGGCGTATTTCGCTGTGAGCCGGATCAGGATCTGGCGCTGATCGAGTCACTCCAGGAAGTGATCGGCGAGGATTACAAGATCGAAGGCGCCAGGATCTCGGTGCAGCTCAAGTTCGGGTACATCGTTTCCAGTGGAGACATGACACCCGAGCATCTTTTGAAGAAATCCGGCAATGCCCTTGCCAAAGTCCGACGAAACAACCGGTCGCCGGTCCTGCGTTTTCTGCCGGAGATGGACGCAGCGCTGCAGCGCCGGCGCCAACTGGAGACAGAACTCTTCAAAGGCAATCGTCCGTGACGAGCTGCACATGGTCTATCAGCCACTCACCAACCTGGCCGACCGGTCGATCTTCGGTGTTGAAGCCTTGCTGCGATGGGACCATCGGGAACTGGGACCGATCTCACCCGCCGAGTTTGTCCCGATTGCCGAGGAGAACGGTTATATCGTGGAATTGGGTGCCTGGGCATTGAACAGGGGAATGAAGGAAGCGCTGACCTGGTCGAGCCACCTCCGTCTGTCCATCAACGTGTCGGCCATACAGTTCAGTCGCGGCAATCTTGTTGCCACTGTCGGCGAGGCACTGCAAAGAACGGGCTTTCCTTCGGACCTACTGGATCTGGAAATCACGGAATCCCTGTTCATCGATGAAACGCTCGACCTGAAGTTTGCCATGGAAGAAATGCGGGCATTTGGCTGCAACTTTTCACTGGACGACTTCGGGACCGGCTATTCTTCACTCGGCTACCTGCCCAAGTATCCGTTCTCGAAGATCAAGCTCGACAAGACATTTGTTCGCCAGTCGATCGCCAGCAAACAGGACATCTCCGTGATCGAGGCAGTGCTGCATATGGCGAAGGGCTATGGAATGTCCGTCATCGTCGAGGGTATCGAAACCGTTGAACAGGCAGAGCGGCTTCGCGAACTGGGCTGCAAGTACGGTCAGGGCTACCTTTTCGGGCGCCCCATGAGTTCCGCCAATCTCCAGTCGACACTGCTCAACGCAGCGTAATGCGTCCCGGCGTTGGGCCGGGACGCAAGGCAATTACATGCCGAGGCGCCGATGCAGCTGTATTTCACGTTCAGATAATCGTCCAGGCCGTACTTCGAGCCTTCGTTGCCCATGCCGCTGTCCTTGACGCCGCCAAAGGGGGCAACCTCTGTCGTGATGACGCCTTCGTTGACCCCGACAAGACCATACTGAAGCTGTTCCATGACGCGGAAAGTGCGGCCAAGATCCTTGGTATAGAAGTAGCAGGCGAGGCCGAATTCGGTGTCATTGGCAAGTCGCACCGCTTCTTCTTCAGTGTCGAACTTGAACAGAACGGCAAGCGGGCCAAAGGTTTCTTCGCGCGCCACTTTCATATCGGACGTCGCCTTGGTGATCAGTGTCGGCTCGAAAAACGTTCCCGGGCCGTTGGGGCGGTGTCCGCCAGCAATCAGTTCACCACCCTTGGACAGCGCATCCTGCACGTGATCGGCGACCTTTTCGACAGCAGCTTCGTTGATCAGCGGGCCTTGGGTCGTTCCGGCTTCAAGACCGTTGCCGACCTTCAGCTGCGCTGCCATCGCGTCCTTCAGCTTCTGGGCAAAAGCGTCGTAGACGCCTGCCTGCACATAGAGCCTGTTGGCACAGACACAGGTCTGCCCGGAGTTGCGGAACTTGCTGGCAATTGCTCCTTCGACAGCCTTGTCGAGGTCGGCATCGTCGAAAACGATAAAGGGCGCGTTGCCGCCGAGCTCCATGGAGATCTTCTTCATGTTGCGGCCAGCATTCCCGGCCAGCAGCTTGCCGACACGGGTTGAACCGGTGAACGTCAGTTTCCGCAGAACGGGGTTCTCGCACATCTCCTCGCCAATCGCCGGAGCGTCACCTGTGATGATGTTGATCACGCCCTTGGGAAGACCGGACTTTTCCGCCATCACCCCGTAGACCAGCGCCGAATAAGGGTGAATTCTGCAGGCTTCATCACCATTGTGCAGCCGGAGGCCAGGGCTGCGCCAAGCTTGCGGGCAATCATCGAATTCGGAAAATTCCAGGGAGTGATCGAGCCGACGACCCCGACAGGTTCCTTGGTCACCAGAATGCGGCGGTCTGCCCAGGGCGAGGGGATGGTGTCGCCATAAACCCGTTTGCCTTCCTCGGCAAAGAAACGGATGTATTTCACACCAAGCGCAATTTCGCCTTTGGCTTCA
>LZQR01000300.1_pt1 | contig 12625 bp, 15 predicted proteins | sample 768601 | NCBI WGS metagenome assembly LZQR01 (sample SAMN05207299, study PRJNA324521) | oil field metagenome | isolation source: sample BH-FW-24 from oil reservoir | place: India: Bombay High | collected 2015-12-04
AATCCCACAACGCACGCCCGGTAAACCAAGCTTAGATAGGCTCATGCACAGGATGGTGTTTTCATTCCAGAACGGCTCGACATCTTCAAAGATAATATTGGGAACGGCAGACCGTAGGCGTTATCGATGATTAGCGGAATGTTGTTCTCACGTGCTAGGCTGATGATGCCGTTCATATTGGTCAACGCTTGCGTGATTTCTTCACTCGCAATCACAATCCCACAACGCACGCCCGGTAAACCAAGCTTAGATAGGCTCATGCACAGGATGGTGTTTTCATTCCAGAACGGCTCGACATCTTCAAAGATAATATTTGGGAACGGCAGACCGTAGGCGTTATCGATGATTAGCGGAATGTTGTTCTCACGTGCTAGTTTGTCCAGCTTACGTACTTCTTCGTCTGTCAGTACGTTACCTGTTGGATTGGTTGGGCGAGACGCGCAGATTGCCGCAACAGAGTCATCGACGGTGAGCTGCTCAAAATCGACGTGGTATTTAAACAGACCGTTATCCAACAGTTCGATCTCTGGGTGGTAAGAGACAAAGATATCTTCATCAATGCCTGCATCACCATAGCCGATGTACTCAGGCGCGATAGGCAGTAGCACTTTCTTGTGCGAACCGTCTGGCTGTTTACCTGCCAACAAGTTGAACAAGTAGAAAAAGCCACTTTGGCTGCCGTTAGTTAGGCTGATGTTTTTCTCGGAAATATCCCAGCCGTAAGTTTCACGGAATAACTGAGCCAGCGCTTTAACGAACGCGTCTTTGCCCTGCGGGCCATCGTAGTTGGCGAGGGCGGCGACGAGCTCCCCACTGGCGAGCATTTCCTCACTGGCTTGGCGAAGTAATCGAGCATGGCAGGAATGGCGGCAGGGTTACCTCCACCGAGCATGATGGCACCTGGTGTGCGCAGACCATCATTCAAATCGTCCATTAACTGCGTGATACCTGAATACTGATTAAATTTTTCACCAAACTTTGAGAACTGCATTTGTCGTTATACCTAATTCATTGTGATTGCTTTATGTGTCTTAACGCCAGTCTTTGACTGGTCAATAGGATAATCCTTGACCTTACCTTAATGTCTATACGACGCAAAGTGTGAATTAAGCCGAAAAAGAAAAAAAGTGTGTCATCAGACCAGAGGTACGAGATAAAAAGGAAAAAGAGCAACAAAAAGGGAAGCATCTGCTTCCCTTTTACTTATCTCTTAATCACTTCGAAGAGTAAGGAATTACTTTTGAAGCAAAGAAATGTCTGCGATCTGTAGGAACAGGTTACGCAGGTTGTTCAGTAGTGTCAGACGGTTCTTCTTAAGTGCTTCGTCGTCCGCCATTACCATTACGTTATCAAAGAACGCATCAACTGGTTCACGTAGGTCAGCTAGCTTGCTTAGGGCTTCTTGGTAGTTACCTGTAGCAAATGCTGGCTCTAGCGCTTCCGTCATTACTTCAACGCTTTCTGCTAGTGCTTTCTCTGCGTCTTCTTGTAGAAGTGCTAGGTCGATGTCTGCTGCTAGTTCGCCGTCGAATTTCGCTAGGATGTTACCTACACGTTTGTTCGCTGCTGCTAGAGACTCTGCTGCTTCTAGTTCACGGAAGTGTGAAACCGCTTTAACTCGTTGGTCGAAGTCTGCTGGTTTCGTCGGGCGACGCGCTAGAACTGCTTGAATAATGTCTACGCTGAAGCTTCGTCTTGGTACCAAGCACGGAAACGACCAAGCATGAACTCGATAACGTCTTGCTCAACGTTGTCGTTGGTTAGGCGGTCGCCAAACAGTGACTTCGCTTTCGCAACTAGGTCAACAAGATCTAGGTTGTAGCCATATTCAACGATGATACGTAGTACACCCAGAGATGCGCGGCGTAATGCGAATGGATCACTGCCTTTAGGTGCTTGACCAATACCGAAGATACCTACGATAGTGTCTAGCTTGTCTGCCATTGCAACTGCAGTTGAAACGCCGTTTGATGGCAGTTCATCACCTGCGAAACGAGGCATGTATTGCTCGTTCAGTGCTACTGCAACTTCTTCTGCTTCACCGTCGTGGCGAGCGTAGTGCATACCCATAACACCTTGAGTATCCGTGAATTCGAATACCATTGAGGTCATTAGGTCACATTTTGCTAGTAGACCAGCACGCTTTGATTTCTCAACGTCAGCACCGATTTGCTCAGCAATGTAGCCAGCAAGCTCTGTTATGCGGTCTGTTTTGTCTTTGATCGTACCCAGTTGCTTTTGGAAGATCGCTTGTTCTAGTTCTGGCAGACGGTCGATAAGCGGACGCTTACGGTCTGTGTTGAAGAAGAATTCTGCGTCCGCAAGACGAGGACGAACCACTTTCTCGTTACCTTCGATTACGTAACGAGGCTCTTTTGATTCGATGTTCGATACGAAGATGAAGTTAGGTAGTAGCTTCTTGTTTTCATCGTAGACAGGGAAGTACTTCTGGTCACCCTTCATGGTGTAAACCAACGCTTCAGAAGGCACTTTTAGGAACTCTTCTTCAAACTTCGCTGTTAGTACTACTGGCCATTCAACCAGAGACGTTACTTCTTCTACTAGGTCATCTCCTAGATCAGCGATACCGCCAACCGCTGCTGCCGCTTTTTGTGCGTCGGCTAGGATGATTGCTTTACGCGCTTCGTAATCTGCCATTACTTTACCGCGCTCTTCTTAGAATCGCAGGGTATTGTTCAGCAGAATCGATAGTGAACTCTTGCTCACCCATGAAGCGGTGACCACGGATAGTGCGGTCTGAAGCGACACCAAGGATCTCGCCTTCGATTAGGTCGCTGCCCATAAGCATGGTTAGCGTCTTAACTGGACGGATAAATTGAGTCGTTTTGTTACCCCAGCGCATTGGTTTTGCGATAGGTAGGTTTGCTAGTGCTTTCGCTGCAAGTTCAACTACGATCTGAGACGTTGGCTGACCTTTCACTTCTTGTTTGAACAGTAGCCATTCACCTTTGTCTGTAACCATGCGCTCTGCTTGGTCAACCGTGATGCCACAACCGCGTGCCCAGCCTTGAGCTGCTTTTGTTGGGTTGCCTTCCGCGTCAAACGCTGCAGAAACCGCAGGGCCACGCTTTTCAACAACTTTGTCAGACTGGCTGTCTGCTAGCGCTGCTACTTTTAGTGCAAGACGACGAGGTGCTGCGAACCATTTAACGCCTTCGTGAGCAAGCTCAGCGCCTTTTAGTTCTGCTTCGAAGTTTGCTGCGAATGCTTCAGCTAGAGTGCGAAGTTGCGTTGGTGGTAGCTCTTCTGTACCCAGCTCGATTAGAAATTCTTTTGCCATGTTACTCTACCCCTTACGCTTGTTCTTTCTTACACATTGGGAAGCCAAGAGCTTCACGCGATGCGTAGTATGCTTCTGCAACTGCTTTAGTCAGGTTGCGGATGCGTAGGATGTAACGTTGGCGTTCAGTTACTGAGATCGCTTTACGCGCGTCTAGTAGGTTGAATGCGTGACCAGCTTTTAGAATGCGCTCGTAAGCAGGCAGTGGCAGTGGCTTTTCAAGCTCAAGCAGCTCTTTACACTCTTTCTCACACTGTTCGAAGAAACCAAATAGGAATTCAACGTCTGCGTGCTCGAAGTTGTAAGTCGATTGCTCTACTTCGTTTTGGTGGAAGATGTCACCGTAAGTCACTTTGCTGCCGTCTGGTGCGATGTTCCAAACTAGGTCGTAAACAGAGTCTACTTCTTGGATGTACATTGCTAGACGCTCGATACCGTAAGTGATCTCACCAGTTACTGGCTTACACTCAAGACCGCCAACTTGTTGGAAGTAAGTAAACTGAGTCACTTCCATGCCGTTTAGCCAAACTTCCCAGCCTAGACCCCATGCGCCTAGTGTTGGGTTTTCCCAGTTGTCTTCTACGAAACGGATGTCGTGAACAAGTGGGTCGACACCAAGAACCTCTAGAGAACCTAGGTACAACTCTTGGATATTGTCTGGCGATGGTTTTAGCGCTACTTGGAATTGGTAGTAGTGCTGAAGACGGTTAGGGTTTTCACCGTAACGGCCATCAGTAGGACGACGTGAAGGTTGTACGTAAGCTGTAGACATTGGCTCTGGGCCAAGTGCTCGTAGACAGGTCATTGGGTGAGAGGTACCCGCACCAACTTCCATATCTAGTGGTTGAACAATGGTACAACCATTTTGAGCCCAATAATCCTGCAGCGCGAGGATCATTCCCTGGAAGGTTTTGATATCGTATTTTTGCATAAGTCAGGTTCGCGCGATTCTCTTATTACTCGTGAATTCGTCTCTTTTTTTGTTGGTTTTTCTTGTCCCAACAATGGCGATTCAAAGTAATTACGGTTGAATAAATTAACAATCAAGTATACCCAGATATTGAGCATGGGAGTAGAGCTAATCTTGATTAATTCGTGGGCAATTTTCTCCTTTAATGGATTTTACCGCTTTATCTGCTGAATTTTCCTAAAAGGGAGTTTTCACTGGCTTTCACTCTTGAGGTGATGAGGAAACATGGCTAGAATTGCGCTTGTCTTTGGGGAGTAGCTTACTCGATGAAATGTCTTTTTCATCCAGTTCGTTCGTCAACATAATTGGTGCAAAATCACCATGGCGTTCGAGACTCATCAACCCGATGAGTTTAGCAAGACCTTAGACAAATCATCATGAACCGGGGTGGGGCGTGAGATTTGTCTTAGGTTAAAAATAATTATCCCGCCCCAATGAGCATGTCGTGAGCGTTTTAGCTATTTCAATTACTACTGTAGCGTTAGCAGAAATTGGCGATAAGACCCAATTGCTATCTCTATTACTTGCCAGTCGTTACCGCAAGCCAATCCCTATTATTGCAGCAATCTTTTTGGCAACCATTGCCAACCACGCTTTGGCTGCATGGTTAGGTGTGGTGGTGGCCGATTATCTTTCGCCTGAAGTTCTCAAATGGGTGCTGGTGGTCAGTTTTGTCGCCATGGCGGTTGGGTGTTGATCCCAGATAAACTGGATGACGATGAGCAGATCTCCAACCGTGGTCCATTCATTGCCAGTTTTATTGCTTTCTTCGTTGCGGAGATTGGCGATAAGACTCAGATTGCGACTTCTATCTTGGGTGCGCAATACGCAGATGCATTGAGTTGGGTGATTCTTGGCACCACGATTGGTATGCTGCTGGCGAATGTACCTGTGGTCCTGATTGGTAAATTGTCGGCCGATAAGATGCCTTTAGGGTTGATTCGTAAGGTGACCGCATTCCTGTTTATCGCGTTGGCTATTGGAGCGGCATTGTTCTGATTTGTTGCACGCAAAATGGTGTGAATTATCAATAGCTAGTGAAGTAATACACAACTTCAAACTCTGACTCAAAATCGTTCAAGACCGTGACGGGTGACATATTAGTGTCATACTTGTCATGGTAATTTAATGGTGTGAATGATTAGCGAGAGGGCAAAGGTATGCTTACACGTTACATGGGGATGACCCCAAAGAGTCAGAGTTATTTATTCACCTTTGGTTTGGCGCTTTGCTTACTAGCAATGGTGCTGACTGATATGTGGCTGCCAATTGTAGCAGGGTCCTTTATTCTTACTGGTTTAACGGTAGAAGCATGGATTCGGGTCGCTCATATCATTCCGATGCATGAGGAAATGCGTGCAATGCGGAAACAACTAAACAAGCTACAATCTGAAGTTCGCACACTAGAATACGATGAATAAACAAACGGCAGCCTATTGGGCTGCGTTTTTGATCTTGCTGAGATTATTCCAAACCTTTCTTGATCAGGTACTGGTATGGAAGTTGTTCCGTTTGTGCCGCTATCAACTGGTGATCCATAAATCGGCAGAAACTCGGGATATCTCGAGTCGTAGATGGGTCGTCCGCTTTCACTAGCAATACTTCACCATCTTGCATGTTTCGAATTGTCTTCCTGACCATCATCACTGGCTCTGGGCAGCGTAATCCTTCCGCCTCTAATGTTTTGGTCGCCAGTTCAGGATTAAAACTCATAGTGTGATTCTCGTAACTAACTGAGCATTGAATTTTACTTTCGTTGAAAAAATATTCAATAACCACTTGGCAAACCGAATTTTTTGATTTACCTTAAATTAACAATTTGGTAACAACTGGCAAGGAGAGACGATGTTAACAGCGTTAGACAGACTAACCATCTATTCGGTTTTATGTTTCATCTCGTTCTGTGCATTGGTACTTAGGACGCCAGGTGAAACCTCATTGATGCCTCTCGTAGGCATGAGTGCAACAATTATTGGGATTTGGATTGAGATGCACAAATGGTCAGGTGCATCTGAGCAAGAAAATTAGCGCTTCTTGCTGTAATCGGAACCTATTGATATACCGCTCACCAAGTTTAACGACACTTCATTCCGACACTATCCCCATTTTTCTTGGGCTTCCCCGCTGAAAGGCGGGATTTTTTTTGCCTGAAGAGTACAATTTATCTAAATCCCCTACATGTTAAGTGGCAAATCGTGGAATTAGAAGACATCTATCGTCGAGATCTGAACTTATTGGTTGCGTTACGTGTGCTGATCGAAGAGAGCAGTGTAAGTAAAGCTGCAACGCGTCTCAATTTAAGCCAATCGGCAATGAGTCGTGTACTAGGGCGTTTACGTGACCTGCTTGGTGACCCACTGTTTACTCGTCAAGGCCAGCACTTGATCCCAACCCAAAAAGCGTTAGAAATCGATCGCTCTTTGGGTGAGCCGCTGGAATCACTGCGCCAATTGCTTTCTCCACGCGAGTTTGATCCACGCAGTTGCGATCAAACGTTTAATATCGCGACAACTGATTACGCGATGCAAACCATTCTGCCTTTCGCTTTGCCACGTATCTATAAGGAAGCGCCGAACGTGTCGTTTAACTTCTTGCCGCTGCAACATGACCGTTTATCTGATCAATTAACATACGAAGGTGCGGACTTAGCGATTTGTCGTCCTACAGGTCCAGTGGAACCATTACGAAGTGAAGTGTTAGGGCGAGTTGGTGTGTTGTGTCTGCTCTCTAAGCAGCATCCGCTAGCTGACAAAGAGATGAGTCTGGATGATTATCTCAGTCACCCGCATGCCATGATCGCCATCAGTGATGGGGTTAAAGCGCTGATTGAACAAGCGCTCGTGGAGAAGCCGCAACGTCAGATGGTATTGCGCGCTTATCACTTGGAAGCGGCGCTGGCGATTGTTGATACTTTGCCAATCATCATTACCGTACCAGCCGATTTAGCGTACTTGGTTGCTGATCGTTATGACTTGGTGGTGAAGCCATTACCATTCCAATTCACGCCGTTTGAATATTCGATGATTTGGCATGCTCGTTGCGAGCACTCTCCCGCTCAAGAATGGTTGCGTGCGGTGGTTCGAGAAGAATGTAGCCGTCTTATTGCCAAACGAATTGAAGATATGGGATTGGACTAATTTTTCCTAGAATCCAAATAGCAAAAAGCCGGGTGATGACCCGGCTTTGTTCATTCTATTAAAGAGTTAACGCTTATAGCTTGATAACCACACGACCAGTTACTTGGCCGTTTGTGATGTCTTCAGCGTATTTTGGTGCTTCTGCCAGTTCAACTTCAGTACAAGCTTGTTCGAAGTAGCTGTCTGGTAGTAGCTCAACCAATTTTTCCCATGCTGCAGTACGTTTTTCAAATGGGCATGAAACAGAATCCACACCTTGTAGACGAACGTTACGTAGAATGAATGGCATCACTGTCGTAGGTAGATCGAAGCCACCTGCAAGACCACAAGCCGCAACAGCACTGTTGTAATCCATTTGCGCCAATACTTTTGCTAGTACTTTACTGCCCACAGTATCAACGGCACCTGCCCATACTTGCTTTTCAAGCGGGCGTGCTGGCTCTTCAAATTCAACGCGGTCGATGATACGGCTAGCACCAAGTTTTTCTAGTAGTGGGCCATTTTTCTCTACGCGACCTGTTACTGCAGCAACTTTGTAGCCAAGCTGTGCTAGAAGCGTTACGGCTACTGAGCCTACACCGCCACTTGCGCCAGTTACTAGGATTTCGCCATTTTCAGGTTTGATGCCTGCATCAAGCAGTGCTTGGACACATAGCATGCCCGTGAAGCCAGCAGTACCCACCATCATTGCTTTCTTGCTGTCTAGACCTTTTGGTAGTGGTACTAGCCAATCCGCTTTTAGACGAGCACGTTGAGACATACCGCCCCAATGGTTTTCACCTACACCCCAACCAGTAAGAACAACTTTGTCGCCTGCTTGGTAGCGGTCGTCTTCTGAGCTTACTACTGTACCTGCTAGGTCAATACCCGGCACCATCGGGAAGTTACGGATGATTTTACCTTTACCTGTAATTGCAAGGCCGTCTTTGTAGTTCAACGATGAGTAATCAACGTCAATCAGAACGTCGCCTTCAGGCAGTTGTGTTTCATCGATTTGCTCGATGCTAGCGATAGTACGTTTGTCTTCTTGATTTAGAACTAGAGCATTAAACATAAGGTTCTCCGATTGTGCGGTAGCGTGACTCTGGGTCACATGCAGCAAGATATCAACTGCTGCTAAGTGTATGTCTTCTTTGTCTATGAATAAAATGAAACTTGAGCATTTAATTTATGCTTGTTGTGCATGTAAGCAATGTTTGGCGTAAAACAAAGGGCGACATCAGATGCCGCCCTTAAGTGTAAACCTAAAACTTTTCAGTATTGGAGTATTTGCTGTGATTCTCAAATAACCTAAGGTCGTTCAAATACGGTCGCAATACCCTGGCCTAAACCGATACACATGGTAGCCAGACCATATTTCGCGTCTTTCGCTTCCATAAGGTTAATTAACGTTGTTGAGATACGTGAGCCAGAACAACCAAGCGGGTGACCCAATGCAATCGCACCACCGTTAAGGTTGACCTTCTCATCCATCACATCAAGCAGACCCAAGTCTTTAGCACATGGTAGAGATTGCGCTGCAAATGCTTCGTTTAGCTCAACCACATCCATGTCTTCAATTGAAAGACCAGCACGTTTGAGTGCTTTTTGCGTCGCAGGTACAGGGCCGTAACCCATGATAGAAGGATCACAGCCGGCAATTGCCATGCCTTTAATGCGTGCGCGTATCTTCAAACCAAGCTCATTGGCTTTTTCTTCACTCATGATCAACATCGCGGATGCACCATCAGACAGCGCCGATGATGTACCGGCTGTTACTGTGCCGTTTGCTGGGTCGAAAACAGGACGAAGTTGAGATAGACCTTCAACGGATGTTTCAGGGCGAATCACTTCATCGTAATCTAGAGTGAACAGCGTGCCGTCAGCCGCATGACCTTCATTGGTAGGATTTCGTTTTTGAAACGACCCTCTACGGTTGCAGCATGTGCACGAGCATGAGAACGCGCAGCAAATTCGTCTTGTTGTTCACGGCTAATGCCATGCAGCTTACCAAGCATTTCTGCCGTTAAGCCCATCATGCCTGCTGCTTTTGCAACCGTCTTTGACATGCCTGGGTGGAAGTCCACGCCATGGTTCATTGGTACGTGTCCCATGTGCTCAACACCACCAATTAGGCAGATTTCAGCATCACCCGTCATGATGGCACGTGTACCGTCGTGAAGTGCTTGCATGGATGAACCACACAAGCGGTTAACCGTCACGGCACCAATCTCAATTGGTAGGCCAGCAAGCAGCGCGGCATTACGTGCAACGTTAAAGCCTTGTTCTAGGGTTTGTTGTACACAGCCCCAGTAGATATCTTCAATCTCGCTTGGGTTTACCTGTGGGTTACGCGCAAGAATACCTTTCATTAGGCGCGCAGATAGATCTTCTGCTCGTGTATGACGGAAAGCACCACCTTTAGAGCGACCCATTGGAGTACGTAGACAATCGACTACGACAACATTTCTTGTTTGATTAGTCATTTTAGAATCCCTCCTTAGATAGAACCTTGCTGTTGTGCACCGTAAAAGCTTTCACCTTTCGCCGCCATATCAATCAGCATCTGCGGTACTTGGTACATAGCACCAAGCTCTGAGTATTGTTTGCCATTGCAACAAACTCAGCAATACCTACGCTATCTAGGTAGCGGAATACGCCGCCGCGGAATGGAGGGAAACCAAGACCGTAAACCAATGCCATATCCGCTTCTTGTGGAGTGGCAATGATGCCTTCTTGTAGACACAATACCACTTCGTTGATCATTGGAATCATCATACGTTGAATGATGGTTTGATCGTCAAAGTCCTGCTTATCGGCACAAACGTCAGCGAGCACCGGCAAGATCTCTTCAGAGAAGGTTTTCTTCGGCTTACCTTTTCTATCTATGGTGTAGCTGTAGAAGCCACTGCCATTCTTCTGACCGTATTTGCTTGCTTCGAACAGTGCATCGATCGCATCACGACCTTGTTTGCCCATACGCTCTGGGAAACCTTGCGCCATAACGGCTTGTGCGTGGTGAGCAGTATCAATACCAACAACATCGAGCAAGTATGCAGGTCCCATCGGCCAGCCAAACTTACGTTCCATGATTTTGTCGATTTTCGTAAAGTCAGCACCGTCTCGAAGTAGCATGCTGAAGCCACCAAAGTATGGGAACAACACGCGGTTTACAAAGAACCCAGGGCAGTCATTAACGACAATTGGTGATTTACCCATTTTCGCTGCGTACGCAACAACACGATTGATGGTTTCATCAGAGGTATGTTCACCACGGATGATCTCAACAAGAGGCATGCGGTGCACTGGTTGAAGAAGTGCATGCCACAGAAGTTTTCTGGGCGTTTTAGTGATTTCGCTAATAGATTGATTGGAATCGTCGAGGTGTTTGAGGTGATAACCGTGTCTTCACCGACATGTGATTCGACTTCACTCAGCACTGCTGCTTTTACTTTCGGGTTTTCTACTACGGCTTCAACAATCACGTCTGATTCTTCGATGCGCGTAATGTAGGCTTGGTGTGATAGACGCTAAATGCCAGCCATCTTAAAGCCATCAATGCGACCACGAGATAAGCGTTTATTTAGCAGCTTAGATGCTTCAGTCATGCCTAAATCGAGTGAAGGTTGCGCGATGTCTTTCATTAAAACTGGTACGCCTTTTAATGCAGATTGGTAGGCGATGCCGCCGCCCATAATGCCCGCACCAAGTACAGCTGCACGTTGCGTGTCTTTACTCGCTGACTTAGCTGATTTTTCGCAAGCCCTTTGATGTATTGGTCGTTGAGGAATAAACCAACCAGTGATTTTGCTTCTTCAGACTTAGCCAGTTTTACGAAGTGCTTACGTTCAATGTCGAGTGCTTCGTTACGAGCAAAGCGAGCACCTTCTTCAATAGTAATAACAGCTGTCATTGGAGCAGGGTAGTGAGGACCTGCTTTTTGTGCCACTAGACCCTTCGCCATGGTAAAGCTCATCATTGATTCGAGCTTACTTAGCGTAAGTGGTGATGTCTTTTGCTTACGACGAGCTTGCCAGTCCAACTTCTCGTTGATTGCGGAGGTCAGTGTCTTGAGTGCTGATTCGTAAAGTGCGTCGCTATCGACAACCGCATCCAGAAGACCAATCTTTAATGCCTCATCCGCACGACACGCTTTGCCTTGTGTGATCACTTCCATCGCACTGTCGGCGCCAATAACACGTGGCAGACGCACACAACCACCAAAGCCCGGCATGATGCCCAGTTTTGTCTCTGGTAGACCGATGCTGGTGGTCTTGTCACCAATTCGCATGTCAGTGGCAAGCACGCACTCACAACCGCCACCTAACGTGTGACCTTTTAGTACCGAGATAGTCGGAACCGGTAAGTCTTCCAGCTTGTTAAAGATGCTGTTAGCAAATTGCAGCCACTGATCGAGTTCAGCGTCTGTCTTCGCGAAAAGACCTAAGAATTCGGTGATATCAGCGCCAACAATGAACGCGTCTTTATCTGAGGTGAGCATCAAGCCCTTCAGTCCTTGGTGCGCTTTTAGTGCATCAAGGGCTTTGTCGAGTGACTCTAGTGTCGCTAGGTCGAGCTTGTTAACGGATTTTGGAGAGCAGAAGCTTAGTTCTGCAATACCATCTTGTACTTCCTTTACCTGTAGGGTTTCGGCTTGGTAAATCATTGTCTATCTCCATGACATACAATCTTGGATTGTCTGTATACCGATTTGATGCGGGCTGAGCGCCTGTAGGGCAACAAATAGATATAGAGGAAAGTCGTTATATTTGTTGTTCTGGTTTGACCAGTGGAGTTAGTTTGGACCTCGGATTGGTTAATTTCAATACATTTTTTAAACAAGTGTTTAACATTGTGCGCTGGTGCAGATCTTATGCGACTCACAATTCCGTCTCGTGATAGACTTTGAACAAAGAGAAAAGTGACCTAATCCTATGAATGACCTGCCTTATCTGATTCCTGCCCAACCAGCTCAATTTGAAGAAGAGATTAAAAAGAGTGTCTTTATTACTTACTTAGCGCATACACCAAGCGTGGAGGCGGCGAAAGCATTCGTTGAGCAGATCAAAACCAAACATTCTGATGCAAGGCACAACTGCTGGGGATTTGTTGCTGGTCGACCAGAAGATTCGATGAAGTGGGGCTTTAGTGATGATGGAGAACCTTCAGGGACGGCAGGTAAACCAATCCTCGCTCAACTGTCTGGCTCTGGAGTTGGAGAGATCACCGCGGTGGTCA
>LZQR01000301.1_pt1 | contig 12614 bp, 9 predicted proteins | sample 768601 | NCBI WGS metagenome assembly LZQR01 (sample SAMN05207299, study PRJNA324521) | oil field metagenome | isolation source: sample BH-FW-24 from oil reservoir | place: India: Bombay High | collected 2015-12-04
ATTGTCCGCTGGTGGTGCGGTTGTGTTAGTGAATGAATCGGACAGAAGAGACCCAAGTGCTTGGTGTAAAGCGGTTGAAGATCACAACGTCACGATGTGTATCGCCCTGAATCAACGTTACCAAGTCAACCATCATGATCGTGTGCTTGCTCTCTCAGCGCTTCACTTCGATCTCTCTGTTTATGACATCTTCGGTTTATTGTCCGCTGGTGGTGCGGTTGTGTTAGTGAATGAATCGGACAGAAGAGACCCAAGTGCTTGGTGTAAAGCGGTTGAAGATCACAACGTCACGATGTGGAATAGCGTTCCAGCCCTTTTCGATATGCTTTTAACCTACTCTACGTGTTTTAACTCCAAGGCCCCTTCTCGTCTTAGGTTAACCATGCTGTCAGGCGATTGGATAGGGCTCGATCTTCCTGCTCGTTATCGCCAGTATCGATCTGATGGGAAATTCATCGCAATGGGTGGGGCGACCGAGGCGTCGATTTGGTCTAACGTATTCGATGTTGAGCAAGTCCCGAATGACTGGCGTTCTATCCCCTACGGATACCCTTTACCAAGACAGCAATATCGAGTGGTTGACGAGCTGGGGAGAGACTGTCCAGATTGGGTACCCGGAGAGCTCTGGATTGGTGGTGATGGCGTAGCACTCGGGTATTTTAATGATGAGCCGAGAACCCAAGCACAATTTTTAACACTGGATGGCCAACCTTGGTATCGAACAGGAGATATGGGGTGCTACTGGCCAAATGGCACGCTCGAATTTTTGGGACGCCAAGACAAACAAGTCAAAGTCGGTGGATACCGCATTGAGCTGGGTGAAATCGAAGCCGCACTTAATACGATTCCTCAAGTGCAGCGAGCGGTTGCATTGGCAGCAGGCAAAAAAGATAAGACACTCGTCGCTTTTGTTGTCACGGATTCAGCACAAACGGCAACCAAACCTCTGAATACTGAGGACATACAACGCCAGTTGAAGGATCAATTGCCAAAATACATGTTGCCTCAACGTATCCTATTGCTTGATGCATTGCCTCTTACCGCCAATGGTAAAGTTGATCATAAAGCACTCGCTCAGATGACAAGTCGTAAAAGAAGCCAATGTTCGAACTCAGAAAAGCCATTGGTTTCTGCCAGCGAACTTAAAATAGCAGAGCTTTGGGGTGATGTACTCGGGCAACAAGCATTCCATAAGCTCAGTGACTTTTTCCAATCTGGAGGTGATGCTTATCGCGCAGTTGAATTGGTTCAACGCTGTCACAAAGCGGGATACCCGATCAAGTTGTCGGTATTGTATCGTTACCCTACGCTCGAAGCGTTCGCTCTCATAATGGAGAGGTGTAAAATCACAACACCTCAAGGAGCGTGATCATGAGTCCTTTAGTGACTATCGCAACTTCTGAGGCACGTTGCGGTACACATTATGTAGTGTGCCCTTTCGCAGGAGGTGGCAGCCGAACCTTCACAAGCTGGCGTAAGCTCAACCTCTTGAATGAATCCATTTCAGTGATGGTGTATGCAGGTAGAGAAGCGCGAATTGACGAGCCCGGCATTGAGACCATCGAATCACTGGCCGAGGAGCTGGTTCAAGCCCTAGTAGCGAGTAGCCTACCAATCGAAAAGACCGTCATCATTGGCCACAGTATGGGTGCGCAAGTGGCGTATGAAGCGTCGAAGCAACTCATTCAATTAGGGCAATCACCGCAGGGTTTGGTGATTTCTGGGTGCCAAGCGCCTCATATTCGGGGGCGGAGATTGATAGGCGACTGTGACGATCAAGCCTTCCTTGAGAATCTGGTTGAGATGGGAGGATGTGATCGCAGTCTGCTCGATAACCCACAATGGTGGTCGATCTTTCTTCCTGCTTTACGAGCGGATTTCGCTGCAACGGAGAGGTATCTGTTTCCATCAGCACCGGATGATCAGGCTAAACTATCCGTCCCAACACTTTTAATATCAGGAGATCGTGATTCTGAAGCGTACTTTGCTGAAGTAGATGATTGGAAACTCTGGTGTAATGAAGTGCGCGATCATCTTGTTGTCGAAGGGTCTCATTTCTATATCACTGAGAATGCTCAAAGATGATCGACTGTCTAAGGGTTTTCTCGAACGAACTGAAATGTCCTCAAATCTGAACAAGTTACGCTTAAATGCGGCGTGACTCATCAATGCCAAAATAACGACAAGTAAGGGCATGCAATCTCAATGGTTGCATGCCCTATTATTTCAATTAACCAATCAATGTGCCTCTGGAGTGCCGTAAGTTTGGAAAGCCGACTTCTTAGGTAAACGATACACTTCTTCGCCTAACACCTTATTGATGATTGAAGCGTTTCGATGAGCACCAATCCCCAGGTCGGGGCCACCGACGCCATGTTGGAAGACTTCTGGATTTTGGACAAAGACGTGTCCAACCCCCTGATCACAACGTTGAGCAGAAAAGTCCGATTCGACAATCAAATCGCCATGCTCATCCACGGCTAACACCGATCCTTTTAGTGCATCCAACCATGCTGGCCATTGATGCGTGTAACCTGTCGCACAAATGACAGCATTAGTATGAAGTGTGAATGCTTTTTCCTGTTGTGATTGATAGCACGACACTGCGAATACATCAGAGCCGTCGATAATCTCAATATCATTCACCTGACAGTTAGAATACAAATTCAGTCCCGGCTCGCGTCCTCCTATCGAACGCTCATAAAGTAAGTCAAAGACATCCGCGATGGTATACCCACTTATCCCTTTATATAGTTGCCCTTGTCCTTCTACGATGTTTCGACGTTTCTCACGTGAAAGCGTGTGAAAATAGTCCATGTATGCTGGAGTAAAGCACTCTTGGCCCAGCTTAGATGCTTCCATCGGATGGAAGCCAGCAGAGCGAGTTACCCAATTAACCCTCGCGCCGCCTTTGATCTGCTCATCAGTCAAATCTCGATATAAGTTGAGAACACACTCCGCTGCACTTTGGCCCGAACCTACCACGGTGACGCTGTTACATTTAGCCAACTCCTCGCGCATGTGTGCAAATTTAGCAGAGTGCTGAATCAACGGGTGAGCAGCATGGCTTGCCCACTCCGGTAGCCAAGGCGCAGTACCAACACCGATCGCTAGATTTCGACTGTAACGTTCTTTAATTCCACCGTCAGTCGATTCACTTTGAACCTTAAAGCACTCATTGTCTTGAGAGTATTCAACACCAACAACATTTTCACTGTAGGTACAGTTTTCTAGTTGTTCAGCCGACCATTGACAGTAATGGTTATATTCGCTGCGCGGAACAAGGAACGTTTCGTAATAGTAAAATTGGTACAAGCGATCATGTTGTTTGAGGTAGTTTAAATAGCTCAACGGATGAGTAGGATCGGCCATAGTGACCAGGTCCGCCAAAAAGGAACCTGTAAGTTGCACCCGGTAATAACATACCACTGTGCCAGTTAAATCCATCCCGGCGCTCAATAAACTCGGTGTCGAGTTTAGGTTGATGAGCAGTTAAAGCAGCAAGCCCTAGGTTAAATGGCCCTATTCCAATACCGACAATATCTTTTATTGTTATATTCACTTTTTCTCCTTGATATGAGATGAAAACGTTATGAATTGTGGGAGGCGCAAACCTCTGGAATGGCAAGGTCAACACCACCATCCCAGAAGAAAATATGCCACTAAATCAATGATGCATTAGGTCACGACCTCGAAACCCTGAGTTAAAGCGAGCGCTTTTACCTCCGCAGCATCTTTACAGCGAATGAGCTGCATCGGTGGCAACTCCACACGTAGCACTTTATTTAATTCAGTACTGATTTGTTTTAGATGGTTAGGTCTCAAACCCAACTGGGAAAAGGCAGGCTCTCTTTGGTTTCATCAGTCACTGGTTTACCAAGCACCTGACAATAGACATCAAAGATAATCTGTTCGGTTGAGTCTTCAGCAGCCACATCGCTGAGCGGTCTATCGAAAAGCTCCATCACTCTGGACTCCAAAGGCTTGAGAGTTTGCTCAGGGACAGTTTCAAACAGAGAAGTCTCAACCATATGGCAGAAAGTCATATCGATATGATCCAATATCATTTTCACCTGTTCGTCCGCCACGGCTTCGCTGGCATAGTCAACACTGAACATGATCGAGCCACCAGCCATCGCAACAAAACGTACATCCATTGCAACTTGAGGAGTTTGTGTCAGCCCACGCTGAAGTTGCATCGGTGCATTCTTACTGAGCGTTGGCCACGATAAACCGTTTGTTATCACAATCGGCAGAGTCGGCCCTGGTCCACATCGCTCAAATAAAGTACGAGCCAAATCAACCCCAGAAAAGGCGAGATGTTCGAGCCCTTCTAACGTGTCTGCTTGCAAGCTTTTGGCTCGCTGAAGATAATCGTTTTGTGCTGCTTGCCATTGAACAGCAATAAAGCTTGATTCACTTGAGTATGTCGCGCTCACCATTGGCAACACCGGAACCGCAACACACAACTTTCCATCACTCACATGCGAAGATATCGCTCAAGAGCTGCTGACATCATCATGGTATTCTTGTAAAGGCCCTGCTTGCCTCCGACCCGAACGAGCTTTTCACCGTCTCTTTATCAATCTCAAGACTCTGCCTTTGATAACGAGAACAAGGGATCGATTCGAGTGATTTATGCCAAGGGAATTGCATCGGTTTATCGACGGACTTTAGTTTTTCCAGCCAATAGTTTTCATCTCTATGGCGAGTAATTTTCGGGTCTTCTGTCGATGACTCGGGTTCAATATGCGGTAAGTAAGGCGCTTCACCTTCAAACAACTCAACCAACAGCGCAGCAATAGACCGAGCATCGAGGATTAACGCATCAAAGCGCGCGAACACGTGAGTGATACCATCCGGAAGCGCAAACATTGTGATATCCCATAGCGGTCGCTCTAAATCAAACATGGCGTGGCTGTAATCATGCCTGAAGCGTGCTAAATCACTTTCTACCCTGTCTTTTTCTGTGCAAGATAAATCATGCAAAGTCAGGTTCACTTGTGGGCATAGGCTAACTTTGAGCTCGAGTGATTTACTATCAATATATTTCCTCAAGCTTGGGTATCGGATGACCATTTCTGATAGCCTGCGACGGATAACAACTGGAGAAAGCGTACCTCGATATTCAAGGAGCTCCTGCATCGCAACTCCGCCTAATGGCATCTGCGTCGTTCGACCTAATAAATATGCGCGCTGCATCGAGCTCAGCTCCGCAGTTAAGTCAGACTGGCATACGAGCTTTGAGTGCAAACTGCCCATCGAGGCGGTCAATAATTTAGGGTTAGAAATGACGCTTTTGGTGAGAGCCACAAAGTGATCAAACATCGCAGATGTCCATTCCTTTGGTAGAGCTTCTTGTCGGACATCCCAATTAATCATGACACCACCATCAATGCTCACCACTTGTGAATCCAGTGCAACCTGAGAGCCTTGAGAGATAGTCCAATTCATCTTGCCAAAATGGTTATGGACGCGACGGGAGAAAAGATCACCACTCGGTAAATCAAGAGCAGAAGTAAAAACAACCGGCGCTAACTGGGCACTACCATGATGCAACGAAAGATCTCGCATCACATTCACACCGTCATAGAAGCTATGACCAAGTAACGGCCCCATTTTTTCGGCGACAGAGTGGCAAAAATCGATCAGCGTGTCGGTCTGCGTCATATCCACGCTGAGCACAACAAAGTTGACAAAATCGCCGACAACCCTTTCTGTCCCCTGCGTTATTGGTGGCCGCCAAAATACTGGAACGTTAATCCTGAAAGCTTCATCGCCTGTCGCCGTGCCTAAGGTTGTTGCGAACAAACCTAGCATCAGATTAGCGGGCGTGATTTTGTATTGCTTTGCGAGAGAGAACAGAGTGGACCGCTGCTCAGAATCAAGCCAAGCGGAATAGTGCTCACTTGTAATTTGACTTGGGTTGTCTTCAGGGAATGGCAAAGAGGGTGCTGGCGCAATACTTTCTAAATGCGCTTTCCACCACGCTCGGTCGACTTTTCGCTGTAGCTTGAGTTCTGGCTCTTCTTTTGCGAGATCATGCCACGCAAAAAGGACGGCTTATCATCCGTATCAAATACACCGCCTTCATAAAACGTCGCTAAGTCCTCGATTAAAATACGACAGCTGTCTGGATCGATAGCAATCATATCGGTATCAATATGAAAGCGAAACCCATCATCAGGTAATAAACTCACAGAGAACTTTGCGGCTTGCCCTTGTGTTAAATCAAGCTTTTGATGTGCCCATTGGTTTCTTTTTTCATTCAAGGAATCAGTTAATTTATCAGCCGACAACTGACTGAAATCATCTACCTCCAAAATGTTTCCATTGGGCTCATCGATAATAGAACAGGCACCTGAGCTATCAACCTTCAATCGCAACATTTCATGCCGTTTATATAATTTTATTAAAGCAGCGTGAAGTTTTTCAAGGTTAATATTCTTGCCATCGAATTCGGTATAAAGGTGGGACGCAACGCCACCAAGTTTAGCGTTCGTATTTCTTCCAAACCAACATGCAGCCTGCATTGGTGTTAAATCACTCATCTGCTTTCACTTTGTTGACAATCAATCGGTAAGGCGCCATTATTTTGCAAACAATAATCATTTACAACAAAAATGTTAATATTATTATATAGATAAGCCTTAAGCCCTGTTAAGACAGGAATCTAGTGCGTTGAATGTTTCTGCTGCGTGATCTATGCCACCAGTGGAATAAAATAGATTGACATATAAATAATATTAAAATTGATAAGGAGGTTTACTCTGGTTACCCCAATATTTCGTAAATAGTTTGGTGCTCTTAATCTCTAACTCTTAATGCAATAACCATGCTGTATAAAAATAACCGTACTCACTTCTATAAATAGAGAGCGATTTGTTATTTTATACTGTTAATTTTGACATTAATAATAAGAGCACGACAGTCGATAAAATAAAGTCACCATAAAGCAACCTTTACGCTAATAGTAATTTAATCATTAGCAAGCTAGCTGTTCATTTTTTAATAAAAATAACCAACGCTATAAATACAATAATTTCTTCTTTAGAAACCATATAAATAATAATGATTAAGGTTTATTCGTACATCAGCCACTTGTACTTTAAATCATTAAAATAAGACTCAACAGGCGACACAATGAAACTATCCGATGAGGATCTAAGCAGACTTAACGAGTTCTGGCTTTACTGCAGCGAAAACCAATATTTTAACGTCGGGTATCCTGAATCTGCTGATTTTGATTATTCCGAACTAGAAAAATTTATGAAGTTTTCCATCAATAACTGCGGAGATTGGAGAGAAGAAAGCAATTACAAGCTCAACTCCTTCGACTTTGAGAAAGATGTCATGCGTTACTTCTCCCAGTTGTTCAACATCCCCCATCAAGAAAGTTGGGGCTATATTTCTAACGGTGGAACCGAGGGCAACCTGTTTTCCTGTTATTTAGCGCGTGAGCTCTTTCCAACGGCCTATCTCTATTACTCTGAAGAAACCCACTACTCGGTCGATAAAATCGCTAGATTACTCAACATCCCATCGCGCAAGATCCCTGCTCTATCAAATGGTGAAATAGATTATCAACAGCTCGTAACTCAAATTGAGCGAGACCAACAAGGCAATCCCATTATCTTTGCCAACATTGGTTCAACTATGCGAGGTGCTATCGATGACATTAGAAGAATACAGAATGATCTCGCTGCTCTAGGGCTCGACAGGAAGGATTATTACATTCATGCCGATGCCGCATTAAGTGGAATGATCCTACCATTTGTGGATCAGCCACCACCCTACTCGTTTCAAGATGCATCGACTCCATCACGGTATCTGGACACAAAATGATCGGGTCACCGATTCCATGCGGAATCGTGCTAGCCAAACAGCATATGGTTGACCAAATTTCCGTGGAAGTGGACTACATCTCGTCACGTGATCAAACCATCAGTGGTTCCAGAAATGGCCATAGCGCACTATTCATGTGGGCTGCAATCAAGAGCCATTCATTGTCAGATTGGCAATCTAAAGTGAAGCTTTGTTTGGATATGGCGGACTATACCGTTCAACGCCTACAAAAAGCGGGCATTGAAGCATGGAGAAATAAGAATTCGAATACCGTCGTTTTTCCGTGTCCGTCTGAGCCGGTTTGGCGCAAGCATTCTTTGGCCACCTCTGGGGATGTTGCACATATTATCACCATGCCGCACCTCAACAGCACTGCGCAATTAGACGCATTAATCGATGATGTCATTTTTGACTTATCGCCCGAATACGGCCTTGGGCATGTCATCGGACAAAACTAAATCATCACGTTTAACAATGTCAGTTAAGAACATCAGTTCAATAGGCTTAATATGAAAACGACTATTTATGTAACCTTGATTTCTTCGTTGATACCTCATGGCTTAAATGAGGTAAGAAAATGATAAATAAGATCATTCAGCACTACATCACACCAACCTTACTACCCGCTTTGCGGCCTTCAGTGGCTAAGCTTTCTCTTGGCGTTCTCTGTGAGGTATCTGCCGCGGTGGCAAAGCTAGGTGCTTTATTGTGCTTAATCCAACTCATCGATGATCTTTCAACTCAGTGGGTTTACGCCGCGATAGGGTTTTGGGTAATCAGTGCCATTATCTCCTCTTTAGGATCTTGGTTAGTGCACGATGCCGAATCCCTGTTTTCCAATCGTCTACGCCGTCAGGTAGCGCAACACTTGGTTCGCTTACCAAGTAAAACTATATCAAGATACGGCGATAATCAGTTGCGTCGCTTGGTATCAGAGGACATCAATACACTGCATCATATGGTGGCCCATTTGCCAGCAGAGTTAGTGACATTCATTGTCGTACCAGCCTCGTCCATAGCCATTATGTTGAGTCTCTGCGGGCCAATAGCGTTGTTTACTCTTGTACCCGGTTTGATTGCGTCACTGTATTACTTAGTGTTTTTGCCCCGATTTGCCGCCAAACATGGCGCTGAGCGAATGACCATAATGGGGGATATTGTAACCGCAGTGAATGACTATACGAGGGGGATCAGAGTCAACCGTATCTACGGTACTCAAACGGGCGCACTCACCAATTATTATGACGCTACCAGACGCTTTACTCAGGGCATTGTAAAGTGGGTAGGAAGTGTTGCCCTTCCCGCCGCCATTGCAATCGCTTTGTTGCAAGCTGTCGCCACTTCGCGATTGCGTACACCATTGCCTACCAGTTAAGCCCTGCCGCTATGGCATCCGTGTTCTTTTTTGGATTGGCTGTCGTCACGCCAGTACTAAAGCTTGGACACGGACTGGACTACGTGACAGCAGGCAAACATGCCGCTAAAAACATCAGTGACTTCCTGCAACAAGCCCCTATTGCCAGCGGCAGGCTCAATTGCAAATCTCAGCCTCAAAAATTACAAGCTTCAAACCTAGTCTCGTCAACGACAAAAAACGGTCATCGATAATCTTACCCACGATTTTGTACCAGGCTCCTTTACCGCAATTATGGGACCAAGTGGAGCAGGAAAAAGTACCTTACTGCGTATTTTGGCAGGGCAAGAAACACCCGCGCATGGCAGTGTATCGTTAGGGCGTGAGGAACTATTCGAGCTTTCCGAAGTTGCGCGCTATTTGGCAATACGTTATGTCCCTCAGGACACCGGAGTGCTTAAAACTACCATTAGGGAAAACTTGCTGTTGAGCGCACCAGACGCCAATGATGATGAGTTACGTCTCGCACTCTCACTCGCTCGGCTAGAACTTGATCTTGATACTGACGCCAGCTTGCTATCTGGCGGCCAGCAGCAACGTATCGCATTAGCGGGCGTTTTTCTGAGTAATGCCAATGTAGTTCTGCTCGACGAGCCCACCAGCGCTCTCGATGACGATACCGCAATCGATATCATCAGAAGCCTAACCGCGCTCACTAAACAACACAATAAGACGCTGGTCATGGTGACCCATGATTCAAAGCTCGCACAATTGGCTGATTTCACCCTCACATTAAGTGGCCAACGACAGGATGACGAAGTATGACACCTAAAAATGCCGTTTCTTCCAGCTCAACCATCCCATTAAACGCTAAATCTCGCTTGTTTCGAGTCGCACTGGGTTGGACTTTTGTGGTTCTATTCGAGGCCGTCGCTTATACCTTTCTTGCGATATCCATAGTAGAACGAGCAGCACCACTTAACGTGATCATAGCCGCTGCCCTTGCCGTGCTTGTCACCGTGCTGGTCACACGTTCTGGATTTCTTTCTGGCGCTAGATTAGCTGGTGACCTTTACACTGCAGTGGGACGCGCTCTCAGCAAGGCTAAGCTTGCATGGTTTAACGAGCAACATCGCACGCAGCTCAACCAACTGGCTGAGCGAGGTATCCCTGGGTTTATGGCAATCCCTGCCCATCAGTTACAGACATTCTTACATGCTCCACTACTACCGGTTTTCTTAGTTTTTGGCATTGGTATCGTAGGAGGCATCCAAATTGCACTGTTGAGTGGTGCTCTGCTAGTCGTTGCTTTATCAGCTCAATTTGTGGCACAACGCCACCTTAGCCGCTCAGATAAAGACAGAAACAGTGCAGATGTGCAAGCGACAAAGTCTACATTGGAACTTATCGACCATTTTGATTTACTCCGCTCGACAGCAGGACCAAAACGCGCAATAGAGCGTATTGATCAAAGCTGGCGTGCGCAAGAGAAGGTGTACGCTGGGATAAATCAAAGCGCATCAGTTGCAACTTTCATCTCCACATTGGCCACCATTTTGCCACTCGCTGGCCTTGCCACCTATCTGGTTTGGATGCAAATAGATCAACCTTGCTAATCTTAGCGCTATTAATTTTGATTACCCGGGCGGCAGCACCGCTTGGTGAGCTAGCGCTGGCAGGCTTTGCTATTAATGATGTCAAAGCCTCAATAAATAACTACGGCCAACTAACCAATGTCCCTACCCTTCCAGAAGCGACTGGTGACAATGCGGCCGTTCCAAGCAACCATAAGTTCGAGCTCGATCATGTTAGCCATCAAGGCTTATTTGAAAATGTCAGTTTGGAAATCAATCAAGGCGAAACGGTGGTCATTAATGGCATCAGTGGCAGTGGCAAAAGCACATTACTCGGTCTTTTTCTGAGGTTTGATGACCCGAATAAAGGTTCTATATCCCTTGGTGGTGTCGACCTTAAGGACATCCCATACGAATCTTTCATCCAGCATATTGCTTACGTTGCACAAGATCCGATTATTTATACCGGAACGCTGGCAGACAATATTCGCTTAGGTAATCCAAAAGCAAATGACGAAGAGGTTGAGCAGTTTGCTAGATACGCAGAACTCAATGAGCTTATTGACTCTTCAGAAGAAGGTATTCATCAATCAGTCGGTCAAAAAGGCTCTGGGCTATCTGGTGGTGAAAGACAGCGAGTGGCGATTGCACGATCTCTGATCAAAAAAGCCCTATCCTCGTGCTCGACGAAGCGACGTCGGCATTGGATGAAGCCACTGAGACTAGAATTGCTGAACATATCCATCATTTGAACGCAACAGCGATTATTGTGACACACCGAGACCTAAAAATTTGGCGTCCAACAGTCGAGCTCACTATCAATAACCAAAGGTAAATGTGCAGAAACATACGGCTGAAACTGATCGTAAAAAATGAAGTTGGAGCATGAATCTGATGCGCTAGCGATGAGCGTTTGATCTCAGTAATCCAACAAAATCAAAGCGCCCCTGTTTTATACAGGGGCGCTTTTTATACAGGACCATAGAAATAAGTAGCTTTTAGGCGGTAACTTGCGTCGCTTCCCACCAGTCTTTGATGGTATGCAGAGCCACCATTTCAGCAAGTTCGACATTAAAACCTAGTGCCTTCCAGCGGCTGTGCAGTGTCATTACTCGAATTGAGTCCAGACCAAGGAAGATAAGATTTTCATCAACGTCCACCTCATCCAAATCAACGTCAAGTATATCTGCGACATCTTTCCTCATAGACTCTAAGCTCAAAGCGCTTGATGAATCTGATGGCTTAATCGTTTTGATAAATTCATTAACGGATTTCACACACCCGCTTCTTCCAGCAACATATTTAAGAGTATGAAGATGATCTTCTTCGGAGAAATCCGCAATCGCATCACCAATTACGAAAGGTTTGATATCTAGCATAAACGCATCCAACGCTGTCGATAGAATGCCAATATGGCCGTACACACCAACAATGATGAGCTGATCTCTTTGCTCTTCTTGCATCCACTGAAGTAATGGCGTTTTCTTAAATGCACTATAACGCCACTTGGTATATTGAATATCACCGGCTTGAGGTGATACTTCCGGAGCAATATCCGTATCTTGAGTTAGACCTGCACCCCAGAAATCGGTCAGAAGTGCCCTCTCATTCGGTTCCTGATTTGCAGGCTGAGCAGTGTAGATAACTGGGATATTCGCCGCTCTTGCATTGTCTAGAACCTTGCTAACATTCTCCAAAAGCTCTGGTACTGGTGATCTCGTTTTATCAAAGAAGTTGAGGAAATAAGTCTGCAAATCATGAACTAAAACAACAGCCTTCTTAGGATCTATTTTCCAATCTACTGTGTTTCTGGAAATGTCTCTGACTGAGGGATTTATATG
>LZQR01000302.1_pt1 | contig 12462 bp, 16 predicted proteins | sample 768601 | NCBI WGS metagenome assembly LZQR01 (sample SAMN05207299, study PRJNA324521) | oil field metagenome | isolation source: sample BH-FW-24 from oil reservoir | place: India: Bombay High | collected 2015-12-04
TGGGGGATTTGGATGCACTGATTGGCCTTGCAATTGGCCTGCTGCCGGGCTGTGGGCCACAAATTCTGGTTACCAGTCTGTATATCTCAGGCGCGGTACTAACTTTGTTAGTGCATGGGTAATTTTGGCTTTCCTCGCTTTCGAGCTTACCACATACTTCTCTGGTCTGGATTTAGGCTCTACGTTCTCTGGTTGGGGGATTTGGATGCACTGATTGGCCTTGCAATTGGCCTGCTGCCGGGCTGTGGGCCACAAATTCTGGTTACCAGTCTGTATATCTCAGGCGCGGTACCATTATCGGCACAGTTATCAAATGCGATTTCAAATGATGGTGATGCCCTATTCCCTGCCATTGCTATGGCACCGAAAGCGGCGTTAGTTGCGACTGTCTACTCGGCCATCCCTGCGTTGATTGTCGGCTACGGGTACTTCTTCCTATTTGAATACTAATCGCCTGATACACATGTAAATGGACATAAAAAGAGCCTCAATCGAGGCTCTTTTTCTTTTTCAATCTAATCAGGCTATGCGGTCACGATAGCTTTAGCATTCAGACCTTTATCCAAACTGACCAGTAATAGCTGACAAGGCTCTTGGTTAAGCTTCTCTCCGGTCCAGTAATCATACCAATCTGCTGGCTGGTCTGCGGTAAGCGTAAACTCTGTCGCTTCATCATTGGTGTAATTAAACAAGCAATGCAGATCGTTTTTAGATGTTAGTGGTAGGAACGCATGGTTTAAACCTAGCGCGGTAAACTTAGCCGATTCTTGATTACGGCGTTGGCGCAGCATCAGTTTTGCCATCGTCTTGCTCGCAAATGGGGTGATTTCTGGTAGAGGGTCACCAGAAAGAAGTAGACCGCCACACGCTAGCAGCACGTTGCGATGGAATTGATAATCTTCACGCGAGGCTGCTTGGTTAGGTAATGAAGTGAATGTCGCGCAATCTGGGTCAATTTGCCATAACTTGCGATGCTGCCAACTGCGGAAGAAGGTCTCTTTTGCGATTTGTTCAAAGCGATGGCTATGGCGCTCTACATCATCAGAAACACGCATGGCATCAACGAGCCCCAAAGAAGGCCACATTGGTGCGTTACAACCTAACAGCCACGCATCTCCCGCCCCTTTAGCGATCGCTTCCATACCCATACGGTAGGCTTCTACACCGGTTACGCCCGATTGACTGCGCTTACCTTTTAAAGTGCCCCAGTAGTTTGCGTCTAATTTGAATAACTCAACGCCCCACTCTTGACGCATGACGGACACAACGTGGGTTAGATGATCTTGCACTTCAGGATTTGAAGTATCGAGAATGTACCACGGTGTACAACGCCAACCGCCATAAGTGACATCTTCAGCTTTCAGGAGGTCTCCGTCCTCGTGACGCACAAACCAATCGGGATGCTTTTTGAAGATTTCTGATTCTGGCTGGGCAATGAATGGTGCCATCCAAATCGCTGGCTTTTTGCCTTTCGCGCGAATGTTGTGAATCAACTCTTTCACACCACCAGAGAACTTATCCGAAGGCGTTAGCCAATCGCCCATAAATGCTTGGTAGCCATCATCTAGCAGCACCCATTCGAGCTCGGCTAGGTTGTCTTGCATACATTCCACGTTTTCTAAAACGTTGTCTTCGGTCACATCCGCGTAGTAGGCATACCAAGAGCACCAACCAATCGGAGCGTCTTGTATTACTCCGTCACGCACAGGATGATGTTTTGCAATCATCTCACTGTATTGTTGGTAAAGCTCAGACAGAGATTGACCGCGTAATATGGCCACAGATTCCAGTGTGTTATGTTCCCAATCCGCTACTTGGGTATGTTCACCATCAATAGAAGCAGAAAGAACCCAATGCTCACCGTGCGTCTGAACCTCAAAATAGCCTGCAAAGCGATGACAAGACGTAAAGCCAAACAAGGTGTAACCTGCGGCATCTTCAACAGCTAAGTAGTTGTAGTAACGCTTAGGTGCACTCTCTGGGTAAATACGGTAGGAATTATTGTTATCTGGCAGCGACCAATATCGATAGGTTGAGAAATGGTACCGCTGGTCTGCGCCAACATTTGGAAACCGTCGCCAAGCACCGTTGCACCTTGCTCATAGAGGAAAGGCATTTGAAACAAGACTTCACGATCGGTGAAGGTTTTATTGTGTATCCCAGCAAAAGAAAAATGGATTTGGTTGCCTACGACTTCAAATTGAAGATCGTTATCACTCACTGAAACCTCAGTGTGATTGGCCAATTGAATGGTCTGAGCCATAGAGAATCTACTCACTTAATTATTATTGTTTCATTAAGCGCATTATCCTCCCCTTCCCTCACCCAATTCGTTATCAACGTCACGAATCCGTTGCATCTCAATTTATTCAAACTGCTTATTGAGAGAACGCTCACTGAATTTTGGTCAAAAAATACCAGCCCGAGGGCTGGTATTTCATTCATAGCTTAGTGCTCTAATTAAGCAACTTCGATCGGACCACCGAATGAAGTCACTGGTGGAACTTTACCAGTGAATTTCTCGAAGTCTACGATACATGTGTTCGCAGAAGTCGCTTGTGCTAGCTCAGAAGAACCGATGTCTTGAGTTAGTGTGTTAGGGTCACCGTAAGTACAAATTGCACCTACTTTCTCGTTTAGAGGACCGTACCACGCACCTTCTTCGATACGGATAACACCACGTGGGTAGCTGTCAGTAAGTACAGCACCAGCAAGAAGCTGACCACGGTCGTTAAATACACGTACCAAGTCACCGTCTTTAATGCCTTTGCTTTTGCATCAACTGGGTTGATGTATACAGGCTCACGACCTTGAACAGCGTAAGTAGCACGGAAATCTTCAGATTCACACATCTGAGAGTGCAGACGCTTGTCCGGGTGGCAAGATTGTAGCCAGTACGGGTGTTTGTCAGAGCCAGGACCACCGTGCGAGCGTTCTGATTTCTCGAACCACATTGGGTGTTCTTGACAGTGTTCGTAACCGTAACGACCGATCTTACGAGAAGTGATCTCGATGAAGCCAGAAGGTGTGCCCAGTGGGTTGATTTCTGGATCTTGACGGAAGTCAGCGTGACGAACCCAAGGCTTCCCTTGACCGAAGTCTAGTACGCTCTTCTCCCAGAACTCATCAAATTCTGGCATTTCGAACTTACCGTCGTTCGCTTTCTTACAATCGTTGTACAGGCTGCGGATCCATTCCATCTCGCTCATGCCACGAGTGTACTCGTCGCGACGACCAAAGCGTTGAGTCAGTTCACTCATGATTTGGAAGTCTGGCTTAGATTGGAACAATGGGTCCACTAGACGATGCATAGCAATCAGACCTTTGTTCGAGTAAGAACCGTATACGTCGATATCGTTACGTTCCCACTGAGTACATGCTGGAAGCACGATATCAGAGAAACGACACGTTGCCGTCCAAGCGAACTCAATCGTTACTACTGTTTGTAGTTTCTGGAACGCTTGCTTCATACGGTTACGATCTTGGTGGTGGTGCCATGGGTTACAACCCGAGATCACCATCATCTTGAAGTCTGGAAGCTTAACTTTACCGCCGTTGTAGTTGATCTGTTTACCTGGTTCTAGCAGACAGTCGATCCAACGAGCAACAGGGATAGTACGGCTGTAGCGTTAAAGTCATTGTTGTCCCACTTCGGCTTCATACCTGTATCTAGGTTACGAGGGAAACCACCAGGGCCCGAGAAACCAGTTGAAGGAACACCGATACTTGAGTAGTGGTGACCGTAAGAGATACCACCGCCAGGTAGACCGATTTGGCCAACCATTGCTGCAACTACTGCTGCTGCCCAATATGGCTGCTCACCGTGCTCTTGACGTTGGATACACCAACCCATAAGGATCTGTGTACGACCGTTCACTAGCATGCGTGCGAATTCACGAATCTTGTCCGCTTTAACGCCACAGATAGGTGCAGCCCACTCAGGGTCTTAACAACTTTATCTTTCGTTTCACCTTGAACGTACTTGATGAAATCTTCGAAACCTAGACAGTAAGTTTCAATGAACTTCTTGTCGTACAGGTCTTCGTTGTACAGTACGTGCGCAACAGCAAGCATGAATGCTACGTCTGTTAGCGGGTTAATGTATAGGTGATCGTTCTCTAGGTAACGTTGAGTCTTGTTCTTAACTGGGTCTACAGATAGAACGTTGATCTCACCTTTCGCTACTTTTTCCTTCAACTGCGCTAGGTAGTTGAAAGATTCGTGCGTTTCACAGTTCCAACCTACTTGTAGGTTTTCACTGGGTCGTTTGCCCAAAGAATGATGTTGTCTGAGTTCTCTAGAATTTCAGACCAAGACGTACCTTGTGCATAACTTCTGTTGAACCAAGTACGTAAGGCATGATGGTTTGACCTGCACCAGTCGAGTAGTCACCTACTTTAGTGATGAAGTTACCGTGCATACCTACAGCACGTTGCATGTGTGCCGTACAGTTGTTGAACGCACCAGTTTGGTTCCAACCAGTTTGACCTGCGTGTAGAGCCCATGGACCGTATTCTTTCTGAACACGTTCTAGCTCACGGTAGAACAGATCTAGAGCTTCATCCCAAGTTACACGGATGAAACGGTTGTTACCGCGCGTCTCAGCGCTGTATTTGTGCTTCTTCAGCCAATCTAGACGAACCATTGGGTAACGAACACGTGATGGGCTGTAGATAATGCCCTTGATGCCCTTCAACATTTCTGTTGGGTTCTGGTCTAGTTCTAGCGGTTTGATCTCTTGAACTTTACCCGCGTAGATGTGGGCGCGGAACGCGCCCCAGTGTGAACCTGTTACTTTCCAAGTACCAGTAGACTCAGCTGCGTTTGCAGATGCTGAAGCCAATAAGCTTGGACCGATAACTGACGCTGCGCTTGTGGTTGCTACACCTTTAAGAAAACTTCTTCGTGTAATAGCCATTTATTTTACTCCAATCCGACGCTTATTAGTGGTGACCTTCAGCATAATCTGAAGAGTGCTTCTGTAGGTACTTCAAGATCAGTGCTTCGCTGTCTGTATCTAGGTTAACGAACGCTAGCATACCGTCGAACATACCTGGCCATGTGTTCGCATCGAAGTGCGCTTCAGCTGGTTGTGTATGACATACAGAACAGTTAGTTCTGTAAGCTTCTTTCGATTTTCCCATACAGTTGATGTCGTTCAGCATAGATTCTTTCTTGATCCATACTTTCGCTGCTACTTTCTCCCAAGGAAGACCAGTTAGCTCATCAACTTTCTTCTCACCAGCCGTAACAATGTTCGCGTCTGTTGATGCTTCTTTCAGTAGAGATGCTACTGCGATGTTTTTACCGAAGTCTTCTTGAATTACACGACCGAAGCCTTTCGCTTTACGCCAGCCGTCGATTTCAATTTCAACGTAGTCGCCTTTGTCTTCAAGAACTTTTACAGTCGATGCTGGGTTTAGAAGACCTGCTTCTTCAGCACCTTTGTCATCGAAGTAGATTGGTAAGTGACGAACACTAACTAGTTGCTGACCTACACCGTAATCCGTGTTAGAGGTCATGCCTTCTAGGTCACCAACGATACCACCGATGCTATCCATACCAGCAGGTAGGTGGTGTGCTATACCTTTGTGGCAGTCCACACAGCTTTGATCTTTCTCAGCTGCTTGTTTCATTTGGATACGAGCGGTTGGAGACATTTGCTCGAAGTCCATTGAATCGTAGTTGTGACAGTTTTTACACTCTAGAGATTTGTTTGCAGAGAAACGATCCCATTCGTGTTTTGCAAGTTCGATACGACGCTCTTCGAAAACACCCGGTTCGTCGTAGTTGCCAAATACTTGTGCGAATACTTCTTTAGACGCTTGCATCTTACGAGCGATCTTATCTGTCCAGTTGTGTGGAACGTGACAGTCAGGACAAGTGGCACGAACACCAGAGTGGTTTTTCCAGTGAACCGTGTCTTGTAGTTCAACGTATACATTGTCACGCATTGTGTGACAACTAATACAGAATTCTTCTGTGTTGGTTGCTTCTAGGGCAGTGTTAAAGCCACCCCAGAAAATAACACCAGCGATGAAACCGCCCATAGTCAGCACGCCTAGGCTGATATGGACTGCCGGGCGCGTCATCGTACGCCACAGTTTAATGATTAATGATTTCATTATTTGCTCTCTTAAAATTCTTTTCTAAAGTGTGGTTATGAGCTCAACGGCTTACATACCGTGCGCGCCTGGAGGACCAAAGAAGAACACTTGAAGTGCCCAAACAATAAATCCGTAGCCGCCTACGAAAGCCACACTCAGAATTGGGAAGAGAACAACTGCAATGAAGAGGAACGACTTCCACTCCAGTGAGCGTTTTTCACCACTCTCAATTTTGTTAACATCACTCATACATTTGCCTATTTGTATCTAGTGTTATTGGAAGCCCGCAGTCACCAAGCTTAAGACTTACAATCTCTATGGGAAAAGTTTAGACCATACTAATAGTAAGGTTCAATCAAATCTGATGCTCCCCCCTTGTTATCCAACACTTTTTTGAGCTCATCCAGAGATGTGTTTGATTGATATCCTTTGTGAAAAATATTAATACATGTGAAGAAATAAGTCTTTTGCAGACATGTTAAGAATACAACACAAGATTAACTTTGTTTACAATTTTCTGGATTTTTTCGTGCTACTAAATCGCTCTTTTTCCGACTAAAGACAAGCAGTTGTGATCGTCTTGTTAAGAAAACTTCACTAAATCATCGTGCTTTTCCAAACGTAAGATTGCAAAAAACAGACCTCGCTAATTCATAAACCAACCGCACTTCGTTAGAATCAAAACGTTTGTTTCCGGAGAAAGTTTATGAATCAAGTTGTGGATATTAATTGGTTTGAACTCGCCCTTTTTAGCTTGATTCTGCTCATTCCACTCACCATCAATAAACGATACAAACTTGGCATTGCCAAAGACACTGTCATTAGTGTTGTGCGTATGACCGTTCAATTAGTTCTTGTCGGTGTGTATTTGGAATACCTTTTTAAGCTGAATAGCTTGGCAGTAAATTTGTTGTGGCTAGCGATTATGATTGTGGTTGGGGCGAGCTCGATTGTGAGTAAAACCAATCTACCCAAAAACCTCTCATGTGGCCTTTAATCGCAGGATTGTCTTGCAGCTTATTCCCTTTGCTTGCGGCGATTGCTTTTGGCCTCGTCAAGCCAGAGCCTTTTACAACGCGCAGTATATGATCCCGTTAGCAGGTATGCTTCTGGGCAACAGCTTGAGCAGCAACATCGTTGCCTTGCAGAACTTATTCACTGCTTTTGAGCAAAGAAAATCTGAATATGAAGCCGCTATATCTTTAGGTGCATCACCCAAATACGCCTCCTTCCCTTTCCTTCAAGAAGCGCTTCGTAAATCTCTGGCGCCTATTCTCGCTCCATGGCAACGACTGGCTTGGTGACGCTTCCCGGCATGATGACAGGCCAAATCTTAGGTGGCGCTAGCCCGATGGTGGCCATCAAGTACCAATTAATCATCATGCTAGCGATTTTTGTCATGCTCAGTGTGTCTGTGGCGATTACCTTAGAGATGACGCTGAGCTGTGTCCAAACAAAAGAAGGCCGCATAAAAGTGAAGTTTATCAACAAGGATAAGGCTTAAAGTTGGTCACTTCGCCATCACATAAGCGTCTCATTTTATGAATTTTTCTCGATCAAAAAGATACTCGACGATCTTTGGGACAGGTTATCCACAGAAAATGTGGATAAACCCCAAAAACCCATAAGCAACCAGAAACATAAGAGCAACTTTGAGACTTACCTCTCCTCATCAATCAAACGATCACAGATTGGTCATAGAAGCGTCATCGACTGCCTCTAAAGTGCAGTTAAACGACGAAAGGAGAATTCATCATGGATAGGTTAATCACGCGAGAAAAACTCGATGATTTAGTGTCAGAAGTACCTGTAGACTGGCTAACACAAGAGCCTGTAGAAATGACATCTCACTGGATCCCAAATGAATTTGGTATCAACGAAGAGCTCGTCTAGCGCAACAGCTAAAACATTCAGATAAAAGAAAGGCAAGCCACGTAGCTTGCCTTTTTTGAAAATTATTTCAGATGCTTATCTTCATCACGCAGGTAAATCATCCAGTACCACATGCCAACGAAGACACCACCACCGATAATATTACCGATCGTCACGGGGATCAGGTTGTTGGTCAAGAAACCGATCATGTTCAGATCCGCGTAGTCTGCAATGTTGGCACCTGTCATTTGCCAGAATGACTCTGGAGCAAAGTATTTAATACCAATCGCCATTGGTACTTGGAACATGTTCGCAATACAGTGCTCAAAACCTGCAGAAACGAACATCGCTACTGGCAAGATCATTACTGCGATTTTATCTGTCAGGGTGCGACCGCTGAACGTCATCCAAACTGCGATACATACTAAAACGTTACACATGATGCCTAGCGCGACGGCTTGGAAGAAACCGTGATGCAGCTTATGTTGCGAAATTGCCATCGCATTCAAGCCCACTTGTCCACCGTCGAACATGTATTGCTTAGTAATAAGCATACAAACAACAAGTAGAACCGCACCAACCAAGTTACCGAAGTATACAACCAGCCAGTTCTTCATTAAGGCTTTCCATGAAATCTTGCCACTTGCACGTGCCACCAGCGTAAGAACCGAACTGGTAAACAGCTCACCGCCAGTAACAACCACCAAGATCAAGCCAAGGCTGAATGCCAAACCACCAATAAGGCGTGTAATGCCCCAAGGGAGATCACCAGCACCAGTGGTTACGGTTGTGTAGAAAATAAAAGCAATACCAATGTGAATACCTGCAGAAATCGCCAACAGGAAAGATTTCATCGGAGCTTTAGTTGCTTTGCCAACACCTACTTCGGCGGCACGTTCAGCAGCCTGAGGTGGTAATAGTGAGTCAAACTGATTGAAGTTCATGGAAGTGTAACATTTAGAAACAATTAACGAGGCGCGGATAATCGCTCCATTTCCAGACTTTTTCAAGGGCTATTTTTCATGTTTACCAAATTTGTTGTTGCTGAGAGAGTCATCGATAAAATTCAACAATGAGTTATTGTCCTAACCATTATTAATATTTGGTTCAAATGTTTACTGTAGAATAAAATTTCCGCGTTATATCAGGCCCATAGCGCTACACTTAACATTTCTAAGGCTTTTCTATTGCTCAACCTTAGTTTTCAGACTAGCTTGGTTAAAAAAGTACGAAGGAATTACCTATGAAATATTCAGCTGACCATATCGCCGAACTGAACCTACTTCTTCAATTCGATTTAAGCAGCGCAGCTACTGGCATCAAAGTCCACAAAGAAGCTTCTGAAGAAATGCAGGCAGCCGTTGCGCGTCTGTACGAAAAACAACTATGCACACAACCAGATGGCGGTTACCTAACTGACGAAGGGATCGAAGTTGCAGAACACGCGGATAAGATCCTTCGAGTGCTTTCTGCGGAATAATGATATTTAGACAAACCAATATCTAAATTTAAAAAGCCACCGCAATGGTGGCTTTTTGATAACTAAATTTATCTAGATTCACTGTATTAAGCGATCAGTTTTCTCACTTTTCCAAATGGCTGAATTTTATCATATGCCCAGTTAAAGCCCGTCGCGTAGAATAAGAAGAAAATTAAAAAGCCTGCCTCTAATGCCAACGCTTGCAGCAAAGTGATCTCCAAGAACCACGCAATCACAGGGATAGACAAGAAGATTAATCCACCTTCAAATCCCAGCGTGTGACCAATTCGCATAGCTATACTGCGATCCTCTCGGTTTGAACCAAACCACTTATCAAAGTACAGGTTATAAATGTAGTTCCAAACGACAGTGTAAAGACTCAAACCAATACCGACCACCGCTAAATCACTGGATCCCTTCCCTGTAATCAAAGAAGCAGCAGGGATAATGATCGCGAGAGCAATCATTTCAAATAGTACAGCGTGAAAGATACGTTCGTTACGAGTCATGATGTTTTACCTAAATAGTTCTACTCAATGACTGGCATTTTATCTATCATTCAGATAATAAAAAAGTTAGATACCATCGGTAAAAGCGATATGTTTACTATTGAACAACTGCAAGCGTTTGTGACCACGTCTGAAGCCGGCTCCTTTTCAGCCGCTGCCAGAAAGCTCGGCCGGGCACAATCGGTGATCAGCCAACACATCATGAACATGGAACTGGATTGCGGTGTCGATCTATTTGATCGCTCTGGCCGCTATCCCAAGATAACTGAGAAAGGTCATGAACTAATGCCTTACGCACGTGCGACGCTCAGTCAACTGGATCGACTGAATAACAAGGCATCTCAACTTTTCTCTGCGCCAGCAAACAAGTTAGTGCTTGCTGTTGATGAAGGGATTCCATTAACTCGTCTCCCTATTGCATTGAAGAACTTAGAGCAAAAATTCCCTAACCTTCAGGTAGAGTGTCTCACGGCATCAAGCCCGGACATTATCGAGCTCCTCAAATCTGAGCGCGCGACGACAGGCATTATTCTAAGTGATTTACAAATGCCCAAGAATGTTGATTTATCTAACTTGGGGAATATTGGTTTCGACGTGTTTGTATCATCTGAACACTCTTTAGCAAAACAGCCCATCCGAAACATCGATGAACTTAAGCAGCATCGCCAACTGGTGATCCGTTCAAAGAATGAAGATGTGAGTGGTCTTAATCAGGCGTTCAGCCCAGATATCTGGTACGCTGATGATTACTACATATTATTAGAACTGGCGAACAAGGGATTTGGCTGGTGCTTTCTTCCTGAGCATTTGGTGTCTTACGCGCCAAACACCTTAGTGAAACTTGGCGAAGAATTCACAAAACTGGCATGGCAAGTCAACATTGATTTGATACAACATCAGAAATGGCATTCCGATCCCCTACACCAACAAGCCAGATTAGAATTACAAACCCTGTTTGAATAAACTCAGGGCTGACAGTAGGAACATTACCGATGGCAAATACATTGATCATAGGTGCAGGCTGGCTAGGTACCCCACTTGCACAAACGCTCATTAACCAAGAGCATCAAGTTATCGTCACGCGACGCAGTCAAACTCGATTGGATGAGTTTCCAATATCTTCCGTTCAAACTGCTCTACTCGACCTCAATGAATCGAACTCTGAGCAACGACTCATTGATATCATCAAACAGCACCATATCGAACGTATTGTCGGCGCTTTCCCTCCTGGCTTTCGTAAAGGGAATGGACAAGAGTACGCACAGCAATGGCAGCGCTTAACTGAAGCGGCAAAAGCGAGTAACGTTGAAAAGATTTTGATGGTCAGCTCAACGACGGTTTACCCAAACCTAGCCGTCGATATGAAAGAAGAAGACGCCACACTCGCATTAGCCCAAACGAAGGAACACTTCTCAGACAACGCTCGCATCATGCTACAAGCCGAGCAATACGTCATTGATTCCGGCATCGACTACGCATCGTACGTTGCAGTGGTTTGATAGGCTCTGACCGCCATCCTTCTCGCTTTGCACTGCGATTGAAACAAGTGAGCCGTAAAGCCCCTGCGAATATGGTGCATCAAAACGATGCTGTGGCAGCAACGGCTTTCGCTCTCAATCAAATCAGCAATGAAGTGGTGAACGCCACCACGCCAAATACCGTAAGCAAAGCCGAGTTTTACCAAGCGGCCATTACGAGAAGTGATTTAGACATTGCCCTTCCGCCAGTCACTGAAACTGCCGATAAACGAATCCTTGCAGACAAGCTTATTGCGCTTGGCTACCAGTTCCAATTCAACTCAACGCTGGATGCACTATGAAGCTTTATCAACACATTGAAACCTTGTGGGATTACATGCAACTCAAGCAGGAACTTACACCTGCTGACTGCTTATTTGTTATGTGTAGCAATGATTTACGTGTTGCCGAATACGCCGCAAAGCTTTACCACCAAAAGCTTGCACCTCTGATTGTATTTTCTGGCGGTGAAGGCCGTTTTACGGATGGCTTGTTTGACAAAAGCGAAGCCGAAACCTTTGCAGAAATAGCAAAACTTGCTGGTGTACCAAACGAAGCAATCTTAATCGAAACACAATCAAGCAACAGCGGAGAGAACGTTCGATTCACGGAACAATTGTTGATAGAAAAAGAGGTTAACTGCGAGTCTCTCATCTTGGTTCAAAAACCATTTATGGAACGACGCGCCATCGCGACCTTCGAAAAACAGTGGCAATCACCTTATTCACGTCTGCAAGTAACCTCTACTGCGCATCCTTTCTTTGAGTACATTAACGAAGAGATGCCTCTGATGATGGTACTGGAAGCATTGATGGAAGATTTTTCTCGCGTAAAGACTTACCCTGAGAAAGGCTTTCAAACGAAGCAAGAGATTCCTGCTACTGCGCATCCTTTCTTTGAGTACATTAACGAAGAGATGCCTCTGATGATGGTACTGGAAGCATTGATGGAAGATTTTTCTCGCGTAAAGACTTACC
>LZQR01000303.1_pt1 | contig 12441 bp, 17 predicted proteins | sample 768601 | NCBI WGS metagenome assembly LZQR01 (sample SAMN05207299, study PRJNA324521) | oil field metagenome | isolation source: sample BH-FW-24 from oil reservoir | place: India: Bombay High | collected 2015-12-04
GTACGAGGCTGTACATCGATCGATGCTCAGACGTACGTAGCTGTACATCGATCGATGCTCAGACGTACGTAGCCCCGCATCCCTGATCGAGGCTGTACATCGATCGATGCTCAGACGTACGTAGCTGTACATCGATCGATGCTCAGACGTACGTAGCCCCGCATCCCTGATCGCCGGCAACTGCGATGAGCGCGGCACCCGCGAGTACAACCTGGCTCTGGGCGCGCGCCGCGCCAATGCCGCTCGCGACTTCCTGGTCAGCCAGGGCGTGGACCCGTCGCGCATCTCGACCGTGTCCTACGGTAAGGAGCGTCCGGTCTGCAACCAGTCCACCGAGCAGTGCTGGGCGACCAACCGGAACGCCATGACCGTCATCCAGTCGGGCGCTGTCTCCTAGGAGCAGCCCTGAAAAGGATTGATCGAAACGCCCGCAAGGTTCATCCTTGCGGGCGTTTCTGCTTGAGGGGGCAGTGAAATGATCATCCGTATGCTGATGGGGCTCATCATAGCCCCGATTGCGTCTGTCGGCGCTCTGTATGGCTTGTCCATGGTGGTGGAGCCTTCGTATGGCGCGTATGGCGCGCCTGACAGCGAGACCGTCCAGACCGGAGAAGAGCCGGGCGGCGAACCGCACCAGGAGCCGATGGGGGAGCCGCCGCTGGCATTGCCCTATGAAGCGGGCGGAGCTGCGGATTTCCTGGCTCGGACATTCGAGGGGACCCAACCCTACTGGCTCACGGGCGAGGACAGTCGCGCCGATCTTGCCGGGGTCTCTGCGCAGGTCGCCGAACCGGGTTCAGGCGGGGAGGCCTTCTGTGCGCCAAGCCATGTCCAGTTGCAGTGCACGCTGCGTCTGGCTGACGGGTCTGGCTATTCCTTCGCCCTGCAGAACATGGACGGCGCAGGCTGGACGGTTGTGAATGATGAGGTCCGGCTCATCACCGTGGACCTGCCCTACCGTGAAGGTGAGGCGGCCGCGTTTCTGGCGAACGCTCTGGCGGGGACGCAGGACCCGTGGATCTATGGCGTCGACAGCCGCGTGGATCTGGCCTCCTTCTCGGCGCAGATCGCCGAGCCCGGATCAGGGGGGCAGGCGTCCTGCACGCCGGCTCATGATCATATCCGATGCGTGCTGAGCCGCGCGGATGGGTATGGCTATGTGTTTCCGATGGAGGAAACAGCCAGCGGCGACTGGGTTGTAAGGCCTGACAATGTGCGGCTGCTCGACTATTCCTGACTTCGCCTTGATTTCGCCGTTTGCTCGACGACACTAGCGCTCATACGCCCTGAGCCACTGAACAGGACCCGTGCGCCATGACACGTACCGTATTGATCTCTCTGTCCGCTCTCGGACTGCTGGTCGCCCTGATGGCGACGCCCGCCGAGGCGCAATCGCGTCGGGAGCTCGCCGCACGCCTGGATGCGGTGGAGGCGCGACTGGCCGAGATCGAGAGCCGGGCGTGCAAGGTGATCCGGTGGCGGAGACCTGATGATGCGCGTGGATGACCTTGAGCGTCAGCAGCGCGTCCAGACTGGTGAAATCGAGCGTCTGAATTTCGAGAACCGCCGTCTGCGCCAGGAACTGGAGCAGATGGGCGTGAATGTGGACCGGCTGCTGTCAGGCGGGGCGGTGTATGGCTCGAGCGACGCGGACAGGGCGGCGGGAGGCGATCCGCTCTCTCTGGGCGGCCCCTCCGATCTTCTCACCTCGGACGAGATCGATGACAGCGATCCGTTCGCCCAGGCGCGGGCCTCGACCGTGCAGCCATTGGGTGCGCCCGCTCAAAACCAGACATCCCAACGCGCCCCGTCACGCGACACCCGGTCCCAAAGCGGCGCCCAAACGCAGCTCAATGCGGATGTCAGTTCGCTCGCCGCGCCGCCCGAGCCGGTGATGGACGCGGATACGCTGTTTGAAACCGCCAATGCCCGTCTGCTGGACGGCGATTTCGGCGGCGCGCGGGAACTGCTGCGCGATTTCACCGAGACCTATCCCGATGATCAGAAGGTGGGGCAGGCTTGGTACTGGCTGGGCGAAACCCACTTCATCAACGGCGATTTCCAGGATGCGGCCGATTCCTACATCGCCTCCTTGCAGGAAGACCGTCAGGGGCCGCGCGCACCGGACGCTCTGGTCCGTCTGGGCGCCTCGCTCGCCGCGCTAGGGGAGACCAGCCGCGCCTGTCAGGTGCTGGCGACCTTCCCGTCCGAATTCCCGCGTGCGGGTGATGATGCGCGCCGCAAGGCCCAGCGTGAAGTCTCAAGGATTGGCTGCCGCTAGGGGCGAGGTGACTGACACGCTCGCGCTCGGCTATTCCGGCGGCGGAGATTCCACCGCCCTCCTGCACGCCTTGAAGGCCTGTTTTCCGGATGTCGCGCTGCACGCCCTGATCGTGGATCATGGTCTGCGGCCCGAAAGCGCCGAAGAAGCGGCGGATAACGCCGATTACGCCCGTGATCTGGGCGCTGAGCCGCACATTCTGCGCTGGTCCTCACCCCGCAAGAACCAGGCGGCCGCGCGTCAGGCGCGTCATGCCCTGCTGGCGGGGGCGTGTGAGGGCCTGGGCGTGTCACTCCTGTGCCTTGGCCATACGCTGGACGACCGGATCGAGACCCTGCGCATGCGCGCGAACCGCAAGGGGGATGGCGGACGCTGACCGGGATGACCGCTCTGGACGCCTCTCCGATCTGGCCTGAAGGACGCAATCTGACCGTCGCACGCCCCCTTCTGGAATTGAGGCGTGATGAGCTGCGGACCTATCTCCGGCGCATCAAGGCGCGCTGGGTGGACGACCCGTCCAATGACGATGCGCAGTTTGAACGCATCCGCTTGCGCCAGGAGGCCTACCCGCCCGGCGGGCCAGCGGAGCAGAGCCTTCTGAGCCTGTCTGATCAGAGTCTGGATGCGGAGCGCCTGTTGCGGGGAGCGGCCTGGCGCCTGACCGAGCGGGCGGTTGAAATCACGCCCTGGGGCGGCGCCGTGCTGGATCGGGACAAGTTCGCCCTGGCGGCTCGTCCGATGGCGTTGAGGGCGCTGGAAGCGGTGATGATGGCGGTGTCCGGCGAGGCGCGCCTGCCCACGCCTGAGGGCGTTGAAGCCTGTCTTGATGCGCTGGAGCAGGGCGAGGCCCATACGCAAGCGGGCATGCTGCTGACTGCCGAGGGGCTCATGGGACGGGATCCGGGCGCTGTGCTGGGGCGCGCCGATGGCGGCGCCGAGGCGTTGCGCCTGGAGCTCGAGGCGGGCGATACGGCCCTGTTTGACGGGCGGTTTGAAATTCAGGCCCCAGAGGCGTGCCGGATTGAGGCGCTGGGTGACCGGGCGGCGCCGGACGGGACACAGCTGTCAGATATTCCGCCCAGTCTGCGGCGGTCCCTGACGGTTCTCGTTTCCCAGCAGGGCGATGATATTCTGGCTTTACCCGGGTTTAAGCCCGATGAGGCGGACTATTGGTCGCTGCTTTGCATGCCGAGACTCAGGCGCTGGCTGCTTCCGTGTGAGGCTCCGGCGTGGTTTGATGGGGATAAATCTGCGGCGCATATCCGCGCGGCACTGGCGAAACCGGCCTGACGCCCCAATATCAGGCATGACGAAATGACGACAGCCTCAGATGCGCGCCCGGTCGAAGGCGGCGCGGACAAGGACACAAACGGATGAATATGCGCAATATCCTGGTTTGGGCGATCTTGCTGGTGCTGCTGCTGGCCCTGTTCAACATGCTTCAGGGTCCCAGCCAGTCCGCGCCCTCGAACGAGATCAACTACTCCCAGTTCATGAACCAGGTCGAGAGCGGTCAGGTCAGCTCGGTCACCATCCAGGGCGACACGGTCACCGGCCAGACCACGGGCGGCGCCACCTTCCGCACCACGGTGCCCGAGGATGAGAACGTCACCCCGGCTCTGCGCGCGGCGGATGTGGACATCACTGCGCAGCCGCCGGCTGAAGGCGGCATCAGTCCGCTGGGCATCCTCATCAACTGGTTCCCGATGCTGCTGCTGATCGGCGTGTGGATCTTCTTCATGCGTCAGATGCAGGGCGGCGGTCGCGGCGCCATGGGCTTCGGCAAGTCCAAGGCGAAGCTTCTGACCGAGAAGACGGGCCGGGTCACCTTTGACGATGTGGCCGGCATCGACGAGGCCAAGGAAGAGCTTCAGGAGATCGTCGAGTTCCTGAAAGACCCCTCCAAGTTCCAGCGCCTGGGCGGCAAGATCCCCAAGGGCGCCCTGCTGGTGGGCCCTCCGGGCACGGGTAAGACCCTGACTGCGCGCGCTGTTGCGGGCGAGGCGGGCGTGCCCTTCTTCACCATTTCCGGTTCTGACTTTGTGAGATGTTCGTCGGCGTCGGCGCATCGCGCGTGCGCGACATGTTCGAACAGGCCAAGAAAAACGCGCCCTGCATCATCTTCATTGACGAGATTGATGCGGTGGGCCGATCCCGCGGCGCGGGCCTTGGCGGCGGCAATGACGAGCGCGAACAGACCCTCAACCAGCTGCTGGTGGAGATGGACGGGTTTGAAGCCAATGAAGGCATCATCCTGATCGCCGCCACCAACCGTCCCGACGTTCTGGACCCCGCTCTGCTGCGCCCGGGCCGTTTTGACCGTCAGGTCGTCGTGCCGAACCCGGACATCACGGGCCGTGAGAAGATCCTCAAGGTGCATATGCGCGACGTGCCGCTGGCCGACGATGTGGATCCCAAGGTCATCGCGCGCGGCACGCCGGGCTTCTCCGGCGCCGATCTCGCCAACCTTGTGAACGAAGCGGCGCTTCTGGCCGCCCGTCGCAACAAGCGCATGGTGTCCATGGCCGAGTTCGAGGATTCCAAGGACAAGGTCATGATGGGCCCCGAGCGGCGCACCATGGTGATGACCGAGAAAGAGCGCACGCTGACCGCCTATCACGAATCCGGCCACGCCATCGTGGCGCTGAACGTGCCGGCGGCCGACCCGGTGCACAAGGCGACGATCATCCCGCGCGGTCGCGCGCTGGGCATGGTCATGCAGCTGCCGGAAACCGACAAGATGTCGATGACCCATCAGGAGATGACGTCCCGTCTCGCCATCATGATGGGCGGCCGTGTCGCTGAAGAGATGAAATTCGGCAAGGAGAATGTCACCTCCGGCGCCGCCAGCGACATCAAGCAGGCGACCCGTCTGGCCCGCGCCATGGTCACCCAATGGGGCTTCTCCGAAGAGATCGGCCCGGTCGATTACGGAGAGGATCAGGGCGAGGTCTTCCTCGGCCAGCAACTGGTGCAGTCCTCCTCCATCTCGGCGGAAACCGCCGCCAAGATCGAGAAAGAAGTCAAGGCGCTGGTGGAAGGCGGCCTGAACGAGGCGCGCCGCATTCTGACCGAGAAGAAGGATGACTGGGTCAAGCTGTCCGAAGGTCTTCTGGAATACGAAACTCTCTCCGGTCAGGAAATCGTCGAGCTTCTCAAGGGCAATCCGCCCCATCGCGACACGGACGTGCCGCCCAAGACCGATGACGGAACCCCGCCGTCCGGCGCGCTTCCGGTCATCGATGATGACGAGGATGAAGCGTCCAGTCCGGGCGGGCTCGAGCCCAAACCCGGCGGCGCCTGATCCGCGCTCAATGGCTACAGAAAAAGCCCCGCGTCAGTGATGACGCGGGGCTTTGAGTGTCTGCAGACAGGTCTTCAGCGTGCGATGCGCACGCCGTCCGCGTCTTCAAGCGCGGCGGTGACGCCCCAGCCGCCAAAGGTCTCCGAGACGGCGAAGGTCAGGGTGTTCTCGCCATCGCGGAGGGTCAGCGGCACGGCCACATGGCGGGTGATGGTGCCCAGATACCGGTAATCGCGGCTGCGCCAGTCATTGTTTCCGACGAACAGGCGCTCGCCATTGAGGAAGATCTGCACCCGGTCCGAATAGCCGAACCTGACCAGCGCCGTGCGGTCGCCATCCGCGATCAGCGTGGCTTCCGCCAGTACGGTGTCGCCTTCGGAATGGCGCGTGACGCTCGCGAGATTGGCGATGTCGTTATAGGCGACGGGAGCGCGGTCCAGCGCGACCGGCTGCGCGCAGGGTCTCAAACGGGGTGTCGCCAAGGCGATCTTCGCTGAACGGATCGGACACGCGCCAGGTCTCGACCCGATGGGCGACCGGTTCGGCCATCGGGCGTTCCGAACGACCGATGATCTGCGGATTGGATTGCGGGGTGATCTCGACATTGCGCACATAGCCCGACGCTGCGCCACTGGGCGCCAGCTGCCAGAAGCCGACCCAACCCGAGCGCTCCTCGCGCTGCAGGTCCGGAACATGGTGGATCAGTTGGCCATCCATGAAGATGTCGGCCTGATCCTCGGCCACCACCACGCGAACCTCCATCCAGCGGTTCAGGCCGTGATTGACCTGGCTGATGGCGTCGGGATCGGAGAAGACCTGCCAGGCGGTCACGCCGTCATGGGCGGGGGTGTACTGCACGGAATCGGGCAGGTTGTTGAGATGGTGACGGAAGTAGAACTTCTCCCAATCGCCCACGCCCTGACCGCGCCACAGCACGCCGGTATGACCGGGCGAACCACTGATCGCCATCTCGAAGCGGATCTCGCCGGTGGCAAGCTGTGAGCCGTCGATCCAGATCACGCCATCGCGGAAATGCAGGGCGTCGCGGCCCAGAAATTCGGTGGTCTCGGCAAGCTCCACAGCATCGACCCGCCAATTCATCCCTTCAAAATCAAGGGTTTGCTGGGCAAAGGCAGGCGCACTCATTACCGCACACAGGGCGGCGGTCATCATCAGTTTCATGGTCTCAAGCTCCGGCAAGGGGACAGATGGCCTGAGACTGGTCTTAGACGGGGGCTGCGGTCTTGAATATTTCGGACTCTACGGACCGTTCCGCATGCAGCGCGGCAGGTGAGAGTCCGGACAGCGCTTGATGGCGCGGCCGAGATGCGCCTGATCGCTATAGCCTGCCGCATAGGCGATGCCCGCCCAGTCCGGCGTGTCATGATGGTCGGCGTGCTCGACGGCGCTCAGGGCGCGGATCTGGCTGGCGAGCGCCTTCGGGCCGATGCCGAGGCGTCCGGTCATGACGCGGTGGAGATGGCGCTCGCTGACCCCGGCGCGCCGGGCGAGGGCCGAGGCGCGGATCTGTCCGCGGGTTCTGCGGATCAGAGCGGCCGCCCGGATGGCCAATACATCCTGTGACCGTCCAACGGGCTCCGGACACAGGGTCAGGGCCGGGAAGTCGATCTGGGGGAGGATGGCGTCGGTCAGCTCGTCAGGACGGACGCCGAGACAGCACAACGCCTCTTCCGGCGCGAGGAAGACGCCTTCCAGCACCGTGCCGGCCGCGGGCGTGTAAAGACGGGGCGTCAGGATGGGGCCGAAGACCCAATGCCGTTCATCAAGCAGGTCGCCATTCGGGGCGAAATGGCGTTCGGTGACCAGGCTGAGACGGGTTTCCGGCAGCACCCGATGGGGAAGGGGGCGGATCCCGAACCCGGTCTCATGTCGCCACAGGCGCCGCGATCGCCCTGAGCCAGAGCGCGCTTCGCTATAGGGGCCAAGCCGGGAAATCCAGTGCACCGTCATGGCAAAGCCGATAGCGGCCCTGCCATGACAGTTCAAATCGCATCTGCGTGATCGGCTAGTTGCCGGCGCCGGCGGACGGCGCACCCGCCATGCGGGTCTGGACAGCAGAGAGGTTCGACGCCAGGACCGTATTGTCCGGCGCCAGCGCCACTGCGGTCTGGCACGCCTCGGTCGCCTGAGCCGTCTGGCCCAGCTGGTAAAGCGCGATGCAGGCATTGGCGTGTGCGGCGGCGCGGACGCTGGTGCGCGAGCCACCTTCAAGGGCTGCACGGGAGAAGTGCAATGCGGTGTCCCATTCGCCCTGGTTCAGGCGCGGACGGACCCGCGGATATCGGAATCGGCCACGCGGACCGGAGTGAATTCCTGGACCGGAGCGCCGGTCAGTTGCAGCGCGAGCACTGCGGTGGCAAACACGGACATATCAGCCTCCAATAAAGCCTTTTCAGCGATTGGGAGTCCCGGATTCGCGGTTTGAAAAGGCGACTCATCACGAGGTTGGAGCCGCTGGGGTCGACCAGGGACGACCGAAACGGCTCCGGGTTGTATTGCGAATATGCCGCGCTGCAGCATATGTTCAATTGACTGAATCCGCATATTTGATATTCACAGTTGAATGGATAACTGGTCAGACTATCACTTGGCGCTCGCCGTCTTCGAAGCGGGCAGCCACGCCGCTGCCGGCCGGGTCATGGGGCTGAGCCAGCCCACGGTCAGCCGCCGCATGCGCGCGCTGGAAACCCATCTGGGCGGCGCGCTGTTCGAACGTCGCGGGGACATCCTCACTCCCACTGGTCTGGGGCGGTCGGTCATTGATCACGCCCGCAACATGCAGGACGAAGCCGCCGCCATCGAGCGCGCTGCGCGATCCGGACATGAGCGGATCGAGGGCCGGGTCACCGTCGCCGCCAGTGACGGCATCGGCGCAGACTGGCTGCCGGGCGCCCTGACGCCCCTGCTGGAAGCGCATCCCGGACCTGTCGGTCGAGCTCAAGATCGGGTTCGAGCCGGCCAATCTGGCGGGTGGGGAAGCCGATATCGCCGTGCGCTGGGGCCAGCCCGGCCCGCAGCACTCCCTGCTGGCGCGTCGCGCCGCGGAAGTGGGGAGCGGCATGTATGCCTCCGAGTGCTATCTGAAAAAGCATGGCGCGCCGCAAACCCTCGAGGATGTGGCGGATCACGTGGCGGTCGGCTGGGCCACGCCGATTGCCTTCCAGTGGCCGCGCACGCCCATCGGCGATGAATTGCGCCCGCGCCGGGATGTGATGGTCGCCGCGCATCCCAGCGCGCATCTGGAAGGCCTGCGCAACGGGCTGGGTCTGGGGGTGACCTCTCACCGACTGGCGCGCGCGTCCGGGCGTGGTGCGGATCCTGCCCGATTTCGAGGTCATGCTGGATCTCTGGCTGGTGGCTCATGCGCGGTGCGCCGGTCGCGCGCCCAGGCCACGGTGCTGGACCATATCGCTGAAGCCCTGCGCGCCGACCGGGACCATTTCCGCAATGGCGAGCCCTCCCGTTTCGGCCAGGAAGACAGCCGGCCATGCTAGCCTTTCCGCTCCGCCCCCATGCGGACGGTCGCCCGCAGCTGATGGGCATCGTCAATGTGACGCCGGACAGCTTTTCCGATGGCGGGCGGCATGCCAGCACGCAGGCCGCGCGCGATCACGCCTTGCGCCTGCTGGATGAGGGTGCGGATTGTCTCGACATTGGCGGAGAGAGCACGCGCCCGGGCGCCGATCCTGTTGCTGAAGCGGAAGAACTCGATCGGGTCATTCCCGTGATTGAGGCCATTCGGGCCGAACGCCCCGACGCAGCGATCTCCATCGACACCATGAAGCCGGGCGCGCCCGCGCCGCCGTGCATGCCGGCGCAGGGTTGTGGAATGACGTCAACGCGCTTCGGGCCGAAGGCGCGCCGGAAACCGCCATGGAGCTGGGCGTGCCTGTCTGTCTGATGCACATGCAGGGCGAACCGCGCACCATGCAGTCCGATCCGCACTATGATGATGTGGTCAATGATGTGGCCCGCTATCTGGGCCAGCGAGCCGGCGTGTTGTTGTCGACCGGGTTTGACCGCAGCCTGATCGTGCTCGATCCGGGCATCGGCTTCGGCAAGACGCTCGAGCACAATCTCAAGCTCATCGCCTCGCTCGAGCATTTCGTCTCGCTGGGCCTGCCGGTGCTGTTCGGCGCGTCGCGCAAACGTTTCATCAACGCGATTGACGAGACGGCGACGGACGCCCTGGATCGGCTGGGCGGGTCCCTGACTGTTGCCTTGCAGGCGGCCCGGGCAGGCTGCGCCATCGTGCGCGTGCATGATGTGCGCGAGACGGCGCAGGCGCTCAAGGTTCAGGCGGAGATTGCACGCTACGCTGACTGACGCCCGTCCAGAGCGGCCCGCAAAGCGGCGTCAGACTGGATCTGTTCACTCGTCCGCCACTCCGCCTCCGGCTGCAGACCCGCCGCAACCAGCAGGGTGGCGCAGGCGACTTGCCCGCCCCGCGCGCCGGGTGGCGGATCGAGCCGCCCCTGCACGGCCCATCCGAGCGGCGTGCCGTGATACTGGGTGTCGCGCAGGAAAATATAGACGCCGTGATCAATCAGGCGTTTGACGAGGTCGGGCAGGCCCATGATGGCGGCCCAGTGCAGGGCCGTGGCGCCGAAGACGCCGCGCGGGTCCGGATTGGCGCCCTTGTCCAGTAGCCGGTGCGCAATGGCGGGACAGGACAGGCTGATGGCGCTGATCAACAGCGTATCGCCATTGCCCGGGTGCACAGCATCAAGATCGGCGCCCGCCGAAATCAGGGCGTTCGCGAACGCCAGACCCTGGCCTTCACTCAGTCGGCCGTCAAACACGCGATCACAGATCGCATGGATCGGATGCGGGGCGTGATCGCCCTCGATCACAGGCGCATTGGTCAGATGCGGCTGCTGGGCCAGCAACCGGCTGAGCCCGCTCGGGTCCTGCGTGTCGAGGCAATCGATAAGTCTGGACATAAAACAAGCCTGCCGCAGGGCGGCAGGCTTGTCCTGTCTGTCTCATGACCACTTGGTCAGATTAGCCGGTCTTGCGCTTGATGCGCTTCAGCGGACGGTCGCCGCCTTCGGACTTCTTGAAACCGGACGGCTTGCCGCCTTCGGCTTTCTTGAAGCCGGGCTTGCCGCCATCGCGCTTCTTGAAGCCCTCGCGCTTGCCCGCATGGGGCTTGTCGCCAAAGGAGCGCTCACCCTCGCGTTTCTTGAACGCGGGCTTGTCGCCATAAGAGCGCTCGCCGTCCCGCTTCTTGAAGTCGCCGGACTTGCCGCCCTTGGGCGCCCAGTCGCGCTTGGGACGGGTGTCTCCGCGGGCATCATCAAGCGAGCCCGAGAAGAAGTCGTCATCATCTTGCGAGCGCTTGGCGGCGCGTTCGGCCTTGCCCGGGCGCGGCGTGCGCTTGGGCTTGCCGCGATCGCGGTCGCCGCCGCGCGGACCAAAGCCCGGCCCGGCGGTCTCGAACGGCTCATCGCCCGCGATTGTGACCCGCACATTCTTGTCGGTCTCGCGCGGCTGGTTCATCGCCTCGGTAAAGCCGTCGATCTTGTCTTCGGCGATCTGGAAGCGGGTGGCCGTCTCGCCAATGCGGATCGCGCCGATATCATTGCCGACAATCCCGCCCACACGGCAGATCAGCGGCACCAGCCAGCGCGGCTCGGCGCGTTGCTTGCGGCCCAGATCAATCTCGAACCATTGACCGGCGTCAAAATCCTCGCGGCCCCGACGCGGACCCCGGTCGGCGCGCTCTTCGCGCTGACGCTCGGGCGGCGTGCCTGACAGCTCTTCGGGCGCCGGCATGCGGCGTTCCAGCTCGGACAGGAAGGCGGCGGTCAGCTTCTCGGCGCCGAAGCGCTCGATCAGCTCGCGGATTTCCTCAAGCCGGTCCTCATCCACATCCTGGGAGAGGGCGGGGTGATCGCCCAGACGTTCGCGGTCTTTCTCGCGCACGAGATCGGCGTCGGGGGCATCCACCCACTCCGCCTGCACCTTGGCTTCGCGCAGCAGGCGGATGACCCGGCCCTTGCGCGAGCTGGCGACGACAAAGACGCTGGTGCCCTTCGCGCCGGCTCGGCCGGTCCGGCCAGAGCGGTGCAACAGGCTTTCAGCATTGGTCGGCGGCTCGGCATGGACCACCAGGTCAAGGCCGGGCAGGTCGATGCCGCGGGCGGCGACATCGGTGGCGACGCAGACGGTCGCCCGGCCATCACGCAGCGCCTGCAGCGCTTGGTGCGTTCAGCCTGGGTCAGCTCGCCCGACAAAGCCACGGCGTGGAAGCCGCGATTATGGAGCTTGGCGGCCAGACGGTTCACCGCATCACGGGTGGCGCAGAACACCAGCGCGCGCGGGGCGGCGTGATAGCGCAGCACATTGATGACGGCGTTCTCGCGGTCATGGCCGGCCACGGTGTGCGCCAGATAGGTGATGTCGGCGTGCTGGTTCGTCGCGCTCAGGGTCGAGATGCGCAGCGCGTCGCGCTGATAGGTCTCGGCGATGCGCGCGATCTCTTTGGACACGGTGGCCGAGAATAGAAGCGTGCGGCGCTCTTCCGGGGCGGAGCCAGGATGAACTCAAGATCCTCTCGGAAACCGAAATCGAGCATTTCGTCCGCTTCATCGAGCGCAATGGCGCGAATGTTGGACAGATCGAGCGCCTTGCGTTCGATATGGTCGCGCAGACGGCCCGGCGTGCCCACCACGATATGCGCGCCGCGTTCGAGCGCCCGGCGCTCGGTGCGCGGATCAAGGCCGCCCACGGCGCTGGCGAGTTTCGCGCCCGCTTCGGCATAGAGCCAGTCAAGCTCGCGCTGGACCTGAAGGGCCAGTTCGCGGGTCGGGGCGATGATCAGGCGAGCGGC
>LZQR01000304.1_pt1 | contig 12415 bp, 20 predicted proteins | sample 768601 | NCBI WGS metagenome assembly LZQR01 (sample SAMN05207299, study PRJNA324521) | oil field metagenome | isolation source: sample BH-FW-24 from oil reservoir | place: India: Bombay High | collected 2015-12-04
AGATCGAAGAGCGTACGTAGCTGTACTCGAGTTGCTCCAGAGACGTAGCTGTAGCAGCGTACGTAGCTGTACTCGAGTTGCTAGAGTACGTAGCTGTACATCGATCGAGCTCAGACGTACGTAGTGTACATCGATGATGTCAGACGTACGTAGCTGTACATCGATCGATGCTCAGACGTACGTAGCTGTACATCGATCGATGGTCAGACGTCGGCCTGGATCTTGGGACCAAGACCGGCGAAAGCGTGTCGCTTCGGTCCGAGTTTCATTTTCTCAATGGCATCATGGATACCAACGCGCTTACCGCGTCGCGGCTCGATGTCAGCCAGGCGGCAATGGGCGACATTCTGACGGATGCGCAGGACTTTCTGGCGACCCTTGTGGCCCTGCGTGAGAACAACGGCAGTTCGGACATCGTCAAGGCGGATGCCGTCGGCAATCTGGAGCTTCTGACGTCCCGTCTGAACACCCAGCTCAACGGCAATTTCGTCTTTGCCGGCATCAATACGGACCAGGAACCTTTCGCGGATTATTCCGATCCGACGTCTCCGAACAAATTGGCCGCCGATGCAGCGTTCATGACCGAGTTCGGGATGGCCCAATCCAACCCGGGCGTGTCGGGCATCACACCTGCGGCAATGTCCACTTATCTGAACGGTGCCTTCGAGACGATGTTCCAGAACCCGGCCTGGGGCACGTCCTGGTCGAGTGCGTCCAGCAACGTGATGGTCAGCCGTATTTCGGCGAGTGAAACGGTGTCCAGTTCCGTCAGCGCAAACGAGCAGGCCTTCAGAGACCTGGCCGCGGCCTACACGATGATGTCCGACCTCGGTAACGAGGACCTTGATCCCGAAACCTGGAAGGTGGTGGTCAACAAGGCGATCGAGAAGCTCGGCACCGGTATCGCTGATGTCACCAGCCAGATGGGCAAGCTCGGCAATGTGCAGGAGCAGGTCAAGCTGGCGAGTGAACGGTTGAAGGTTCAAACCGACATCCTGAACCGGCGCATCAACGACCTTGAAAACGTCAATCTGGAGGAAACGTCGGTGCGTCTCAACACGGCTCTGACACAGCTTGAGACCACCTATGCGGTCACGGCCCGCATGCAGGGTCTGAGCATTCTCAACTACCTGTGATCGTGGCCGAATGTCTGATTTTTCGTATCAAACCCAACCTTGAGAGGGCCCATGTACAATCTGTCTTACGCTGAGGTTATGGACGATCTTTGCTCTGACCAGCGGCTCAACGAACATGAGGCAATGTCGATCGTGATCGGCAAGCTCAACGTCGCCCAGGAGCGCGGCGTCAAGTCTCCCGAAGCCGTCGACGCGCTGTTCTACACACGGCGCCTGTGGAGCTACTTCCTGGAACACCTGGCGGACGACGCCAACGAATTGCCGATCGAAACGAGAGCCAATCTGATCTCTGTCGGCATCTGGGTCCTGAAAGAGGTCGAATCCTTGCGCCAGTGGGAGCAGGAGGACTTCTCCGACATCATCCAGATCAATTCCATCATCCGCGACAGCCTGGACGGTTAAACTCATGAAAATCGGTTTGAAAGCGGGCGAACGCCTGTTCATCAACGGTGCGGTGATCCGGGCCGAACGGAAAACCAACATCGAACTGCTGAATGATGCCGTATTCCTGCTGGAAGCCCATGTGCTTCAGCCAGAAGAGGCGACGACGCCGCTTCGCCAGCTCTACTTCATTCTCCAGACCATGATCATCGATCCGGCAGCCGCTGGTGCGGTTCAGGACATGTTCCATCTCGTGCTTGGTTCCGTGAAGTCGGCGTTCTCGAACAAGGAGGTGCTGATGCATCTCGACAAGGTTGAGGAGCTGGCAAAAACGGATCGGTGGTTCGAGGCAATGAAGGTTGTGCGTGCGCTCTATCCGCTGGAGGCAAGCCTGATGCTGCGAAAAAACCGGCGCGCGCAGGAAACCCGGCAGACCGCGCCCCGGCCGGTGCCAAGAGAAAATTTTCAGTATGGCCCCAGGTTGGCCGTTGTTTAAGGAGTGATTAGATGACCAGTGTTGAAGCGTCAGCGCCACCCAGGGTGCTGCCTCGACTGCATCCGCTCAGAAGCAGCTGACTGTCGACTACGACACCTTCCTGCATCTGATGATGGCTCAGATGCAGAACCAGGATCCGACCAATCCCATGGACGCGTCCGAACAGCTCGCGCAGCTCGCAAGCTTCAGCCAAGTTGAGCAGTCTATTCAGACGAACGCCAAGCTGGAAACGCTTCTGACCAACCTTTCGTTCGGTCAGGTAGATGATCTGATCGGGCGGACCGTGACCGACGCCAACGGCACGACAGGTGTCGTGGAAAAGGTTGAAGTCTATTCCGACGGCACCGTGCTCGCGCTCGACAACGGTCAGGGTGTTCTGCTTGGACCGGGTGTAACCATTTCCTGAGCGGATGGAATGACATGAATGAAGTTGATGCCCTGGACCTGGTCCGGACTGCAATCTGGACGATCCTCGTCGGATCTGCCCCCGCGATCGTACCGGCGATGATTGTCGGTATCGGAATTGCGTTGCTGCAGGCCCTGACCCAGGTTCAGGAAATCACTCTTACCTTCATTCCGAAGATCGTGGCGATCCTGGTCATGATCGTGGTCGCCGGACCTTTCATCGGCGGCCAGATCTACTCGTTGACGACCCTGATCTACAATCGGATCGAAACGGGGTTCTAGCGACGGTCTGCAGGACTATTCTTGCATGGTTTCAGGTGCTGTCGTGGTCCTGAATTTATCTGTCGTCCCGGTTTGCAGCGAAAGCTGTAAGCCGGGATCAGGTCCTTTGCGTTGTCGGCGAAACCTTTCACCTTGGCGCATGTCGCTAATGGATCCAGGCCTTTGCCGCGATGACAAGGTAGATGCGTTTCTCGCATCCATTTCTCCTTGAAACACGACTTGCTTCAAGTGCGAAGGCCGCTCCCTTCAGAGCCTGGAGCGACCATCGTCGGTCAGAGCGCTCAACCTTTCCCGAACTTCCCTCCTGAAATCCTTCTTCAAAAAAGCCTCGCGCAAGCTTCAAGGGCGAGGTTGCCAGGTATCAGACCTGCAGCAGAGAGAAGGCATGACAGACACCTCCCTTTCGCCGGCTGCCGGCAATGCGCCGGACAGCCGCCGCGACGTCCGGCTTTGCCATAGGCATCGTCCTAATCCTGGCCGTTCTTTTTCTGCAATCCCGACATTCCTGATCGATATCGGCCTGGCCATGTCGATCGCGCTGTCGGTGTTGATCCTGATGGTTTCGCTCTGGATCCAGCGTCCGCTTGATTTCTCGTCTTTCCCGACGATCCTGCTGATCGCCACCATGCTGCGGCTGTCGCTCAATATCTCGACAACGCGCATGATCCTTGCCAACGGCCACGAGGGGCTGAACGCGGCAGGCTATGTGATCAACGGCTTTTCGCAATTCGTGATGAGCGGTGACTTTGTCATCGGTCTGATTGTTTTTGCGATCCTGGTCATCGTCAACTTCATGGTCATTACCAAGGGCGCAACCCGTATTGCGGAAGTTGGCGCACGCTTCACTCTGGACGCGATCCCGGGCAAGCAGATGGCGATCGATGCGGATCTTTCCGCAGGCCTTATCGATGACAAGGAAGCGCAGCGTCGGCGCAAGGAACTGGAAGAGGAAAGCTCCTTTTCGGCGCATGATGGTGCCTCCAAATTCGTCCGCGGCGACGCGATTGCCGGCCTTATCATTACGGCTGTGAACATCCTTGGCGGCATCGTCATTGGCGTGACCCGCTATGACATGACGGTTTCCAACGCGGCAGACGTTTTCACCAAGCTCTCCGTAGGCGATGGCCTCGTCTCCCAGATCCCGGCGCTGATCGTTTCGCTGGCGGCTGGTCTGCTGGTGTCCAAGGGCGGCACCAGAGGGTCGACCGACAAGGCTGTTCTCGGCCAGCTTGGCGGCTATCCGCGTGCCCTGTTCGTCGCAGCTATCCTGATGGCCATCTTCGCGTTGATGCCGGGTCTGCCCATGTTGCCGTTCCTGCTGCTGGCGATCCTGATGGGCTTTATCGGTTATGCCATTCCGCGGCGTTTGGCAGCGGCGAAAAAGGTCGAGGACGACAAGATACGCGCAGCGGAGGAACAGGCAAAGCTTGAGGAAAAGGACTCCGTCAAGGAAACGCTCAAGTCGGCTGAGGTCGAACTGGTGCTTGGCAAGCAACTCTCCGCCGAGCTGCTGACGCGAACCGGTGAACTGTCTCGCCGCGTTGCAAGATGCGCCGGAAGTTTGCCGAGCAGTATGGTTTTGTCGTGCCCGACATTCGGGTCACCGACAGTCTGACGCTTGATCCGAAGAGCTACCAGATCAAGATCCACGGCACCATCACCGCCTCGCAGCATCTGAAAGTGGGTGAACTGCTGGTCATTCCGAACAATGACGAGGCACTGCCGGTACCGGCTGACCAGACGCGTGAGCCTGCATTCGGGATGCCAGCCTACTGGGTGCCGCCTGCGTACAAGGACGAACTCAAGCGCCGCGGCATGACGCCGGCCGAGAACATCACGGTCATCCTCACGCATCTGAGTGAAGTGATCCGCAACAACCTGCCGCAGCTCTTGTCCTACAAGGATATGCGCAAACTGTTCGACAGGCTGGACCCGGAGTACCAGAAGCTTCTCGACGATATCTGTCCGGCGCACACGTCTTTCTCCGGTCTGCAAGCGGTGCTCAAGCTTTTGCTGGCGGAACGGGTTTCGATCCGGAATCTCAACCTGATCCTGGAAGCCGTTGCGAGATCGTTCCGCACGTTCGCAGATCGGAGCAGGTGGTGGAGCACGTTCGAATGCGCATCGCCCAGCAGATTTGCGGCGACCTTGCAGAAGGCGGCCCTCTGAAAGTGCTGCGTCTCGGAAACCGATGGGATCTAGCCTTCCACAATGCCCTGAAACGGGACGGGAAGGGCGACGTCATCGAGTTCGACATCGAGCCGCAACTGGTGGAGGAATTCGGCACGCAAATGTCCGACGCGGTCAAGAAACACATGAAGGACGGCAGCCGCTTCGCGGTGGTAGCGGCACCTGATGCCCGGCCATACGTACGCATGATCGTGGAGCGCATGTCCCGACCTTGCCGGTCCTGTCGCATCTTGAAATCGCACGCGGAGTGGATGTTTCCGCGCTCGGAAGCGTCTCGTGATTTCCGGCGGCCTCTTTTTCAGCACCTTCAGCTCCTCGCTGCTTCTGGCGGTCTTCCTGTTGTTCTGCCGGATAGGAGCGTGCCTGATGGTGATCCCGGGGTTCGGTAGCAACCGTGTGCCGGTGCATGTTCGCCTGTTCATCGCGCTTTCCGTGGCGTTGGCCTTGTCGCCCCTGTTGGCGCCAGGCGTACAGGCGTCCCTGCCGGATGAGCAGCTCGGCACTGTTGCCGGCTTCATCGGGGCGGAGTTGCTGACCGGAGCCTTCATCGGTTTTCTGGGACGCATCTTTCTGGCGGCCCTGGAGACACTGACGACGCTGGTGTCCATGGCAATCGGCCTGTCGAACATGCCGGGCATGCCGATCGATGGCGTGGATTCCCTGCCGCCTGTCGCAAACCTTTTCACGGTAACGGCAACGGCGATGGTGTTCATCACCAACCAGCATTGGGAAATCCTGCGCGGGCTGGCTGCCTCCTATGAAGCGATCCCGGTCGCAGCCGCTGGCGGCCGTAACAACCTGGAGCAGTTCGCCGAGCAGTTGGGCCGAACCTTCATCCTGGCATTGCGGGTTTGCAGCCCGTTCATAGTCTACACGGTCGTTGTGAACTTTGCCGTCGGCCTCGTCAACAAGCTGACACCGCAGATCCCGGTCTACTTCATCTCCATGCCGTTCGTGATCGCGGGCGGTCTCTACTTTCTTTATCTCGTCATCGCGGAGGCCATCATGATCTTCCTCGACGGCTACTTCACTTGGCTCCAGATAGGTTAGGCAAACCTGACCGTGAAAGGTTCCTGTTCCATGGCAAGAAAAAGTCAGGATATTGAACGTTTGTTCCGGATGCAGAAGCAGATTTTCCTGTTTTCATCCTGGCTACTTCAGAAGCTTGACGCTCAGGTCTATCAGCTGAACGAAAAGGAAAGACGCATTCTGCTGGCCCTTTCGAATGGCGACCTGGCACAGCACGACAGGTTCATCGCCAACGCTGCCGAGCGGCTGAGACGTATCATCGAGGAAATGTCACGGCTTAGCGAAGCGCGCACAAAGGTGAACTCCGAATATGATCGCCAGCGGTTGATGCTGAAACTCATGCTGAACGTCTCGCCAGGATGCGTGGGGAGGAACAGCGTGCTGAAGAAGAACGGGACCTGATGGATCTGCTCGACCGCAGATACGGGTGAAAGCCGCTTGGCGTGAACGGGGCATATTCGTCGCCGTCCAGCAAGAAGACGCAAGCCTCCCGCAAGCTGCGCAGGCTATTCCTGAGGATGCAAACAAGGTTCGGTTCAAGTGTATTGCTTGCCTTGCCCTGTCGCCTGCCGGACCTTGTTTCACCTTATGTTTTTCGAGGAGCCCAGCATGGCGATTTCGCCTCCTTCAGATCTGATCCTGGATGTGTCCAAGGCTGCCGATCCGGTGAACCTTGCTGACGCCACGAACCGTCTCAGGTCCATTTCCGCTGGTGGTTCGGGAGATGGCTTTGCACTTGCCTATGCCGGTGCGACGAACCGGGCAGGAGCCACTGAAGGCAGTTTTCGAACCGCCAATTACGAAGGACCGTCCCAAAAGTCTCCTGCGGAGAAATTCGAGGCGATGATCCTCAGCCAGTTCGTCGAAACAATGCTTCCAGATGACTCCGAAGCGGTCTTCGGGTCCGGAACCGCCGGGGAAATCTGGAAATCGATGCTTGCCGAACAGGTCGCAAACCAGCTTGCCGCCAGTGGTGGCGTCGGTATCGCCGGCCTGATTTCAGATACGCTTGAAAAGGGAGTTAAAGCCTGATGGACGCTGCCAACGATGTTGAATTTCAGGACGTTGCCGTGACCGATCTCGCACTTCAGGAATTCACCCCCGATCCGGTGCGATCCATGCCGCTTGTGGTCGCCGTTCGCCGAGCAATCGGCGCTGTGCGCGAGGAAACCCGGGCGCTTCGTGCAAACCCGACAGCGGACCTGAAGATCTTCGAATACGGCAAGAGCCAGGCTTTGCTTGACCTGTCCAGGGCTCGGACACTCGTGCCGCCGGCGTTCTATTCCGAGGAGTTGCGCGAAGACATCGCCGAATTCAAGGAAGTGCTCGATGAGAATGTCGGCCTGTTGCAACTGCACATGAATGCGGTGACGGAAGTTGTCGGCATGATGTCCAGAACCATGATCGACTATGAATCCGACGGCACGTATCAGGCACCGTTTCCGGAGAGGGCTCGATGATCAAGACCATCGTTGCCGGCCTCTGGATGTCTGCCACCATGCTGGCGTCCGGTTACGGCACCACGCAGTATCTGGCAGCCCAGAAAAGGGTCGGCGACGATGAGCCGGCGTTTGTAGGGCTGGATTATGAGACAGTGAACCCGGTCAACGTGCCGATCCTGTTTGATGGCACGCTGCAGGGATATGTGGTGATCAAGATGGTTTTCACAGCGGATGGCGATACATTGCGCCGCCTGCCTGTGCCGCCACACCCTTTCCTGGTGGATGAAGCCTTCCGGGTACTTTATTCGGATGAAACCCTCGATTTCCGTAGCCTGGAACGTTACGACTTGGAGGCTTTCACCGAACGTCTCAAGAAAACCACCAACGCTCGTCTCGGCCGACCCGTGGTGCACGACGTCCTGGTGGAGGAATTCAACTATTTCGACAAGGAAGACGTGATCACGCACTAGCCGCTGATCCTTGTCTTGTACTGAAAAACTTCTTCTGCCGCCTCCCAGGCAATTGGCGCCCAGTTTCGGTTGGGCGCTTTTTTTTGATCCTCACCGCGGCCTGTTTTGTGCTTGATGGAACAGGACTATTCGGAAACCTACGGAATAGACCGGGCGCAGAGAGCGCTACTTTGCCTGGTACGGTTTGGAGGATAAGCCCATGAAGACGATAACGGTATCGAGCAGTCGTGGCTCAGTCGATCTGACTTCCGATGATATCCAGGTTTTGGAAAACGCAGTTGAAATCCTGCTTTATTCCGATGTTGAAGATGGTGAGCAGGCGAGGGAAATGCGGCTAACCGGAAAAAGCCTGCACGAAATCATGGTGCGCTTGTCGAACGCTTCTGGGAGAGTGAATTGGTACAATAGCTGGTCAAAATAAATTCGTGGTGCTTGTTTCGCGGCATCTAGTGAATGCCGATTTCAGCCATCGGTATCGAAAATTGTGTCGATCGCCTGGAAGATGGTCTTGTAGACACCGATTTCGTCTTTGGCGAAATCTCCGTGAGGCACCGCTCTTTTTGCTTCGGCAATCAAGTCGGCCTTGATGGCTGCCAGATCCACTTGCGTGCCCATCGGCCGATTTGAGAGCTCCACGTGCAGGCGTTTGGCGATCCCGGCATAGGCGACGATTGCAGTCACCATGTGGGCGGGATCCTCCGGGATCTGGATTTTCTTCATACGCGCCGTTTCTCTGGTTTCAGTTGCAGGTAGTTTCAAGGTCCGAAAGACCCGAAACGCGCGGCAGGGCCAACAGCATATGGTGCTAGGCTGGCAGAATTGAAGCAAGTTGGCGCATTTCGGTAAGTTGCCGATGGGTCAGGCGAAATAGCGGGCCGGCACACTGTTCGCACCTGTGCGGACGAGTTGACTGACAAACTGTAAATTATTTGGGATGCCTGAAACGCAACTACCGCAACCGGGCGTCCTTCAGGGCCTCAAGCAGCAGTTCCGTCTCTTTCGCCTTGTTGCCACCGGCGTCCGGCACTTCAACATAGGAAACGTTGACTGCATTGTCCGGCCAGGCGAGGACGGCGGTAAAATAGATCCAGACACCCTTGTTGAAGAATTCCAGGTCCAGGGAAATGCGCGGGGTGGTTTCCCACTCGACATCTGCCTGTGCGGCCATGGAATAGCGCAAGGAGCCTTCCTTGAAGAAGAGCTCGGCTGATGTCTTGATCAATTCATCGATATTGCCGTGCTGGTCTGTTCGGATATAGGCGACGAAGTCGACCACATCGACCAGTTTCAGATCTTCGATAAATTCGGTCAGAGCAGAGGCAATTGCTTCCTGGCGCTGCCGGTCGCATTCCAGTGGCGACGGTTTCGTGCCGTTGCCTTCAGGCATATCGTGCATTCCCCGGACCTCCAAATACATTAAATTATACAGCAGTTTTGGTCTGGCGTGAGTACACGTAGCAAATGATTTCCGCAACTGCTCTGTAGAATTCCGGCGGGATCATCCTTTCAACTTCTGTAGCGGCGTAGAGGGACCGTGCAAGTTGCCGGTCCTCGATCACGGGAATATTGTTCGCCGCGGCGATCTCCCTGATCTTCAGCGCAATCAGATCCTGCCCTTTAGCTACAACAATCGGGGCAGGGTTTTGGTCCCCGTCGTAGCGCAAGGCAACAGCGAAGTGTGTCGGATTGGCAACAATGAGGGTTGCTTGCGGCACGGCTGACATCATGCGGTTTCGTGCCCGGTCGCGTGCGAGCGAGCGTTGCCGGGCCTTGACGATCGGGTCGCCTTCCATCTGCTTGTGCTCGTCCTTGATCTCCTGTTTGCTCATGCGCAGGTTCTTGCGCCAGTGCGAGCGGGACCAGAGAATGTCGACTGTAACCAGTAGAATGGTAACGATGCAGACGCCGGCGATCAGCTTCATCGATATCTGAAGGATCGCTTCGGGAAGTGCGCTTGGATCTGTGAACATGGCGTTGATCAGTTCCGCTTCATTCGCCCGGAACTGGCCATAGACGATGGCACTGACCGTGGAGAACTTGAAGACTGCCTTGAGGAACTCCACAAGGCCCTGGGCTCCGAATATGCGGCTCCAGCCCTTTGCCAGCGAGAGCTTGGAGGCATCCGGCTTGATGCGGTGAAAAACGATGCTGGGCGTGTTCTGCAAAAAGGCGGACGCAAGACCGGACACGGCAAGCAGTGCGACAATCGGGGCGAGGAAGACCATGACCTCGATCGACACCGCATGGGAGAGCAACAATGCGTCGGCGCTGTTTCCAAGATCCACTCCTCCCGAAAGGTCCAGAAGATGCGTCAGCGTTTGCACGAGCTGACTCGATGCCGATGTAACAACGAAACTTCCGATCAAGAGCGTCGCGATAAATGTTGCCAGAACGGGGGCTTCCCGTGAGACCGGGTGTTGCCCTTTCTATGGCATCGCTGATCTTTTTCTCGGTCGGTTCCTCTGTTTTTGAATCCTTGTCTTCTTCCGACATCCAGCCACCCGGTGTTCAGGCTCAGATCACGTCGAACCGCTTGCAAAGACGATCACGCAAAGAATGCGCCTTCGTCCTGCTTCGGATTCAGCTCGATTTCACCACGCGACGCCATTTCCAGCGCGAGGTTGGTGATCGCACTGCGGGCATCCAGAACGTCGCGCTGAGCGGCCGGTTCGCCGGCTGCAAGTTCGTGTTCGGCGATACGACGTGCGCGTGATGTCAGCGATGACAGGATCACTTCCCGGAACTGGGCATTGGTTCCCTTCAGTGCCAGCACGATCCGGTCCGTCGGGATCTGATCGAAAATCGCCATGCGGGTCCGGGCGTGAGATTGGTGATGTCGTCGAAGGTAAAGAGTAGCCCCTTCAGAAGTTCTGCGGTTTTCGGTTTCACCTCGTTCAGGTTCTCCAGAGCGTCTTCCATGTGCTCGCGGTCCATCTTGTTGAGAATGTCCGCCATGCGAGCATGGGAGTCGGCTTCCAGGGTACCCGACAGGTTGAGCATGAAATCCTCATGCATGGTCTTTTCGACGTCGCGCATGATTTCCGGCACAACCGCCTTGATCGACAGCATGCGCCGGACAAGAGAGTTGCGCGTCTGGTTATTGATCTGGCCGAGAACCTTTGCTGCTGCACTCGGCTTTATTTTTGTCAGGATCAGCGCTGCGGTTTGCGGGTGTTCCTTCAGGAGATAATTTGCGAATACCGTTTCGGAAACCGTGGTCAACCGGTCCCAGATGGACCGGTTGGAGTTGCCGAGCACGTCAGACATGATGTCTGCAAGCTGATCGTCCGGCAGGACACCTTCCAGCATTTTCTCCACTTCGTTGGCCGAACCATAAAGCGTCGTGCCATGGGAGAACTGCTCGATGAATTCCTCGGCTAGCCGGTCAAGTTCTTCCGATGCCACCGTGCCGAGCTGGGCCGCGGAGACGGTGATCATCCGGATTTCTTCCTGATCGAAATGCCGGAGCAGTTTCTGCGAACTCGTCTTGCCCAGTGACAGCAGCAGAGCGGCCACGCGTTGTGTACCGTTCATTCGGCGGGCAGGCGGAGCTGGCGGCTTGGCCAGGTTTGCAGCGGTTGCTGCGGCGGCGTTGGCGGAATTCATCATTTTGTCACTTCAATCCTAAGGAGACAGCCTTGGGCAAACCGGAGAATGTGAGACCGGATAAATTCGACCTCAGATATCCATACCGCCGGACTGGGCGCTCATGATCTCCGTCAGCGAAACGCCGAAGCGCGAGTTGTCGTCTTCCACGACCACTACTTCTCCGCGGGCGATGACACGGCCGTTGACCACGATGTCGATCGGTTCGCCGACACGATGATTGAGCGGAATGACCGCGCCGCGACCGAGTTTCAGGAGGTTGGAAACCAGCATGGTCGCAGATCCGAGAACCACTTGGATGTTCACGGGAATGCCGAGGATGGTGTCGAGATTTCGGTCGTCACCGATGGTATCGCCATTTTGGTTCTTTTCCGGCGATTCCACCTTGGCGAAACTCGCGGCATCGGCCGGGCGGGTTTTCGGGCCTTTTTCAGCGTCGATGTGATCGATGATTGTTTCGGACATTACATCTTATCCTTCTGGTTCATGGAGACCGTGCGGAACGGGCTTTGCAGCGAATTGTCGATACGGTGGACGCGCGTGGGCGCCTGTTGATGGACCTGGCCGCGATGAATGGTCGTTTCCTTGCGCCCGCCGGACTGAGCGGAACCGGCGGCGCCAGCTGCTTGCTCGCCAGCCGTGTCTTCGGCGAAGATGTCGATGTCGTCGCGAACAGGCGCAAAGCGTTTCGGGTCATGCAGGACGGCGGTCGCCTTGGAGAGCTCCTTCAGCTCTGCGCGCAGCACGGACTGCTGGCGCTTTGCCTCACGGGTCAGACCGTCGATTTCCGCGATCAGCTCCCGAGCATCGTCCATCCGGTTGCCGAGCGCATTGAGGATCTGGGCACCCTTGACATTGATCTCCTGGATCGAGACCTCGATGCCGTCGAGTGCGAGGGCGGTCTGATCGAAGATACGCTGGTAGTCATCGTGGTAGCTGCCAGTCGGCGCAGCTCCCGGTGCATGGAAAGCATCCGGA
>LZQR01000305.1_pt1 | contig 12391 bp, 14 predicted proteins | sample 768601 | NCBI WGS metagenome assembly LZQR01 (sample SAMN05207299, study PRJNA324521) | oil field metagenome | isolation source: sample BH-FW-24 from oil reservoir | place: India: Bombay High | collected 2015-12-04
TTACAAAAACAGAAATATCTAGAACCATACCCACAGGAGATGAGACTTCGTTATGGATTGTAGCCAAGAAGAAAAACTATACGCGATTCGAGATGTATCTGAGTTAACGGGTGTAAAGCCCGTTACTCTGCGCGCTTGGCAAAGACGCTATAACTTGATCCAACCGCAAAGAACTGAAAAAGGGCATCGTTTATACCGTCAGCAAGATTTGGACACAATACGAGAGATTCAAGGTTGGTTGGCTAAGGGCGTTGCTATCGGCAAAGTGAAGGGACTGCTAGGACAAGACTCAGACGTTGATGTGTCAACAGACAACCAGCGTTTGGAAGAAGTTGAAGTGATGTTGAAAGCGTTGTCGGAGCTTAATCGTGGCAAAACGGAAACGCTCCTGTCTAACGTATTAAAAGAATACCCACTTAATATTGTGATTGAACAGCTGATCAATCCGGTGTTTGAAGCATTAGATCTAGTGAAAGTCTCGCTGCGTTCATTGCAACTTGCTTGTTCCAAACGTGTCTAATCACTCGCCTCGCCCTAGTGGTGGATTCAGAGAATAAAGCCGCGTCTAAAGGGAAATGTCTGCTGGTGAGCTTCGAGCAAGCTCGTGACTCGGAGAGCTGGATTCAAGCCGCAAAACTGTGTGAACAAGGCTACCACATCACCTTAATCGACAAGGTCGAAGATGTGTCTGGTTTGATTGGGCATGATGTACTTGCTCGCTATCAGCAAGTGCATTTCTTCTCGAACAAAGCTCTGCCGATCAAACAGGTAGAAGCGTTAACCGCATTGCAAACTCGAGCACCCGAGCAAGTTCAATTTTCTGAAGTCATCGAGAAACTGCATTTCGCTAACTAGTCCAATAACTGCATTTCGCTAACTAGCCCAATAATAGGTAAGGAGAGGACATGATTCTGGTTTGGTTTCGACGTGATCTGAGAACGTTAGACCACACAGCGTTAAAGGCTGCCTTGGATACGGGACAACCTGTTGTAGCTGGTTTTGTTTCGACACCGGAACAATGGCAAGAGCATAATATGGCGCCAATGCAGGCAGACCTGATCGCGCGACGCTTGGTGCATCTCGATGAAGAACTCGCAGACCTCAACATTCCGCTTTTATATAAAGAAGTGCCCAAATTTTCTGACGTGACAGGGGTCATCAAAGATTGGGCATTATCGTTAAACGCGAAAAGCGTTATGGCAAACATCCATTATGAGGTCAACGAACAAGCGTTAGACAGGGAAGTAGCGGATGTTTTAGCTAAAAGCCAAGTCACGTTTGAAGCTTTCCACGACAAATGCGTTCATGCGCCTACCACGGTGTTAAACAAGCAAGGTGAGTACTTCAAGGTATTCACGCCATTCAAACGTGCTTGGTTGTTGAAATTCCAAATGCCAATGGTGTCGAAACCAGAACCGCAAGCTGAGATTCCTCAAGAAGTGACCCTGCCGCTTGAAGCCGATCGCTACCATGCAGAAATACCTTTCACTTACCCGCGCGAATCTAGTGATCAATGGTTCGTTTCAACAAGTGATATTGTGCATCACTTGCGAGAATTCGCTCGAGAGCGAAGCGATGCTTATCAAGAGAAAAGAGATCTTCCTTCTGTTGATGGTACGAGTCAATTGTCTCCATATCTCGCCATTGGTGCCCTGTCGCCAAGACAGTGTATTGCTCGTCTTTATGCAGAGAACCCACATACTGACCTTACGGACGGGAAAGCGACGTGGCTAAGTGAAATCATCTGGCGCGAATTTTACCAACACTTATTAGTGTTTGAACCAAAACTGGTGAAAGGTAAAGGCTTCATTCCTTGGGAAGATAAGATTGAATGGTCTTATGATGAGGCGGCGTTCGAGCGTTGGAAAACTGGAACAACAGGGTACCCAATTGTTGATGCTGCGATGCGCCAACTAAACACGACGGGTTGGATGCACAACCGCCTACGCATGATAGTGGCAAGCTTCTTAACCAAAGACCTACACATCGACTGGCGTTGGGGTGAGGCGTACTTTATGAGCAAGCTGGTGGATGGAGACTTCGCTGCGAACAACGGTGGTTGGCAATGGTCGGCGTCTACCGGATGTGATGGGCAGCCTTACTTCCGCATTTTTAATCCAATCAGTCAGGGTGAGAAATTTGACTCTGATGGCGCATTTGTTCGCTATTGGGTGCCGGAAATCAAACAGGTACCAAACAAATTTATTCATAACCCATGGCTATGGAGCGGCTTTAATTTACTGGATTATCACAAGCCGATGGTTGATCACAAGGTAGAAAGAGAGATAACCTTACGGCTCTTCAAAAACGCCAAGGAATAGAGAGAGATGCCTAGCAAGAAGCGTCCAATGAGTATCGCTAAACGAACCCTGTTGTCTGTATCGTTGTCTTTAGTGAGTGGTTTGTCATTCGCAAAGATGTATGAATTACCGGAGGATGGGGCTCGTGTCATAGGCCGTATGGAAAATCATGTGGTTGAACAGGGCGAAACCATGGCAAACATTGCTAAGCAGTACGATGTTGGCATGCTGGCGTTAATGGCGGCCAACAAAGGCGTAGACCCTTTTCTACCAAAAGAAGGGCACGTACTGACGATTCCTACTCAGCTTATCCTTCCTGATGTCCCTCACAAAGGCATTGTCATCAACTTGGCTGAATTGCGTCTGTACTACTTCCCAGCAAAAGAAAACGTAGTACACATCTTTCCAGTAGGGATTGGTCGTATTGGCCGCGACACGCCAGAAATGACCACGAGCATCAGTCAAAAGCGCCCAAACCCAACTTGGACACCACCTTCTTCGATTCGAGCAGAGTACAAAGCGAAGGGCATTGATTTGCCTGCAGTAGTACCAGCAGGTCCAGATAACCCGTTAGGTATGTTTGCACTTCGCTTGGCCTATGGCATGGTGAGTACTTGATCCACGGTACCAACAAAGATTTTGGCATCGGTATGCGCGTTAGTTCGGGCTGTATTCGTATGGATCCTAACGATATCGAATGGTTGTTCGACAAAGTTCGTCGTGGTGAAAAAGTGAAATCATCAATCAACCTGTAAAAGTGACGCTAGAACCGGATCGCAGTGTGTTTGTTGAAGCGCATGAACCATTGACTCGCAGTAATGGCGAGAAAGATCATCTACAGATCCCGAAAGAGTTGGATTGGTGGCTTGATGAATATGGGATGACGAATGCGAAAGCAAAAGCAGCGATTGCTGCGCAGAATGGTGTTCCAGTAGAAATAACCGCGCCTTAACAAGCGTTAAAGCGCGGAATCACATCTTACTTAGTGTAAGACTGAGCGATGTTGTCGATACGCTCGTTAGCACGTGCAGCTTCTTCTTGAGCTGCCATAGCCGCGTCGTTAGACTTTTGAACGTCAGATTGTAGAGACTGAACGTCTTGGCTTAGTTGGCTAACTTGGTTGCTTAGTTCGTCTAGTTTAGTAGCTGTTGCTGCTTCGTCAGAAGAAGCACAACCTGCTAGTAGAAGTACTGAAGTTGCTGCAGCTGCGATCAACGTTTTGTTCATTTTAGAACTCCTTGCCTATAGTGAAAGTACTAAGCTATACGTTTTGTGTCATATAGTCATAGTGTTAAATGTGAATACATTCTATCAGTACATGATGTAGCAAAAGTCAAAAAAATCCAAGGATTTCATAGAGTACCTGATACGGACGCTAACATTTAGCTTACATAAGTGAGCGATTACTCACCTGATAACGCCAGTATCAGGTAGTACAGCAGCTCTTTTGCCACTCCCTGATATCAATAATTTAGACGAAATTTACACAAATGAAAGTTTCTTAGATGAATCTTTATTTTTCTAATGGAATTAGTTTGTGTGATCTCTATCTATACTCCTATGATTTGCGGTATTATACCGAGCTTTTATTTTTGCTGCGTTAGAGCGGAAACGACACTGAAAAAGCGCTCAGACGCTGATTATTTATTGGAGAATACTTTGCAATTTAAAGATCTAGGCCTAGACAACCGATTGTTGAAGAACCTAAAACACTACGATTTCAAAAAAGCGACTGACATTCAGCAGCAGGCGATTCCTGTTGCGATTGCAGGCAAGGATCTATTGGCATCTTCGAAAACGGGTTCGGGTAAGACTTTGGCGTTTGTATTGCCAATGCTGCACAAGTCGTTAAAGACTAAGTCGTTTTCTGCAAAAGACCCACGTGCGGTTATTCTTGCGCCTACGCGTGAGTTAGCAAAGCAGGTATATGGCGAGCTTCGCTCAATGCTTGGTGGTCTGACTTACGACGCAGCGTTGATTCTGGGTGGTGAGAACTTCAACGATCAGGTAAAAGCGCTACGTCGCTACCCTAAATTCATCGTTGCGACGCCAGGACGTCTGGCCGACCACCTAGAACATCGTTCTCTATTCCTTGATGGTTTGGAAACATTAGTTCTGGATGAAGCGGACCGTATGCTGGATCTGGCTTTGCGCCAGAACTTCGTCGTATTCACAAAGCAGCGAAACACCGTCGTCGTCAAACTCTGATGTTCTCAGCAACACTTGATCACGCAGAAGTGAACGACATTGCATCAGAGATGCTGAATGCGCCAAAGCGTATCGCTATCGGTGTATCTAACGAAGAACACAAAGACATCACTCAGAAATTCTACTTGTGTGATCACCTAGATCACAAAGAAGCGATTCTGGAGCGTGTGCTTGAAGAAGCAGAATACCGTCAGGTGATCATCTTTACAGCGACACGTGATGACACTGAGCGTCTAACGAACAAGCTGAATGAGAAGAAGCTTAAAGCGGTCGCGCTAAGCGGTAACTTGAATCAGACTCAACGTAACACCATCATGAGTCAGTTTGAGCGTGCTGTATTTAAGATCCTAGTAACAACAGACGTTGCATCTCGTGGTCTTGATATCGCAACAGTAACGCACGTTATTAACTTCGATATGCCGAAGCACACAGAAGAGTACGTTCACCGTGTTGGTCGAACTGGTCGTGCGGGTAACAAAGGTGACGCAGTGTCGCTTGTTGGTCCTAAAGACTGGGACAGCTTTAAGCGTGTTGAAACTTACCTACAACAAGATTTGAACTTCTCTGTATTTGAAGACTTGAAAGGTAAATTCAAAGGTTTGAAACCGCGTAAACCTGACTTCCGTAACAAGAAGACAGAAACTAAGAAAGCGCGCCCTCAAGCGAAGAAAACACCGAAGAAACCAGCTAAGCGCGATAAAGGTTTCTACCAAAACGTGGCAGTGGGTGACAATGTGTTTATCCCTAAGAAAAAGCCTGCGGCACCAAGCTCTGAAGATTAAGCCTTCACTTGGCACCTGACGCGAAACGATTTCAAATCCGAGCTTATAGCTCGGATTTTTATGCCTGAATTTTGCCTTCAAGACCTCTTATGTTTATCAATCCTAAACATAGGTTAAATAGTCTTTGATTTTTCTAAACGCCATCTTTGCTTAGCATAAGTATCCAGAAACAGGAGACAAGAATATGTATCAAGAAGAGCAATGGTTAGAACAAGTCGATATGAGTTTGACGGACAAGCAATCTAGAGCATTGGGGTGGGAGAAGCGTAGCGTCTTGGTAGAAATGTTTTCATTCCTATGTATCGCATTGGTGAGTTGTACATTGGTGTTTACCGGAAGCGGTCATCATGATTACTGAGAAGTCACAAATGGGGGAGTTGATTAAATCGGTTGTTGTTACTTCACTCTACTTCGTCGGATTTCTCGCTCTACTCTGGGTTGTGACTAGCCACGTTTTCTAGTTTACCTTTCTTTGTTAAACCCCACGACAAGAGAAGCAAAAGTCGTCACCTTAGTAGGTGGCGTTTTTATACTTAGCCCATTAGTACTTTTCACTACCACACCTTTCTACGAGTCTATCGCTCGGCAAACACTTTTGTCTGTTAACTAAACGTTTGCGCAACAAAAGCCAATAAAATCAATACACAAAATATTAAATGATAATTGATCTCATTTTCATTTAAAGGCAGAATACGCGAAATAATATTAATCCTATAAATAGTTGTGCCGTTTATATGAAATTTAATCATGTTTTTTGGGGCTTTTAGCGCTCTCTTTACCCAGTGTCGCCGCGGATAATTTTGATTGGTTGAGAGACGATTCAAGACAAGATGAGCGAGTCCTTTCTTATCTCAAGAAGCAAAACCAGAAAACAGAACAATTTCAGAAAAGCTATGACGAGATCACTCAACACCTGTTGAGCCAATGGGAAGCCATGGCTGCAGAAAAAGGTGACAAGCCTTGGGTGATTAAAAACGGCCAAGAGTGGAATCTAACTCGCCGACAAGGCAACTTCGTTTTGTTGTCACGAGCAGATAAAAATGCGCAAGAGAACGTGGTTTACGATTTCTCTTCTCGCCAAGAAGAACGTCAATACTTCCAAATTGGTCAATGGCGTATTCAAGACGATTCTTTGTTGTTTACAGAAGATATTGATGGCAGCGAGCAGTACCATGCTGTGCTGGTGGAGCTCAATAATGGCAGAGTGCACGAACTGATTAGCAATGTGGACAATGGTGTTCTGCTCTCACCAAATGGCAAATTTGCTTTCGTCGTCTCAAAAGAAGCGAAAACTCAACGTCCTTACCAAATCGTGCGAATTAACACTCAGACCAATGAGCAGAAAGTACTTTGGCAAGAGGAAAAGACTGATTGGCTCATGTCGTTCTATCCCGCAGCCGACGCGCGTTTCGCACTGGTACAAAGTAACAATGAATCGACCACCGAACAAAAGATCCTAAACCTTGATTCTGGAGAGCTAACGGCCTCACTACGTAAACCGGAATCCGGTGTGGAGTATTATGCGGATGTTGCTCAAGGCAGAGTCTTTATCAACAGCAATCTTAATGGTCAGTTTGGTTTGTTTGAAACTGAGATGCCAGAGAAAGATGTGAACACTGTTGAGTCGAATTGGAAGTCTTTCTTACGCTCAGAAAACGGTTTAGAGCAATTCTATTTGTATGAAGCGGGACTTGTGGCATTAACTAAGCAAGACAATCAAACGACAATCTCGGTTTACTCTTACGATGGCAAGGCGAAAAAAACGCTTCCGTTAGAGTCGGACGGGCGAGTTGCTTGGTTGAGCACTCTTGGTGACTACCGCTCTAACAAAATCCGCATTCGTAGTATGTCGATGACGACACCGCCGCTGTGGGAAGAGTTTGATGTGAAAGCACTGACAAAGACAAATCTCTCGCAAGATATCTATCACGGTTTCTCTAGCCAGGATTATGTTTCTCAACGCATTATGGTCAAAAGTCATGGTGTGGAAGTGCCGGTTTCTCTTGCTTACCGCAAAGATAAGCTCAGCGACAACGCTCCTGTTGTACTGTACGGCTATGGTGCTTATGGGTTTACCATGAAACCTTACTTCATGCCTCAAACCGTGAGCTTACTGGAGCAAGGTGTTATCTACGCGATAGCGCATGTTCGTGGTGGTGGATATTTTGGTGCTGACTGGCACGAGCAAGGCCGAGGCGTTCTTAAAGCTAACTCTATCAATGATTTCACGGCGGCTGCGCAAGCGCTTAAACACTTTGATGGTGGTGAACGTGATGTCTACGCGATTGGATCGAGTGCTGGTGGCACTTTGGTTGCCGGCTCGATCAACCAAGCTCCTGATTTGTTCGCTGGCGCGGTTATGAAAGGTTCCTTTTGTCGATGTTGTTGCCAGCATGTCCGATACGACGTTACCACTTACCGCACAACAATATGGAGAATGGGGAATCCGACACTCCCAGAGCAGCTCAAAGCGATGCAAGCTTATGATCCTATTCTCAATATCCACAAAGACGCTTACCCACCCATGTTGGTTCAAATCGGATTAAACGACCAACGTGTGCCTTATTGGGAAGGTGCAAAGTATCTCGCTCAAATTTCGTCGACCAGTGAATCGACAGGCCCTTATTTGTTGCAAACGGATTTTCACTCTGGCCACCGCATGGACCAAGGCAGGCAAGAGAGCAACAAGCGAAGGAATACGCATTTCTACTATCACTCATTAAAACATCTAAAGCGGAGCAGTAAATGAAGCTTACCCCAGTGTCAGCGGCAGTACTTTCGGTACTTGCTGCCAGTCAAGTGCACGCCGAATCTAAGGTTTTCTCAATGGAAGAGGTGGTTGTAACCGCCAATAAAATCGATCAGCCATTGTCAAAAGTGGCAGGTAGTGTCGCCGTTATCACAAACGAGCAAATCGAAGAAAGAGGCGAGACCGAGCTTTATGATGTGCTGCGCAACGAACCTGGTGTAAGCGTGACGGGCGGTGCAGGACGTCCGCAGAACATTACCATCCGTGGTATGACGGGTAACCGCATTATGATCGTTCGTGATGGCATTCGTTCTGCGGATGGCTTCGGTGCGAATGACATTAATGACGCAGTTTGGGCGAGATACTTTTGATTTATCCAATTTTGAATCACTGCAAATCATTAAAGGGGCAAGCTCTTCTGTCCATGGCTCTGGCGCGATCGGCGGTGTGGTGATTTTAGAATCCAGTCAGCCGGGTGATTTCTTAAAAGACAAAGATTCTACACCGATGTTTCCGGTACTTACACCGATATCAGCAACAAGTACAAAGGCACGAGTAACCTAGCTTTCCGCTCCGGTGATACAGAGAGTTTGTTTAACGTTTCATACTGGCAAGGGCAAGAGACACGTAACTTTGATGAAGATTTGTATAACCGCGATCTAGATGGTTACAGCGGTGCTTATACGATCAACCACTTTCTCAATGAAGAGGTGATGTTGAAAGCTAAAGCGGAACTCTACACTCAGAATCAAGAGCGTCTGGAGGGTTCACCGTCCATTCAACCTGATGGCATCTGGCATATTGAAGACTTTGCTGAAGATGAAACCTCCGAAGAGTACAGCGCTTACATTGGTGCAGAGGTGACACCAATTAGTCCAACTTGGTTCGAAGAGTTGGACACCAAAGTTTACTGGCGTCACACCGAAGTCGTGGAAGACACCAACCGTTTAATGCGTCAAGTGGACCACAATGGTTTGATCACCAAACGTCGCGAGCTGGAACACAAAACCTTCATTGACGAAACAATAGGCTTCCGTGGTGACTTCACCAATACGATTTATGCAGCAAATGCAGAGCACCAATTGGCTTATGGTGTCGAGCTGTCTACTGACTATTACGAGCGCACAGATAGCGATTCCAAGATTGATTGGAATGGGGTAACGCCTTCGACCAAACAACCTTTCGCTCCTGCTCGTGCTTATAACATTGGTTTGTACGTTCGAGATATGGTGGAACTGGATAAATGGACCATCACAGGTGGCCTACGTTTTGATGCACACCGTCTAACGCCGGACGATGAGGGTGAAGTGGGCGGCTTCCCATTAAAAGACATGGATAGCTCAGAGGTGTCTCCAAGCCTGTCGGTTTCTCGTGAAATGTTTGCTAACAACATCGTGTATGTGTCGTACAACCACGGTTACCGTGCTCCGGAATACGACAAAGCATATGGCTTCGTGAACCATGATTTCGTACCGCTAACGCCTTTTGTTATCGCGCCTAACTTAGAGCTAGAAGCCGAGACTTCGGACTCATTTGAAATCGGTAACAAGTTCGATAACGGTCGTGCGTATGTCTATGCGTCTGTGTTCTACAACAAGTTTGAAAACTTCATCGATGTTGTGACCACAGGCTTTGACTCAAGCACTGGGAATTACATCAAACAGTACCAAAATCTTGATGGCGTAGAGACGTATGGCGCAGAGCTTTCTACGGGTTACACGCTCACCAAACAATGGGACATCAGCACTAAGTTTGGCTACGTAGATGGCAAAGACGCGGAAGGTGAAAACGTTCGAAGCATTACGCCATTCGAAGGTAACGCTCAACTAAAATACGCCAACCAAGACTTCAACGCTTACGTGGCTTGGAACTGGGCCGCTGCCATGGATCGCGTTCCTAAATGCCAGACCACACTTGGTCTAGCGACAGAGTGTGCGCATACAAGCGCGTGGAATACGTTTGATCTTGGCGCAACTTACCACGTTTCCAAAGACCTTCGTGTTAGCGCAAACATCGTCAACTTGTTCGACAAAGAGTACATCCGATACCAAGACGTAGCGGGTATCGCTGAGGAAAGTAAGCGTTACTCAACTGAGCCTGGGCGCTACTTCACGCTAAATGCAAAATACGAATTCTAGGACGAAATCATGAAGCTAAAACCATTGGCGTTTTCATTGCTTATTGCATGTACCCCTGCGGTGCAGGCTGCAGAGTGGGATTATCCCGCAACGGACTCTGTGGTAACGAATGAAGCGCAAGCGAAAAATTATCTAGACAGCCACTACTCAGAAGCGGGCGAGTTTAAGTTCCGTTACAAAACCCAGTCTCAGCTTGGTGAGCATTACAATTTTGATGTTTGGGTAAACGGTGAATATAAAGCACAGCGCACCCTCGTAGTAACAACCGATAAAAATCATCACGTTGTGCGAGTGTTTAAGAGCCTTGAAGATACGATCATTCGCAACGGTAAACCAACGGTTGCAATGGAATTGGAATCACCTCGCCAACTGCAAGCACAAGAGCCACCTGCTTTGAGCTCTGGAAGTCTGGTTAATGTTGAGGTTTCTTTATTCAACCCAGATCTTCGCACCATGCAACAGCAAGCGGCACCAGAATCTACGTGGTCAGCACTGTCCGATTACCCTCAGCCGATCGAGTACGTCACCAAGTCGATTGAGGTTTTAAAGTCGGGCGGTAAGTTCTATCTCTCTAACCCAAGATTAAAGCAAGTGGATGCGACGGGCTTATTTGCAGCCCCAGCACCTGGTGAAGCGCCTGTACTCGATACGTTGGACTTCCTCAGCGCAGAAGGGGTTCAAGCATTTGACAGTGTTGATGAGATGCAAAGCACCGAGTTTGGTGACAATGCGTTCCCACAGTTGATGGCTTTTATCATCTTGATAGCTCGATCCAATATCTGACAAGCCTGACTTACGACTTGTTTGACGAACCGCTTCGTTTTGATGCTCGCGGTTTATCAAAAGATAACTCTACTTACTATTACGGTCCGAAAGCTCTCATGCTGGGTGTCGGTGGTGTTTCTCCGGATGCAGTCGATGCTGATGTCGTGATACATGAGCTTGGGCATGGCATTCATTACCAAATCGTACCGGATTGGGCGTACGGTCACACTGGTGCTATCGCAGAAGGTTTTGCTGATTACTGGGCGGGCAGCGCGAGCTACCGCACTCAATATTTGGATGCTTCGCGTCGTGGTCAAGAATTCGAGTTAGATACGGTGTTCAACTGGGACGGTGTGTTCGGAACACGCAAAACAACTCGTAGCTTATGGAACCAAAGAGCGCGTTACTTCGAGGGCTCAGAGTATCCAGCGCACGTTAGTGTGGGCGGTGAACTAGGCGACGAGCTATGGTCAACGCCACTGTTCCAAGCGCTTAAAGCATCGGTTGAACGATACGGTGATGATACCGATAGCGTGTTCCGCGAGTTTGACGCCATTGTTCTTGAAGGTATGTATGGCATTGGTCGTGGCGTGAAAATGCATGATCTGGCGGAATCGACTGTGTTTGCCGCAGACACCCTGTTCCCAAATAAAGATTACGCCCAACTCCTGACAGATAGCTTCAACAAACACAACTTACTTAAAGCGCCTCTTCGCGTTCGCTATGACGCTCGATACATCGCACAAGGTCAAGACGTTGGTGTAAGCCTGAGCCAAACTGGCCGCGAAGCGAGCATCAAAGGGCAATGGCAGCTAAACAACGCATCCGTTTTCGACTTTGATGAAACGCTTTCTGATTCGACCTCAATGAAGGTAGCGTTACCAAGCGGTCTGACGTGTGGCACGCAATTCGATTCCTCTATTCATTGGATTACCAATTTGCAGAAGGCTTAAAGACTCACCAGTGGAGTGAACAGGTGATGCTGGTTAATGGTACGCCAGAGCTTGATATCCAACCTCAATCAGTGAATTCCGCTTTGCCAGAGCAGGGCGACAGACTGTTCTCTCAGACGCTATCGGATAAGTCACTCACGATTGATGATTCGTTTGCGGTTTACCTGAACATCGAACATGACTCACTGCAAGATCTGCAAGTGACGCTTGTGTCTCCACAAGGCAAATCGGTCGTGCTACTTGGCCATCAATCAAGCAATACCAATGGATTTAAAGGTTACTTCACAGCTCAGTATGACGAGGAGTTACAAGCACTTGTCGGTCAACCGAGTTGGGGAACTTGGCGTCTCGAAGTGTCTGACCGCGTGTCAGGGAACTCTGGGGTGTTGAAAGAGTGGGGTGTGAGTCACTTTGCTCAGTATCAGTGTAGTGCTGATACCACTAAAGAAAGCAGTGGTGGTGGTTCAGGTGGCAGTAGTTCGCCTTGGACCTTGTT
>LZQR01000306.1_pt1 | contig 12387 bp, 20 predicted proteins | sample 768601 | NCBI WGS metagenome assembly LZQR01 (sample SAMN05207299, study PRJNA324521) | oil field metagenome | isolation source: sample BH-FW-24 from oil reservoir | place: India: Bombay High | collected 2015-12-04
CGTTTCGCCTTCATAAGGCTGCACTTCGCCGCGAAGCACTCCGGTTTCATATGGTTGGAATTTCCGCTTTCAACTGCCCGTTGGTCCCGACGATAATGGTGTAACCGGTATTGGTGCTGCGGGCGATTTCACGCCCCAGTTCCAAAGCGCGCATTTGCACGTCCTGAACCTGTTGCGCCGGTTCTAACGTGTGTGCAAACCAAGCGTCGTTACTGACGGTAATCAGGAAATCCGCTTGCGCGCGGAATCAATCAATTCTTCACCAAACGCCATTTCATAACAGACCGATAACCCAACCGGATGTCCACCCAACGTCATCGGGGCCTGATCGTCTGCGCCGGGCGTGAACTCGGAAAACGGAATATTAAACAGTTCGCTCAACGGCTGCAAAACACTGGAAAACGGGAAAACTCACTGAACGGCACCAAGTGCTTTTCTGATATTGCTGCTCGGGATTATGTGCATTCACGATGCGTTGTAATAATGACGGTGACTGTCATCACGCGTAATAACGCCGAGCAAAATATCAGTATTCAGCAATTGCGCATCTCGAATAAAGGACCGTAACGCACCGCGTTCCACCACATCATAATAAGCCGGCACCGCGGTTTCCGGCCAGACAACAATGTCCGCATCCAGGTTTTGTTTCGTCAAGCCGACATAGCGTTTCAGCGTGGGCAAGAATTCCTTCGACAACCATTTATCGTCCTGCGGCACATTTCCTTGCAACAGCGCGACCTCAACCGGTTTCTCCTTAGGCGTGACCCATTCGACATTCTTTAAGCTGGCACCGGTCAACCACAGCACGGCCAACACCAAACTTGCACCCACCCAGGCACGCGACTGAACCAACCAAAGCAAAATGCCCGCTGTGATGGCCACTGCCCAACTGACGCCCAGCACACCAAACACCGGCGCATAGCGTCCAGCCAGGTCATCAAATGCGTATTGCCGGTCATCAAAATGGAAAGCCGCCGAACAAGGTCGCTCTGAGCCATTCCGCAAACACCCACACGGCCGGCATGACCACCACCCAGTTAAAGCCTTGACGCTGAGCCGTTTTCAAACGGGCCACCAACCAACCGGCCAAAATAAAATATAGGGTCAAGAACAGTATGAAACACAGTACCGCCAACACCGACAGCAGCAGATTCATTTCCGCATAAAGATAGATACTGGAAATCAGCCAACTGACGCCCGTTCCGAAATACCCCAACCCGAAGCCCAAACCAATTTGCATCGATTGAAACGGCGTTTCGGCTTTTTGCCACAGCCAGAACAAGCCGCCCAGTGAAATCAGGGCCAACGGGGCAATGGCGACCGGTGCATGGGCGAACACCATCACCGCGCCAAGCAGAATCGCGCTGAGCATGGGCTTATTGGGTTTGAAAAAAGAAAAGAATCGCTTCATATCGGCAGACGGAAGGCGCTATGACTTCTCCTGAGATTCGACACTTTCAGGCGTTTCGGCTGATGGTTCAGCTTCGGCCGCGTCTTCTTCGACCTCATCAAACACCGACCGTTCTTCAACCAAGAAGCTTTCTACCCGTCGTTCATCGGCTTTGAAAACGGTAAACTGCAAGCCTTCAATTTCAAACACCTCGCCTTCCGCAGGAATTTTCCCGAGACGTTTTGGAGACGATGCCGCCAATGGTTTCCAGCAGTTCGTCCTCAAAATCGGTATTGAAGAATTTATTGAACTCGTCCAGTGACGTAATGGCCATGACGGAATAGGCGCCGGACAAGTGTTTTTGAATATTGTCGTCGTCTTCATCATGTTCGTCTTCAATATCACCGACGATTTGTTCCAGAACATCCTCAATGGTGACCAACCCGGCCACTTCACCGTATTCGTCCACCACCAAAGCCATGTGATTGCGACTGTTTTTGAATTCCCGCAGCAAGACGTTCAAACGCTTGCTTTCCGTCACCAAGGCCGGGGTACGATACAGTTCGACCAACTGGGATTTATCGGTCAACTCATGCTTAACCACGGCACGCAACACGTCCTTGGCCAGCAAATCCCGATGACTTCGTCGGTTTCGGCGGAAATCACCGGATAACGCGAGTGAGCGGCATCCAACATTTTTTCCAGAATGACATCCAGTTCATCCGCTTCGTCCACACAAGACATTTGCACTTTCGGAATCATGACGTCACGCACGCGCGCTTCCGAAACGTTCAAAACCCCTTGAATCATTAAGAGCGCGTCTTTATCAATCAAGTCCTGCGCTTGTGCTTCCTGCAAAAATGAATCCAAATCTTCCCGACTCTCCGGTTCGTCTGAAAAAGCCTTGATAGCTTTTCAAACCACGAAGAGCCGCTACTACTGTCACTCATGGGTTGTTTTCACTCCCGTTAATTAAAATATATTCGGCCAAGGCATTGACTTACTCACGCCCTCAAGCCTTCTCATAAGGCTATCAAAGCCCAAACCGTTGAGAATTTCGATTTCCAAAGCTTCCATTTCATTGGCTTCGTCGTCATCCAGATGGTCCATGCCTTGCAAATGCAAGCAACCGTGGACAATCATGTGTGCCCAGTGCGCCAAAATGGGTTTGTTCTGCTCGGCCGCTTCCGCTTCCACCACCGCGGCACTGATGACCAAATCCCCCAAATAAGGCAGCTCTTCACCCAAATCTACCAGGCCTGGCGGATTTTCAAACGGGAAGGAAAGCACATTGGTGGGGTTATCTTTGTCGCGATAATCGCGGTTGAGCTGTTGAATTTCGTCCTGGTCGACCAGACGAATCGTCAATTCGGTTTCGCCCATTCCCCAGTCTTCCAGCAGGGCGGCATCCACCCATTCCAGACATTGTTCGTACGTTGGCAGATCGGCCTCGTCGACTTCATCGGTCGCCACCTGAAAATCCAAATGTATCATTTTGCCGCACTCCTTCTGTCGAATTGATCATAAGCTTGAACAATTTTCTGAACCAGATTGTGTCGAACCACGTCCTTGGATTGATAGAAAGTGAAGCCGATTTCCGGCACCCCTTCCAGCACTTCAATCACATGTCTGAGACCGGATTTTTGGTTTTCGGTAAATCGCACTGCGTGATGTCGCCGGTAATCACCGCCTTGGAACCGAAACCGATACGGGTCAGGAACATTTTCATCTGTTCGGTGGTGGTGTTTTGGGCTTCATCCAAAATAATAAACGACTCGTTTAGAGTACGGCCGCGCATAAAGGCCAAAGGCGCGATTTCGATCACATGCTTTCCATCAGGCGCTCAACGGTGTCGAAGCCCAACATTTCAAACAAGGCATCGAACAACGGGCGCAGATACGGATCCACCTTTTGATTCAAATCGCCCGGCAAGAACCCCAGCTTTTCACCGGCTTCCACTGCCGGGCGCGTGAGAACGATGCGGCGCACCTCTTCATTTTCCAGCGCTTCCACCGCAGTGGCAACCGCCAAATAGGTTTTACCGGTACCGGCCGGGCCTATGCCGAAACTGACGTCGTAATCCTTGACGGACTGAATATAATTCGCCTGATTGGCGTTTCGCGTCCGTATGACCTTTTTACGGGTTTTGATCAGTAACTGCTCGTCGCTCATGGTTTTGGCTTCATCAAACCCGAGCGATTGCAGCGCCAAGTGAATCCTCGGAGGTCCAACACCTCTTTTTGCGCCGTGTCATACAGGTCGCGCAAAAACTGTTCGGCTTTGACGATGCGATCGCCCAAACCGGTGACACTGAACTGAAATCCGAGATGGTTGATTTCCACCCCCAAACGCAACTCCAGTTGCGACAAATGTTCGCTCTGCCAACCACACAGGTTGGCGAGCGCATCATTGTTTTCGGGCGACAGGTAAAATTGTACGGTATGAAGCGTTGTCAACGGGCTTAACCACCAGCAAAACGAGCGTTACAAAAATTCATCATAATGAAAATGATAGTGAATTACAACGCATAAAATTGGCGCTGTTCAAACTTGTCCGCTTCGGGCATCGCCACCAATTTTCCTTTCAAGGAATTGGTGTAGGCTTCTTCAATCAACACATCGACAAACTGCCCGATCAACTCCGGCGCTCCTTCAAAATTCACCACCCGGTTGTTTTCGGTACGACCCGACACTTCACTGGCGGAGTTGCGCGATAAACGTTCCACCAAAACACGTTGTGTCGTGCCAACCATGGCTTCGCTGATGGCGCCGTCTGCTCATTGAGTATGGTTTGCAGCGCGTGCAAGCGACGTTTTTTGGTATGCACTTCAACATCATCCGGCAAACTGGCCGCGGGCGTTCCTGGGCGAGGGCTATAAATAAAGCTAAAGGAGCGGTCATAGTTCATGTCCTGAACCAACGCCAGGGTTTCCTTGAAATCGTCACAGGTTTCGCCAGGGAAACCGACAATGAAGTCACCGGACAGGCTCAGGTCTGGTCGAATTTGACGAATCTTACGAATGGTCGCTTTGTATTCCAGCGCCATATGGTTACGCTTCATCATCGCCAAAACGCGGTCCGAACCGGATTGAATCGGCAAATGCAGGTGCGACACCAACTCCGGCACTTCTGCATAGCAATCAATCAAGCTTTGTGTCATTTCATTCGGATGGGACGTGGTGTAACGAATGCGATCAATACCTTCCACTTCACGTACGGCATGAATCAACACCGCCAAATCGGCGATATCACCATCCGGCATTTCGCCGCGATAGGCGTTCACATTCTGTCCCAGCAGATTCACCTCACGCACCCCTTGTTCCGCCAGCGCTTCCACTTCGGCCATGACATCCGCGAACGGGCGACTGAATTCCTCACCACGCGTATAAGGCACCACACAGAAAGTACAATATTTGGAGCAACCTTCCATCACCGAAACAAAGGCCGACACGCCATTCGATTCCGGAGCGGCCAAGTTATCGAATTTCTCGATTTCCGGAAACGAAATATCGATGACCGCGCGTTTTTCAGCTTGCTGTTCTGCGCAGTTTCTTCCCGCAACGCCAAAGCTTCGTCAATCATAGCCGGCAAACGGTGCAGTGTCTGAGGGCCGAAGATTACGTCCACCAAAGGTGCGCGTTGGCGAATCACGTCTCCTTCCTGAGATGCAACGCAGCCACCGACGGCAATGATTCGATTGGTTTTTTCCGCTTTCCACTTCTTCCAACGCCCCAGCTCATCAAACACTTTTTCCTGAGCTTTTTCGCGCACAGAGCAGGTGTTCAAAATCAGCATATCGGCTTCTTCCGGGGTTTCCACCAACGTCAGACCATAGGTTTTTTCCAAAAGTTTCGCCATCCGATCCGAATCGTATTCGTTCATCTGACACCCGTAGGTTTTAATAAACAACCCACCGGTAAACGGAGAGTCGTGAAGTTGTAATGCTGAGCTCGATGCTGACATAACGCGACCTTAAACCACCAATAACCTTAAGATTTTTGCCCCTTTATCAGGCTATCTTATTGATTCTAGATAATAAAATTTAAAAATAAGGGCGAGTATTCTACCACAGCAAATTCCTAGGTATCGAACTATTATATAAAGCGACTCTACCTTGCTCAAAAAGCAAAAAACCCGTCAAAGACGGGTTTTCAATATCAAGATAGCCGGAGCGAATTACAAACGGTAACACAAGTCGTAGTTCGTCGTACCGTCAATTACATACGTCGGGTCATCGCTACTTTGTATGGCTCCCTGATTCGCGATACCATCGTCAAACTGACGATCAACAATATCCGCGACATCCCCCGGCATATCGGTAAAGCAGATAAAATTGCCTGAGCATTAGCATGTGGATTTTCGTCAACTTCAACCAACCCCCCAAAAGAATGGGACGGTGGCAAACTGCCGGTGCCTTTCATCAGGCCCGCTTGTCTTAAATGCGCCCAGAAAGCGCCATTTTCACCATCTTGAAGACGGCCATTGCCATTACCGGCCACTCCGGCGGCTACGGCAATCGTGGAAATACTGTCATCACCCGGCATGGCACCATAACGGTCTTTGTAAGTCGTTACCGCTGAAATAATATTCTGGGCATCGTTATTTACATTTTTAACTTTGGCACCGCGAATCATCTCTTGCCCCTTAAGAACGCCCCCCAAGACCAAGCCGACAATCACCAGAACAATGGCAATTTCAACCAGCGTAAAACCGCGCTGTCTTGGATTATGATTTGTGTGCGCCATGCTTTTTCCCTCAGACATCAAAAATAAAAACCGCATAATTTTAGTTTAATTCCCAAAAACAATCAGTAAAAGAGTAAAAGTTTTTTAATCTTTTCACTCGCTTACCGCCTTTAAAACTGTACGACAAACCCGAAACGTTCATCAGAATAATCCAACTGAATCGAGCCGCCAATTGTGGACAGCAGTTCGCGAGCAATAAACAAGCCAAGCCCCATACCGCTATCGGATGTCGACCAAAACGGTTCGAACAATCGCTCCACCGGCACATTCAACTCAAACCCTTTTTCTTCAATGTAAAACCGCACTTCGCAGGCCTCACTGATTTCAATATGGACTTGCTTTTCATAACAGCCATGATCTTTGAAATTTTCCAACACACTCTTCACCACCTGGTCAAACAAGGTTCTCGAGAGCTCGCAACGTACATCGCCCTGCAGATGATAGTTCAACTCCAGCCCTTTCGCGAGCTTATGCACTTCTTCAGCGAAGGAAAAGGCCTCGATATCCTGCAACGGTTTATTGGGCTGAGTCATTTGCTTGATGGTTTTATCGGCGCGCTCGGTCACGGTCGGCATCATCGTTTGCAGGTGATCGACCAGCGCGACTTTCTGTACGTCGGTTTTTGTCCCCTTCACTTGCTCGGACAAGAGCATAATAAACTGAGCAATGTTTTTAATGTCATGCTGTACAAACAACTGATATTTTTCCAAGCGTTTCTGAGACAACAAAAACTCCGACGTTTTACCGGAAACATCCAACTCCAACAGTACCTTGAAGTTTTGCAGCACTAGGTTCGCCAGTAACAGGTTTTCCCCGCGAATACGCCCTGATGTCAGATTCAAGCGAATACTGATTCCCCATTCGGCAATACTGATGGGGTAAGATTCCGTTCCGGACTCACCATGCTGAATGGCTTTCCGCTCGCCAAACCATTGAATCTCCCCCTGCAAGCTCTTGAAACCGGCCGCCTCCAAAATCGGCCAGGCCTGATCGACAAAATCCAGTACATCCTGGTTCACCTGACGATTGATCAAATACAGTTTCAGCAAATAGTCCCGTAGCCGATTACTTTGCAGTCGTAAATACAGAATCACCGCGAACAAGGTAATCCCGACCAGCAATAAACCGAGCGCCAGATCAATGCTGGGCTGAATCGGCATCAGTCGCGCTCCAGACCGTATTTATTAATCAAATAATAGACATTCTCACGTTTCAAACCCAAACGTCTTGCCACCTCATGGACATTGAAATTCGTATCACTCAACACCTGCCGCAACAGCTTAAGCTCGGCCGCATTACGCGCCGATTTCACCCCAACACCCATCTCCAAATCCAGCTCAACCTTTTGAACGCCTTCCTGCTCTTTGAGTTTTTGCGCTTGTGCCAAAAACAACATGGCTCGTTCGATGGCGTTTGACAATTGCTCATTCGACACCGGCTTGGACAAAAATCAAAGGCGCCATGTTTAATCGCCAGATAGGAGGTGGCATCCGCATCCTGCCCCGTGAGCACGATCACCTTTATGCTTTTCGTGGATTCGGACACCCAGTTCAGCACTTTCAAACCTTCTTCAGCGGTGTGTTCATTAGGCGGCATCCCCATATCAAGCAACACCACATCCACAGATTGCGACCCTAAGGTTTCAATCGCCTGCCGGCTGGAGGCCGCCTCATGCACTTCATACCCGAACCCTTTAACAGCCAACGCCAACATACCTCTCAGGGCCAAGTCATCATCCACAATTAAAACACTTTCCATGTCCACCTCTTTGTTTCACTTTTCCCCAGGCCTGTGCTAGAGCCCGCCAGGGTGATTTTTTAAATAATGTGATTTCGCTTCATACGCCGACACACCGACAATCTCGTCGTCAAACAAACCATCTCGATCCGACAACGGCGCATAACCTCCCTGCCAGAAGAAGGCATCGCCATCGCAATTTTCTTGCTCCTGCACCGGTCGGTCTTGGCATCCTTCCTGACCTCGCTGGTTAAATGCCACCAGCACAACCGGCATGCCGTCCATCTGTTTTTGAGAAGCGCCATTACAGGCTGGACCGCCACTGGCACATACCGCATAATTTCCCGTGCCGCTATCAGACGCTGTTGGTGGTGTACTTAAGCCAAACACCGGCACACTTCCTCCGGCACAAGCTAGGCTACAGAAAAAACTGGCCGAATGATCAGCATCCTGCAATGCAGCCAACGACGCCGCGTCCGCATTGATTACGTAATGCAGTCGATTTCCGAAACCGTCCCGCACATCCGCCAAACGTAAACCGATATCCCGATAAGGCACGTCACCCGCAACCGCATCGCAGGCTTGATTGCTTCGATTCTCAAGGCCGTCGCCTGTGCTGTCCGGACAAGGCAAAAACCGTTCACCACCAGAAACGACAGCAGGGCTTGCTTGGTTTGCACCAATGCATGCTCACTGTCCGCATACTTCACCTGCTCGCGCTGCGAACTTAAAGCCGACAAGGTACCGGCTGTCAACAAGCCCACAATCATTAGAACCAACGCCAACTCCACCAGTGAGAAACCCGCTTGACGTTTAACACTAAGGCGCTTCAAAACCATTTACCTCAATCATCGCACGCTTGACATCAAGCACATTCAACCATCCTAAAAAGTCATCTTGCGGGCTATTCTGATTCAAACGAAAATCCGCATCACCATCGCAATTCTCCAATTCCATGGCATTCGGCATCGTTTGGTTATCGCAATTTTTCCAGGCCTGCTCGCCATTTCGTCCAAACGACACCACCATCGCCACTATGCCGTTATCCAGTTCCTCGCCCTGAGAATCCAGCACCACCATATTCTTTAGCCCGTCGGCATTATCCACGCCGACGGGCGGCGTATCCAGGCGAAAATACGGAGGCATATCCATCGTTCTCGGTTCATGATCAAAATCACATGCACTTGGACAAACCCTATTCCTCTCCCCACTCTTCTCATCCTTGCTAAGCCATGGCTCTTCGCAGTCACAATAAAACATTTTCGTATCCGGACAAAAGCCCGACTCGGCCGGGCGCGAACGCGGTCCTTGCTGCCCGAACACACTGGCGGTTTCACACACATCATTAATATCGTCTTTATTTTCAGAACGCGCATTCACTCGGTAATAAAATGGATTACCCCAGGCATCCTTCGTGGCCACGCCCAACTGAACCGACGGCAAAAACCGGATCTTTCTTTACAGTAAGTGATGCCGGCGTCACGCGAAGTGGAACGGTCCTCTCGGCCATCACCATCGATATCCGGACAAGGTAAATAACGATTCACTTTTAAAAAGTCAACAAGCCATCTCGAATTTCTTGAACCTGAAACCGGGTTTCCTTTGCTTGCTCGGCATAGCTGGTTACGCTGGTAAATTTCAAATAGCTACCAGCCAACAGCCCAATCAACAACAAAGCCAGCAGCAGCTCTACCAGTGTAAAACCTGCCTCAGCAATTTTTGAATGCTTCTGCCCGAACAAAAACCGACTCACCGGCAATCTCCAAGCCACGCGCGCCAGCCACTGCCAGCTTGATTATTGTCCGCATCATACTCATTTAACCAATAAGCCGACTCTTCCGGCACGGAGGCTAAGCGGTTCTGCTGAGCACACAAACGCGCCATCATCGCCTCCTGCCATTCTTCCAGAGTAATGCCTACCACCAAATCATTCACGCCGATATTCTCACTGGATTCAGAGAAGAAAAAACGATCGCCATCGGCATTACCGTTCACGCGCACCCCATTACCATCATAACGTCGATCTAAATAATCTCCGATTCGAGCTTGAGCATCGCCCGCTTGGGTACGATCTTGCGCATAGCCATCCGGAAACACCTGCACGGCATTCGGAAAAACAATCAAAGCGACATAGCCTTCCCGACCATTTAGAGCAATCCAAGGCAGCGTTCCATCCGATAGCGCCGTACCGGCATCTGGCGCTTGAGCGGGGCTCAACACAGGGTTCAAAGGCGCATAACGGCCGGTCGAGCCGTTATTGTAAGCGTTATTCCCATTTACAAAACGCTCATCCACCACATAGAAAAACTGTTTGGGCGCCAGCCTCCGAAAAAGATATTTCGTGTCGTAAAGCCAACGGGCAGAAAACCATACACAAAACCGGTCGTATCATCGGAAATATTGCGAGGATTACCACAAGAGGTTTCCGCCTCCGAGACAGAGCCATCTCCATCCAGATCCGGACACGGCAAATACCCCAGGCCTGGTATTTTTTAGATTCCTTATCGGTTCGTGTATTCGCTTTCAAATCGCTTAAATACAATTCAGGTTGAAGCTGGGCATACTTTAATAGCTGTTGCTTCACATCGTTCAATTGATGTAGCGCCGTCAACCGCGTTTGATCTTGGTTTTGAAACAGCCAGTTTTGTGCATAAAGCCCGAAAAACGCAGTCGCTCCGAGCACCATGACCACAATAATAACGCCTAAAACAAAACCGGATTGATTACGCTTCAAACAAGCCCCTCCCTATATCGAACTTAAAATACACAGAACGCGCGAAGCTTGCAATGTAAAAGATTTTTACGCAGGAACGTTTTAAGACACGAAACCGATGTCCAGAAACAAAAAAGCGAGCCAAGGCCCGCTTAAAACTAACTAACTATAAGGAGGAATAAATGATTATTTGATATCAAACGAGGTCGAAATACCCACAATCAAATAACTTTGAACTTCATACTCACCTGATGGGTAGTCAGCAGACTGAAGGTTTGCATAGCTACCGGTGTAAGTGATTGACCCATCTACGCCTTTAAACAACTCGCGTGAATAAGTCACGTTTAAATAAGTATTTTTTGAAACACCATCGCCTTTGTCATACGACGTATCCCAATCGTTATAACCCAACTCAAGAGAGATAGGTCCAACATCACCACTCACGTTAACATTGTAGTAGTTGGTAGTCGAATCGCCATCTGAGTTTTCAGCATCATAAATACCTGGGTTGAATGCTAATGTTACACCGCCAAAACCAACAGACAGGTTCAATTCGTTATACATGCTATCGAAACCGTTGGTATAGAAGTAACCAATATACCGATACCCAAGTCAACACCACCGAAGCTACCGCCCCAGCCGCCATACAAGTCATATTCGATACCATCTTCATTACCGTCATGCCCGGTTCCAACATTCGACAACCAAGTACCAGCGTACAAACCAGAATCTGATTCATAGTCAATACCACCTTGACCGGCCGCATCGGTTTGTTTAATACCACGGTAAACATAAGTTGTGACCGCACCTAGGTTCCCGGAAACACCGGCTTGTGTTGTAGCAGGTGCAACAGACAACGCCGCAGAAGAAGCGATGGCCATGGAAACTAAAAGTGACTTAACAGAAAAGGTTTTTTTCATTTTGATACTCCAAGTTTTACAGATAATGACTTAATAAAAATCAACCACTATATAGAAAGGAGCGTACCAAAAAATCAAAACTACTTAAATAACAACAATTTAATAAAATAATGCGCAAATAATTGAGGAATAGTTAACAAAAACAACGCATTTCTGTAATATATTGCACCATAATATTTTTTTTGCACCAAATCACCACAGCTTATTACCTTGCTGCTCTTGCTCTAACACCCACTCCTGAAAGGCCGGCGGACCATAAGCCAAAGTCAGTGGATTTTTTTCCAAAACGGACACATCCGGATCCTGCACCTGATAAATCAAAGGGCGCATTTTTTGCTCAGCATGTTGCATCAACCATTGCAAGGTTTTTGGTGGAATCTCTCGCCCCACCGGGACAGCCAAATCGACATCCAAGCCTTGCCAAGATAGGATTGAATCCAAAACCAAAGCGCCACACTCATCAGGTCGAAATCATCCGGTAAAAACTTCCGGACTTCACCCAGGCACATTCAAACTTCCGACATGGATCCACCGGACGATTTTCATAATCATCACACCCTTCACCCGTACTGTGCGGACATGGATGGCCAGGATAGGCCTCACACCCCTTTACCGTTATTTGCACCCAACCATCACAACAGGCGGTACAAGGCTGACATTGACGCATAACACTCCTTGTTAACATTTGTCATTTTTTGTAATCTAATTGTCACATATCATAACACAAGCCTAGACCACCAGCCGCCAGGCCTGATGAAAAGCAGAGGACAGGCCCGTTCTTAAAGAGCCTGTAAATAATTCTGTGTAAACGCTCGGTTGATCAAACATAAGGTTTCAAGCGTTCTTCATGCAGAATCATAAACTGGTTCATGGCTAATTTCCA
>LZQR01000307.1_pt1 | contig 12374 bp, 18 predicted proteins | sample 768601 | NCBI WGS metagenome assembly LZQR01 (sample SAMN05207299, study PRJNA324521) | oil field metagenome | isolation source: sample BH-FW-24 from oil reservoir | place: India: Bombay High | collected 2015-12-04
GCTCAGACGTACGTAGCTGTACATCGATCGCTTCAGTCGAAACGGCATCCGCCGGCTGCTCTTCCGCCTGAGGTTCCGTGCTCTCCGCGGCATCTGCCTATGCTCAGACGTACGTAGCTGTACATCGATCGATGCTCAGACGTACGTAGCTGTACATCGATCGCTTCAGTCGAAACGGCATCCGCCGGCTGCTCTTCCGCCTGAGGTTCCGTGCTCTCCGCGGCATCTGCCTGTCCGGCATCAGCCGGTTGCCCTTCCACCGGTTGTTCGGATGCCGGCTCGGCCGCGGTCTCTTCCGCAGGCGCCGCTTCTTCGACAGGCGCTTCCGGCTTTGCCTCCGGCGCGGTCGTTTCTTCCGCGGTCAGGGGCTTTTCCACCGGCGCGGTTTCTTCAACCGGCGCGGCGGGTTTTTCGGCGGGAGCTGCCTCTTCCACGGGGGCTATCGGTTTCGCCTCAGGCTGCGCATCTTCTGTCGCGACGGGCTCAGTAGCGGCAGGCGCCGGCTCTTCCGCCTGGGTTTCCTGAGCAGCTTCGGGGGCAACATCTTCCACCGCACCGTCTTCAGGTGCCGGCTCGGCAGGGGCTTCTTCAGCCGGAGCTTCTGCGGCGGGGGCTTCTTCGGCAGGCGCGTCAGTGGCTGGCGCTTCTTCCACAGGTGCGGCTTCCTGGTTCTTGCAGCTTCCTGATCCGGATTGGCCGCGCAATCGACAGTCGTCTCCTGAGCACGTGGCAGGCCCGGCTGCAGCGGCAGGCCGATCGCCAGGACAAGCGCCATGGCCGTTGAATTTCGAAGCAATCTCGACGTCATTCTTTTCATCCTCTCGCCCCCAACGAACTTTCCCGAACCGATCACGGCCTGGAACACTCGAAGGAAAACAAGTGACCGGAGCTTTTGTTCCAACGTCATTTTCGCGGATGCGTTGTGCCCTCGCGTCACCTCGACTTTCCGTACATCCGTCTTTCGCCCGATTGACTTGCGGTCGCACAGGGTCATGGTGGGGTGGGGTCCGGCGACCAGCCGGCATTGTCAGAGGGGGCTGACATGACAAAACAAATACTTGCATTTTCATCGCTCGCGCTGGTCCTTGCCGGGCCAGCGGCAGCCGAACTCGCGAGAACCGAATTCGGCGACTGGTCGCTACGTTGCAACGAGAAGACCTACTGCATTGCCGAAACCGAAGGCACCGGTTCAAATGACGAAGCGTTCAGGCTTAAGGTGGAACGCAGCGCCAAGGCAGACGCGCAGGTTTTTGTAACCCTAAGGCCGAAAACGCCACTCGAAACCGGCATGCGCGCCCGGATCGAAATCGAAGGTGACGAGGACAATGTCGGTTTCTTCGGCAAGGCTGCAAAGGTCTACACCGGCAATGAGATGACCTTCGGCGGTGACGCCGACCGGGACCTGATCGAAAACCTGCGCCTCGGACAGGACGCTTCGATCCAGATCGAATTTGGCGGTAGCGCGGGCACGATCACCTACGAAGTCTCCCTCGTTGGCATCACCCATGCACTCCTGAAAATGGATGACGTGCAGGATCGCATCGGCCGGCAGGACGCAATCGTGGCCTGGGGAGGTTTGCCTTCTGCCAAAGCCACCGGCATTGCCGCAGCCACCGCTTCATCCGCGTCACCGGCACAGCCTGCTCCCGCCCCGTCTCCGGCACCAGCCGAACGGTTGCCGAGGCACCCCGTCGACGATCTGCCGCCACCGATCATGCCCATCTCAGGAGACCAGCAACAGCGGCGTCAACCGCGGCGGGATTGGTCAGGTCTATGCGGTCAGCGAGCTTCCGGACGAGATCCAGATGATTGGCTACCGCACGCTGGGTTGTCAGCTTGCGGAAACGGTGCCCGCCTTCGGCGCGCAATACTACGCGGAAGGCGACGTGGAGACCTGGGTCGTTCCCTGTCAGATGGCCGACCTCAACGTTCCTTACTACATGGCGATGCATGTTCCCTTCGATCCGTCGCTGGACGAGTGGAAGGAGTTCGAGACACCCCCCGGCTTCAACCAGCCCAACCATGCCCTGGTCAACAACCTGTTCTACGACCCGGGCAGCGGCCAGGTGACGGGCACCACCTACCACTCGCCCAACTATGACTGCGGCACCTTCGAGCGCCACGAGGTTGAAGCGGAAAGCGGCAACTACTCCCTGATGGAATATCTCGAAAAGACCGACTGCGACGGCATCACCGGCCCGCCCGAGGGCTGGCCGCTGAGCTGGACGATCGACGAGATGGGGACTAGAGCTTTCGCCCCGAAACACCATCGTCATTCCGGACAAGCGGGCACAAGCCGAGAGCCGATCTGGAATGGCGGTCGATTGATGCTTTAGGCGGACCTATTGCTTCTCCGGAAACAGCCCATGAAAGACTGCACACTGGACCATCATGACACCGTTCATGGTCTGGGCATTCATGTCGACGACGATTTCCGCATAGGCCGAGTGCGATCCCATGATGGTTTCAAGCTGGAGCTTGCATTCTTCAATGTCGCCATCTGTCTCGATCGCCAGATCGGTTGTTTCTCCACTGCCGATGTCGAGCTTCAGGGACAGGACAAGCGGGTCTTCATCGACATGGTTTCCTTCAGCAACGGCCAGAATATCGCTGCCCGCAATCCGGTAGGTGTGAAACACCTGATAGGCACTGGCAGGGAGGTACGAAAAGAAAAAGAGAGCAAGACCCAACAGGAATGTCTTTTGGAAAAAACGCATATCTGTCTCCGCGGAAACTTTCAGAAATCCCCGGCATTTCGGCGGATACGGCAAGTGACGTCAACTGCAATCAGTGAAGTTTGAGACAACCCGGCCCGGATTTAACGGGGGACCGCCGGCAGAACGAAAAACAGAACAATGGCAATCGCGAAAGCGCCAGCGCCAGAAAATAGAGCCGCGCGATGCGTCGGCGTCCGGGTTCAGCCTCGTCACCAAACCCGCCAGGCGTGACATACGCTTTCCACATGCCAACGCCCTTCATCGGCGAAAACGCAGCCTCCTCCAGAAGGTTGAGACGCTTGATGAACAGAAGAGCGCTCACATAGCCGGCAATCATCAGGAGAAATGCCAGCGTCATGAAGGTCATGAAGATCAGATAAGCGGGTGTCATGCCCTCTCTCCTTCCCACTTCGAAACGGCCCGCAAACAGTCTTTGCGGCATGTGCAGCCCGTTGCAACCCGCCACACTTGTTAACCATAGGTGCAAATCCGTTAAAATGCCGGGGATATCTGTCTTTTGAGGGTAACACTTCACACTGTATTCTGCGGTCAGCTTGCCCTGAGTCGTTGAAACCGCCAGCGCTTATGGGTTAATAAAGAGTTAAAGTTTTGCGTATCTTTCGCCGGGCGGCGCCGGCGGGAAGTCAGGAGACAGGAATGGGCATTTTCTCGAAATCCTCGCGCCCCGGCGGTGACCAGGAGCAGCGGGTCGAGACCGTGAAAGAGGCAAGCGAAATTCAGGAAACCGCGCAGGCTCCTGAAAAGAGCAATATCGAGCATCTTTCCCCGTTCGCCCTGAAAATGCAGGAAAAGATGAACCATCTGGACGGGCTCAAGTCCCGCATCGGCGGTCTCAACCAGACCTTCGAACAGATGGCTGCGTTTGCTGCGGAAAGCCAGACGTCGATCCGCCTGATGGCCGAATACCTTGAAGGCTCCCGGACGACCGTGGAAACCGAGGTCCGGCTGAAATCCGAAAACGCCAAGATCTCCACCGACCTGCTTGACGCCGAACACAAGGTCCGGACGCTCACCACTCAGCTGGAAGATGCCCAGGCTGAAGTCCATTCCCTGCGCAAGCGTGCAACAGAGACACGCACGGCGCTGGAAACCGCCCGTAACGACATCGTCTCCATTCGCGACAACAACAAGAAGGTCAACGAGGAATACCGCTGCAGAGCGCCAAGCTTGTGGAAGCCAATTCCCAGGTGTCTGATCTCTCCGGCAAGCTTAACGACCTCAAGGCCAAGTTCGAGACGCTGGAAAAACATGCCGAGAGCCTCGGTTCCGATCTAGAAGCGGTTCGTCACCGCGAAAAGGAACTGCAGCAGAACCTGTCCGAAAGCGCCAAGCTGCTGGAAGACGAAATCCGCAAGAACAACCAGGTCACCAGCGAGCTGGAAGCGGTCAAGCGCGAAGTCGGCGAATTCCGCAACGACAACATCGACCTCAAGTCTCATCTGGATGTTGCCAATCAGGAACTGGCCTACGCGAAAAGCCGGCTTGAGGAAGAACAGCGCAAGCACGACAACGAGGTCTATGCGCTGAACGCGGAAATCGAAAACCTCTCGTCCCAGCGCCGCATCGGCGCCCAGTCTCTGCAGGAGATGCGCGCGAGAACTCCACGCTGAAGGAACGCAGCCGCGATCTTCTCAAGCGCATGCAGGAAATCGAACATCTGCTCGACAGTGCGCAGAAGAACCACGAAAAAGACCGCAACGAGCTGATGGCGACCACCGCCAAGCTGCGTGAGCTGAACCTGCGCTACAACTCGGCCCTGACGGACCTGAACCACCAGCGCAACCAGAACCAGAAATACGCCGACAATCTGGAAGACCTGATCGAAGAGAACAAGCGTCTGCAGCGTTACAAGATCCAGGTCGACACTGCCAACGAGCAGATCGTCCAGCTGAAGTCGGTCATCGTGAACTATCAGATGGCAATGGAAGGCCGCGGTCCGGCCGAAGAACTCGGACTGACCGAAGGCTACGATCCGGCTGCCGAGCTTGGCATAACCGAGCCGCTTTCGAACGAATTCGAGCCGATCGACATTGACGGCGACGGATCCGACGACGACGGTCCGGACGACAACACTCCGACCGGCGGCGACGACAAGATCGTCAAGCTGCGCGACTGACGCAGCCCTCTGTCCGGCATTTTTCATCCGGCCACAGATAACACGAGCAGATCAGGCCCCGGCTATCCAAGTCCGGGGCCTCGTTTTTCAAAGACCGTTTTCCTGCCGCGTTTCCGGCAGAATGTCCCGGTCACACCGGGCGTATTTCAGCGACATCCCCGTACAATGACGATTTGATGAGCAAGGTATTCGCCGCCGTTTTGTTGATCCTGTTGTCGCCGCTTCTGGCTGGCATCGCCGTTCTCGTCTGGCTTGGTGACCGGAAGGCGCCGTTTTTCATCGCCCGGCGAACCGGTCTGGGCGGTGGTACCTTTGCGATGGTGAAATTCCGGACCATGCGCCCCGGCACGAGCGACGCAAGCGCGATCACCGAAGTGCGGGACAACCGTATCACCCCCATCGGCAGCTTCCTGCGGAACACCAAGCTCGACGAACTGCCTCAGCTGTTCAACATCCTGCGGGGGGAGATGGCGTTCTTCGGGCCGAGACCGGAAGACCCTGGCATTGTCGCCCGGTACTATGACGATGAGATGCGAAGATCGCTGTTGTTCCTGCCCGGCCTGTTCAGCCCGGGCACCCTGTGGGCCCTGACCAATTTGAACCGGATCGAAGGCGCGAACGACGCCGAAGATGTCTATGCACGCGAAATCCTGCCCGAACGGCTCGCGCGCGATACCGCCTATTTCGAACAGGCCGGTTTCATGTCCCATACGCAGCTTGCAATGAAGACCCTGGCCACTCTGCTGCACCGGGCGGTTTCGGCTGAAAATCGGGAGTAACTGATCGCTTCAGCCAAGTTCAGCTTTCAGGAACTCGCAGATCCGGGCTGCATCACCCGTGCTCAGGTCCATGTGCACCGGTAGACGCACCAGCCGGCCCCACGTGTTTTCCGCACCAACGCAGCTTCCCGCCAGGATCCGCCCGGCGAAGCTGGAAAGATGCAGCGGCTTGTAGTGTGACTGCAAACCAAGCCCCATTCGGGCAGCCCCCTGCAATATCCGGTATGTCGTTTCCCGGTCGCTTGCGAGGAAGGCGAAGGAATAGCCATTCGCCTTTGTACCCTTGCCTGGCCGCAGGATCTCGATCGGCAGATCCCGCAGAGACTTTTCGTAGTACGCCCAGATCGCGCGGCTTTTCAGGAGGATCTCTCTTGAATGCACCAGCTGGCTGTAAAGCAAGGCAGGCATTCAGGTCCGGCATTTCGAAGCTCGAAGAAACCGAGGTCCATTCATAGTGGTTGACTTCGCCCCTTGCGAAGGCGGGAAAGTTCGTGCCCCGCGCCAACAGCTCTTCAACACGCTCGCGCAGGTGGGAATTGTCGCTGTTCAACACCAGCGCGCCGCCGTGTCCGGCGCTGATGATCTTGGTTTCATGGAAGGAATAGGCGGCAAACAGACCGCACGTCCCGACGGCCCGGCCATCCTGCTTGGCGCCGAATGCCTGGGCCGCATCTTCCAGAATGACGACCCCGTGCCGATCACACAGATCCTTGATTGCCGCCATTGGCGCTGCCGCGCCGCCATAATGCACAACGACGACAGCTCTGGTCCGGCTTGTCAGCCGTGCCTCCAGTGTTTCCGGCGTTACCATCATCGTTACCGGATCAATGTCGGCCAGCACGATCCGCGCTCCCTTGCGGGCAAAGGCCGTCGCGGTTGCGCAGAAGGTGAACGAAGGAACGATGACCTCGTCTTCCGGCCCCAGATCCAACGCAAGGGCCGAAATTTCAAGTGCGGACGTGCAGGAATTGGTCAGGAACACACGATCATGGCCAACATGCTGGCTCACCAGCGCCTTCGCCTTCCGGCTATAACTCCCGCCGGAGCGCAGATGTTTGCTGCTGAGCGCCGATGCCACCGCTTCGTAAGTTGCGGGTGGAATATGCGGCGCATGAAAGCGGATCGGCGGAAGCGCAGCTTCTGTCGGCAGGCTCAGCATCAGAACCTTTCTTCATCGGCAAAGCGACGGACACGGGCCCGCATTTCGCGGTAGATCGCGCGCAGCTCCTGATCGACTGAGCTCTTCTGTCGGTACCCGAGAGACCGCAGGCGGCTGTCGTCGATCCGGTAAGCCGCATCGTTGGTTACACGATCCCGAATGAAATGAAGACCGGTGGAGACGCCGGTTATTTCACAAACCCGCCGCGCCACCTCAAGCACAGACAAGTCCTCTTCCCCGGAAACGTTGAAGATCTCGAGCGCCTGTTCGTCCTGTGTGTTGAGCACCAGACCGATGGCGGCGGCGGAGATCGCTGACGGGCAGAAAACTGCGTTCCTGGGCCCCGTGCCTTCAATCGTCAGCTTCTGGCCCTTCAATGCCTGCATGACGAAACGCGGAAACAGCTTTTCCGGGTTCTGTCCGGTGCCAACAGCATTGGTCGGTCGCAGGATCGTTGACCTGAGGCCATTTTGCGCAGCCATCATGACAGCCTCCTCAGCCATGGCCTTGGAGGTCGCATAGGGTGTCGTCGGCCGCATCGGAGCGGTTTCGCGAACCTCCTCCATTGCAGGACCATAGACTTCGTCCGTACTGACATGAATGAAATGCTTCACACCGGCGTCCTGTGCCCCTTTCAGAAGGGTTTCAGTACCGGTCACATTGACGTCGAAGAAGAGTTCCGGGTCGGTGAACGAGCGCGGCACATGGGTTTCTGCCGCCAGATGGATCACGGCATCGCATTCATGCAGCGCAGCCGCCACGTCGATCGGCGAGCGGATGTCTCCGCGAATGACGGGAAGATCTCCCGCCTCACCGATAGGTGCCAGACGGCGAAAATCAGCCGCGTAGGAGACCCGATCCAGGATCACCGTCTCGGCGACATTCGCCATCCTTGCAACACGCTTGAAAACCTTGGACCCGATAAAACCCAGGCCACCGGTTACAACGATCTTGCGAAAGGAAATGTTCTGTTTCGGAGCAACTGTCTTTGCACAATGTTCCATATTGGCACAAATCCTGATATATGCAGCGTTTGATTGCATATTCAGCAGATTTCGTGCCAGTCACCTCCGGCATGACGGTGTGCAAGGGTGAAACGCAGTCTGAGCAGCACAGCGTCCCGGGCCGGTATTTGGCGAGAACAAGTTGCGCCCCGGCTGTCTCCCCAAGACAAATAGCTCTTTTTTGTCAGTTACCTGACATAAGAAGATCGTCTCTGCCGGCAGAGCGCGCGCGGCGAAGCCTGCAAGGTCAATGACGATTGACGAAGGAATTTAGCCGGCCGCAGCTTCACTCGGGCTCAACGGTAAACTGCAGCGGATAGCCAAGCTGAACCGCAGCATCGATAGCGCGTGTAGCCTTGGTTTCGGCGACGTCTCGCGGATAGACGGAGACGACACAGATCCCCTTCTGGTGCGCTGTCATCATCACGACCTCAGCCTGGGACTCATCCAGGCGGAACTCCGCCTTCAGGATCAGGACGACAAATTCCCGCGGCGTATAGTCGTCGTTCAGCAGCATCACCTTGTAGAGCTTTGGCCGCTGCACCTTCGTCTTTTGCTTCAGTTTCGGTTTGAAATCGATCTCACTCATGACAATCGTCCAAGCTGACGCCTAAGGTTCCGCACGATGCGGTCTCACCTGAGAAATGGAAATTGTGCCGGAGAATTTCGCCGGCTGCATGCTGCTAGACCCGATCCGCTCCCGATGCCGTCATCTTGAGTGACGCAGCGTCCGCAGCAGGCCCATGCTTTCCATCACTATACTGCATCGCGAAATCGAAGAAAACATGACAGCTGGAAATCTTGCCACCGTTTCGAGAAAAACAGCAGGCGAGACATGATCAGACCGTATCGCACATAGAGCCGTCGTTTTGGCCCATACAGCGGCGAGATGAAAACCAGGCCGTCTTCTTTGTGGCGGTTTTCCGAAACAAGGTTGCTTCCACTAATCCGGCAACGCGGTTCCCCCGTAGATCCTTTCAGGCTGGGTACACGACAGGATCTGCGGAGGGTTGTTCGATGTTTCCTCATTTGAAGACACAAGGGTTCCGTTGGCGCAGGTTCGCCTTCGCGCTCGCCCTGGCATTCGCTGTTGCAGCACCTGCCGGCGCGGCCTTCGCCGACCTGGGTTCAGCGGCCAGGCTGCTTCCGTCTGCCGAACTGGTTGGCAAGGGCCGGATGACCTTCCTCGGCTTCAAGGTGTTTGACGCGGAACTCTATGCCCCGCAAGGCACCTATAGCCCGTCGGCCCCTTTTGCCTTGAAGCTCACCTATCTGCGCACCTTCAAGGGCAAGCAGATCGCTGAAAGCTCGGTCAAGGAAATCCGCCGGCAGGGCGGCGTCTCGGATGCTCAGCTTGCCAAGTGGCAAACCCAGATGGAAGCCCTGTTTCCAAATGTCTCCCCCGGACAATCGATTACGGGTGTACGCACCAGCAGCGGCAAGGCCGAGTTCTATCTCGGCAACCAGAAGCTCGGCACGATCTCCGATCCGGCATTCACGAAGAAGTTCTTCGCTATCTGGCTGGGCAACAACACGCGTGATCCTCAGTTGCGTGCGCAACTGGTCGGGTCCGGTTCGTGACAACACGATTGTCGGACGACGCTGCGGCTCTGCCAAAAAAGTCCGGTAATACTGGAAGCGTGACGCTTTCCGGCCTTGCGACCTATGGGGTCATGGCATTTCCCCTGGCATTTGCCGGTTTGCCGATCTACCTGCACGCCCCGGATTTTTATGCCGTCACCTTGCAGCAACCCGTGGCGACGCTCGGCGCCATTCTTCTTGCCCTGCGCCTGTTCGACGCCATCCAGGATCCTTTTATTGCAGCCTCAGCCGACCGGTTTCGCCAGTGGCGCGGGACTGTTCTGGCGCTTGGCGCAATCCTGCTTGGCGTGGGCTTCTGGATGCTGTTTCATCCCTGGAAGGAGGCACCGCTTGTCTGGTTTGCTGCCTCCGTGCTCATCTGCACCACGGGATATTCGGTCGTCACCATCAACTACCAGACACTGGGCGGTCTCTGGAAAACCAGCGCCTCCGACAGGACCCCGGTAACGGCGGCACGGGAAGGGTTCGGTCTTGCCGGTCTCCTCATTGCATCGGTCCTGCCCGCCGCACTGGCAACACGGACCGGCATCGAAACGGCATTTCTCTATGTCACCCTTGGCTATCTGCCACTTTTGGCGATCTCCTTGTGGCTCCTGTTACGCTGGATGCGGTCGGCACCTCTTGAAAACCCGCAAACAGTTGGTCCGGTAATGGGCTGGTGGTCCCTGTTGCGGAGCCGCTGGAGGCGTCTGTTTTTCGGACTGCTGTTTCTCAATATTTTCGCCAGCGCGATCCCCGCCGTGCTCGTGCTGTTCTTCATCCGTGACAGGCTGGGGGCCGAGAGCTACACAGGACTGTTTCTACTGGTCTATTTCCTGTCAGGCGTCATCTCGATGCCGCTCTGGACCCGGCTTGCCCGACATTTCGGCAAGGTGCGGGCGTGGCAAATGTCACTGGCCGGCGCCATCTTCACGTTCTGCTGGGCCGCTCTTCTGGGAGAGGGAGATCTGACAGCCTATGCGTTTGTCTGTGCCCTGTCCGGCCTTGCGCTAGGCGCTGACCTTGCCTTGCCACCCGCCATATTGGCCGACCATATCGACACGGACCGGCGACAGGGGGAGGCTTCGCGCCTTTTTGCGATTATGGCTTTCTTGTCCAAGTCCGGTCTCGCCCTTGCCACCGGCCTCACGCTGCCTTTGTTGGGCCTGTTCGGTTATCAGCCGGGAACCGCCCTCACCGCACAACTCGGCTTTCTGCTCAGCCTCACTTATGCGGGCGTGCCCTGCCTCATCAAACTGTGCGCACTCTTGTGCCTGATTGCGTTTGAAAAGGACCTGACACAGGAGAAAACCGCCGGGTAACCCGTCCCGACATCTCGACACGCCGCTTGCAGCCCTGCCTCAACTGCCGTGCGGCGAGAGGCGAACGAAGGGAAGCCGGGCCATCGTCTTTATCGTCGCCAGCTTCACTCTTCGACGCTGCCGCCTTGCGTGATGGTTGAGACTGTTTGCGCACCTCGTTTTGCACCGGCCCGCCGTGCTGGATCAGGCGATCGACCTGCGATGGACGCCCCAGCAGAAAGCCCTGGCCTTCGTCGCAGCCTTCCTGTTGCAGGATCTCCATCTGCTCTTCAGTCTCAATGCCCTCAGCCAGCACTGGAATGTCCAGGCTCTTTCCGAGAGCCAGAACGGCGCGCACGATCGCCTTGGACTGGCGGTCCTGTTCCATTTCGCCAACAAACGCCCTGTCGAGCTTGATCTTGTCGAAGGGAAAGGTCCGCAAGGTTTCAAGCGAAGAATAGCCTGTGCCGAAGTCATCTAGCGCAAGACCGACGCCCAGATCCTTGATCTGGCGCATGATGTGCAGCGAGCGGGCCTTGTCTTTCACAAGGGCGGTTTCCGTCAGCTCCAGTTCCAGGCGGTGCGGTGAAAGTCCGGTCGTCACCAGGGCTTCATGCACCAGCGTGGCAGGTTGGTGTCCATGAACTGTACGGCGGAGACGTTCACGGCAACCCGGTAAGCCGGTTCCCATCGCGATGCGTCCTCGCAGGCCTTGTTGAGTACCCACGCTCCAAGGGAAGCGATCAACCCGTTTTCCTCGGCAACAGGAATGAACTCGGACGGTGAAATCGGGCCGATTACTGGATGGTCCAGCGAAGCAGGGCCTCATACCCCCGGATGCCCTGGCTGGAATTCAGCGACATCTGCACCTGATAATGGATCTCGAGCTCGCCCCGCTCCAGCGCCCGTCTCAAATCTTCTGCCAGTTGCCGCCTGTTTCGAACCGTTGCACCGATGTTGGCATCGTAAAAACAGATCGTTTCGAGAAACCCATGCTTGGCGTGATACATGGCGAGGTCTGCATTGTTGACCAGTTCGTCCGGCGTCTGGGCATCGTCAGGCCAGATCGCGACCCCGAGCTCGCGCCAACGATGCCGTCCATGGCACCTATTTCGATCGGACGGCTGAAAACGCTCTCTATCCGTTTCGCGAAAGACAGGATTTCATCCCTGTCGCTGAAAGGCTTGATGGCTGCGAATTCGTCGCCTCCGAGGCGGGCGATGAATTCATCATCGCGCAGGATCTGTTCCATGCGCCGGGCCAGGATGCGCAGAACCTCGTCACCGGCAGCGTGGCCAAAGGTGTCGTTGATTTCCTTGAAGCGGTTCAGATCGATCCCGATCACCGCCAGTTTCTTGCCGGGGTTCAAATAGCCATCGAGATTTCCGGCAAGCTGTCTCTGGAAGCTCGTGCGGTTCGGCAAGCCCGTGAGTGCGTCATGCGCGGCAACATGGTGCAGTTGCCGCCTGGATATCGCTCGCACGTTGTTGTCGATCAGGAAGCTCGTCAGCCCGGTGCCGACAACCAGCAGGGCAACAACGGCAATCGCCAACGCAAGCGCAAGGGCAGCACCGCTATCGACCTCCGTGAAATTCTGCGACATCGGGATGATCCGCAACGCGGTCATGCCGGTGAAATGCAGCTTACGATCCCGGTCACCAGATCAAGCAACGGCAACCCAATACCGACGAGAGCC
>LZQR01000308.1_pt1 | contig 12362 bp, 15 predicted proteins | sample 768601 | NCBI WGS metagenome assembly LZQR01 (sample SAMN05207299, study PRJNA324521) | oil field metagenome | isolation source: sample BH-FW-24 from oil reservoir | place: India: Bombay High | collected 2015-12-04
ATGATGCTACGTATGTACCTACGTTGGGCTGAAGCAAAAGGCTTCAAATCTGAGGTGATCGAAGTATCGGAAGGCGAAGTTGCGGGTCTTAAGGGCGCAACAGTGAAGATCTCTGGTGAGTACGCTTACGGCTGGCTACGCACAGAAACAGGCGTTCACCGCCTAGTTCGTAAATCGCCATTCGATTCAGGCGGTCGTCGTCATACTTCATTTGCTTCTGCGTTTATCTACCCAGAGATTGATGAAAACATTGATATCGACATTAACCCATCTGACCTACGTATCGACGTTTACCGTGCGTCAGGTGCTGGTGGTCAGCACGTAAACACCACCGAATCTGCGGTTCGTATTACACACGTACCAACGAACACAGTGGTTCAGTGTCAGAATGACCGTTCTCAACATAAGAACAAAGATCAGGCAATGAAACAGCTTCGAGCGAAGCTATTTGAGCTTGAATTGCAAAAGCAAAACGCGGAAAAACAAGCTAATGAAGACGCTAAGTCTGACATTGGCTGGGGTAGCCAGATCCGTTCTTACGTATTGGATGACTCACGCATTAAAGACCTCCGTACGGGCGTTGAAAACCGTAATACTCAAGCGGTTCTTGATGGCGATCTGGACAAATTTATTGAAGCTAGCCTGAAATCAGGTCTATAAAGCTTTTCACCGACAAAAAACAGGATACATCGAAAATGACTGATGCTGTTCAAAACGAAACTGTACAAGAAGCCTCTGCACAAGAAGAGAACAAGCTAATTGCTGAACGCCGCGCTAAACTGGATGCAATCCGAAAGAGCTGCAAAGCGAACGGCCATCCAAACGACTTCCGTCGTGACGCACTAGCGGGCGACCTTCAGAAAGAGTTCGGTGAAAAGACGAAGGAAGAGCTAGAAGAGCTTAACCACGTAGTAGCAATCGCTGGCCGTATCATGCTAAACGTGGCCCATTCTTGGTAATTCAAGAAACTTCTGGCCGTATCCAGCTTACGCTGATAAGGCGGTACAAAAGTACTGAAAGAAAAATACCAAGGTCTAGATATCGGTGACATCATCGGTGTTAAAGGTGCGTTGCACAAATCTGGTAAAGGCGACCTATACGTGAACATGGAAGAGTTCGAATTGCTAACCAAAGCACTTCGTCCACTACCAGAGAAGTTCCACGGCCTAACTGACCAAGAGATGCGTTACCGTCAACGTTACGTTGACCTAATCGTTAACGAAGATTCTCGTCAAGCGTTCGTAGTACGTTCTAAAGTAATGTCTGCAATCCGTAACTTCATGATCACGTAAACAGTTCATGGAAGTTGAAACGCCAATGATGCACGTTATCCCTGGCGGTGCGAGTGCGCGTCCATTCATCACGCACCACAACGCACTAGACATGCCAATGTACCTACGTATCGCACCAGAGCTATACCTGAAGCGTCTAGTTGTTGGTGGTTTCGATCGCGTATTCGAAATCAACCGTAACTTCCGTAACGAAGGTCTTTCTCCACGTCATAACCCAGAATTCACTATGATGGAATTCTACATGGCGTACGCGGATTACAAAGATCTGATGGACCTAACTGAAGAGCTACTAAGCTCTGTTGCTCTAGAAGTTCTAGGTTCAACGTCAATGCCTTACGGTGATGACACGGTTGAGTTTGGCGGCACTTACACTCGTATGAGCATGTTCGAAGCAATCAAGCACTACAACCCAGACCACGCGCAAATCCAAGCGCTAACAGAAGAAGACATTCAAAACCGTGACCTAATGGTTTCTATCGCGAAATCTGTTCACGTTGAAGTAGAATCTTTCTGGACATGTGGTCAGCTTCTTGAAGAGATCTTTGGTGAAACAGCTGAACCTAAGCTAATGCAGCCAACGTTCATCACTGGTTACCCAGCAGATATCTCTCCATTGGCTCGTCGTAGCGATGACAACCCGTTCTTCACTGACCGCTTTGAATTCTTCATCGGTGGCCGTGAAGTAGCGAACGGCTTCTCTGAGCTTAACGACGCTGAAGACCAAGACGCACGCTTTAAAGCACAGGTTGAAGCGAAAGAGTCTGGTGATGACGAAGCAATGTTCTACGATGCTGACTACATCACTGCACTAGAGCACGGCCTACCGCCAACAGCAGGCCAAGGTATCGGTATCGACCGCCTAGTTATGCTGCTGACTAACACGCACACTATCCGTGACGTGATCCTATTCCCAGCGATGCGCCCACAAGCGTAATCTCCTCGCTGAGTAATGAAAAAAACCACCTGCGGGTGGTTTTTTTGTAACTTTAATTTGAGCTAATTCAACTATTTGCATTTAAGTCCGGATGGTATAGTCAAATAACCATTCGCCAAATCTCAATCTGTTGCATAGTCTTAATATTGAGACAGACTTCGTCAGGCACAGTCTCGATAATGTTACCCGTTCGCAAAGATGGGTTTGTGGAGCGAAATTTCTATCAACAATCAATAAGGGTTAAAGAATGGCTGGGCAGTTTAAGATGGATTCCATTCCGGGATCGCTAGTCGTAGTTGGCGGTACTTACGAACCTTGGTTATCAGTACTAGAACAAGTGGGATGGAAGTGTCACCAAGTGGGTGACTTACGTAAAGCCAACACATTGTTAGAAGATATTGGACCATGCATTGGTATAGTTGACCTCAGCCATGATGAGTTCAGTCTTAACGGTTTAGCTAACTTAGTGAGCTCTCATAAGCACGTGCGTTGGTTGGCGTTCATCCGCGAATCTCAACTTGGAACTGATACCATCTGTCAGTTCATCGTGAACTTCTGTATCGACTTCTTCACTGCGCCCATCCCAGATGCGCAGCTGCTAAGCACCATTGGCCACCAATTGGGCATGCTGAAACTAGAGAAGAAAGTCTGGCCGAGCTTTGGTAATAGCCTAGACATGGGGTTGATTGGTGAATCTATCCCAATGAAGCGCCTGCGTGATCAAGTGAAACGTATTGGTCCAACGGATGTGAGTATTCTTATCTACGGCGAAAGCGGTACAGGTAAAGAGGCCGTTGCGCGTGCGATTCATAAAGTCTCTTCACGTTCTCACAAGCCATTTTTGTCAATCAACTGTCGTGCACTCAACGAGCAACGTTTCCAAGCGGAAGTGTTTGGTATTGATGCCGATGAAGAGATGGGGCCAAGCCTACTTGAGCAAGCCGATGGCGGTACCGTTCTTTTCAATGACATCTTAACGATTTCGAAAGAGCAGCAGATGAATCTCTTGCGCTTCTTGCAAGAAGGCACGATTGAGACTCGCGATGGCGCGAAAAACGTTAATGTGCGTGTTCTGGCTGCGAACTCATCCGACGTTGAGAAAGCACTAATTGATGGTGACTTCAATGAAGAGCTTTACCATTACATCAACGTACTACGTATCAACGTTCCAAGCCTGAAAGAGCGTGCGAGTGACATCGCTTTGTTGGCGCGTTTCTACCTGCAGGAATTCTCAAAAGAGTACAACTCACAGGCAAAGAGCTTCTCGGAAGATACTTTGAAGGCGCTGACGCGTTACTTCTGGCCAGGTAACGTCCGTGAGTTGATGAACCAAGTGAAACGCGCAGTTCTGATGTCTGATAGCGTCATGATTGAAGAGCATCACCTAGACTTGCCTCAACGTAACGACTCAAAACGCAGTCTGAAGTCGATTCGTGAGAAGAGCGAACGAGATGCATTGCTGGTGGTGTTGGAGTCGCACTCCGGTCAGGTATCGAATGCCGCAAAAGAGCTTGGTGTATCGCGTGCTACCATGTATCGATTACTGAACAAACACAACTTGATTTCAGAGCAGACGGTATAAACCGTCTATCTGGCAGCAAGATTAAAGGAGCGGAATGTCGCTCCTTTTTTGTGCGTAAATGCTGAGTATTTATAAAACTCGAGTTTTATATATTCCTTAGTTGAATATGTTATTCAAAAAAACATATGCAACCTGATTTTAGGCTAATGGTTTGTTTTTAAGCAAAAATACAAAAATGGTTTGATAAATATCCTCTGTTGCTTACAATTCAACCGTAACTCAATGAGTTATATCACATCAATCACGGATTAATTTTTAGCTAGGAGGCGCAAGATGAAACATTACGTTGTTAACACCACTGCTTGCGCTGATCGTATGTCTGATGTTCGCTCAACCTTCGAAGCGATCAAACAAGACGCCACTGGCTCATTAGATTAAATTAATCCGTAACCTACCTCTTATTTCTAGGCTGCGGAAAAGTAGCGGCTTAGTCTCAACAGAATCTCTCTGTGTAATTAGCCCACTATTTTTCCCAGTCGATTATCTATCGCTATTTGGAGAAAAATTATGCGTCACTCTATCTATTTGAAATTGGCCACCGTGCTTTTGAAAGCTGATTTGAAACGTGAAGAAAAGCAATGGCAACGTATGGTTCGCCGTAATGCTCATCAAATCCCTTGGACAAATGAGCACTTGTTAAAAGATATTGGCTTAGATAAAGAAGGTCGTACAAATCATGTCAGTGTGCCTGATGCTGTCAAAGTTGAACGCCGAGTTCGTCATCTTCGCGTGTTTTAACTGCGCGAATACCAACGTAATCAGTAACCCAAGTGGAACTGTCACTCACATATATTCGGTTCAACTTGGGTTTAACTCACTGATGCAAAGAGGCTGACCATTGTGGTCAGCCTCTTTGTTTTGGTCCATTGGGAATAAAACGCTACGGACACGGGTTTGAGTAAGTGGTGCCAATCGCTTGGATGTCATTGAGCAATTCTTCACTTAAATGAACATCGATACTGTCGATGTTTGATTTGAGCTGCTCTAGGTTAGTTGCGCCAATGATGTTGGAACCCACAAATGGGCGTTGATTGACAAATGCCAGCGCCATTTGCGCAGGATCTAAACCGTGGTCACGAGCTAGGTTGACATACGCTTCGGTGGCTTTTACGCCTTGCGGGGTGAAGTAGCGAGCAAAGCGCTCCCAAATGGTGCAACGTGCGCCTTCAGGTTTCGCTCCGTTTAGGTATTTACCACTCAAACAACCAAATGCCAGCGGCGAATAAGCCAGTAGCTGAACGCCTTCGTAGTGGCTGATTTCAGACAAACCAACTTCGAAGCTGCGGTTTAATAGGTTATATGGGTTTTGGATGGAAACGATTCTCGGCAGATCATGTTTCTCTGCCAAACGCAGTAGTGACATCACGCCCCATGGGGTTTCGTTCGATACACCGATGTAACGTATTTTGCCCGCTTTGACTAACTCAGTCAGTGCTTCAAGTGTTTCGATCAGCGTGACTTCTTCTTGCTTATCTGGGTAAGGGTAGTTGAGCTGTCCAAAGCAGTTGGTTTGACGTTGTGGCCAATGCAGTTGGTATAGATCGACATAATCCGTTTGTAGGCGTTTAAGCTGTCATCAATCGCGGTATGGATATGTCGGCGGTTTAAGCTCATGTTCTCGCGAATGTAGGGAACGTTGCGTGGACCTGCGACCTTTGTTGCCAATACGACTTTCTCACGCTTACCGCTTTTCGCTAGCCAATTACCTATGTATTGCTCAGTGAGTCCTTGTGTCTCAGCTTTCGGCGGAACGGGATACATCTCGGCAGTATCGATGAAATTCACCCCATGATCGAGGGCAAAGTCGAGCTGTTGAAACGCTTCTTGTTCGGTATTTTGCTCACCAAACGTCATAGTGCCAAGGCAGATCTTACTGATCTCGAGTGATGAGTGCGGTAGTTTTGTATATTGCATTTCACATCCTTGAAGAGTTACCGACTGAATAAGTCATTCCAATATAGGGGATTTTTAGCCGTGGTCGCAAATGATTTAGGTTTCTCAATGTCGTTAACTCGAAACTTATCAATACGCTAACTAGACTTAAAAAGATCTTGTGAAGGAGGTGCATTATGCAGAAGCATCAACTCGACATGTGGTTGCATGGCCACCACAAGGACTCTTACAAAACACCGAAGGTCTTTGTGATAGGTTGTTCTGATGTCTCTGACTATCTATTAGCAGTGGAGTACAAACACCAACTAGAGCCAATCAAAGATGGCGAAGATCCGATTCATTTTGGGTCGTTAGATTTGGTAAAAGAGGAACTGCTTAGGTTAGGGATTGATAAAGCTTACTTGAGACTGCACAACGCTTACGATGAATTTGGTAGCGATGGCGCAGCTCTTACTGTGACATTGAACTGTCACTGGTAACGCATTAATCACTCTGATTGGGCGTTAATATAATGCTTCAGTAGGATCTGCTCAGTAAACTGTGTCCTGAGATAGAAACCACGAGGCAGGGTTTTGATCGGTTTTCCGTTCGAACTGTACGCTTCCGTTAAAGCTTTCGCGTTTGCAGCTTTCGGACGTAAGTGCAGTGCTTCGCCGTGTCTGGCGGAAATTTGATCAAACTTACCTAGTACGATCAATTCCATCAATTCTTCCCAATCATTTTTCAGAATCTGCTCTTCTTCTTGATCTGGCGACCAAATCAACGGGCTGCCGACACGGCGCTCAGCCAACGGAATCTCACGTTCACCTTCTACTGGTACCCAAAGCACACGGGATAGTTTATTGCGTACATGGCTGGTTTCCCATGTTAAACCTTGCACGCCAGTCAGTGGGGCAACAGAGACAAAGGTAGTCTCTAAAGGTTTGCCAGAATACCCGATTGGAATGCTCTTTAGTTCGATCCCAAGTTTGGCGAAATCTTGCTGAGCTTGCTGCCGGCTGGGGCACCCAGGTGCCATTCGAGTAATTGACCGACCCAACCTTTATCGCGCTTCAAGTTTTCAGGAACGGTCATGCCAGCTTCCTCAGCGAGCTCGGCAAAGCTTAAGCCAGCAATGTCTTGCGCGCGTTCCATCAGTTCAGCTTCGGATTGTGGTTCTGGTTTCATAATGACAAGGTGGTATTGGAAAACGTCTAGTCTAACAAATTTGAATAAAATCCTCTGTCGAAGATTTCATCGAGCTGAATTAAGAATGATCAATCCATAACTTATCCACAGATTAGGAAGTGACCAATAGGATCTCTATGTGGGCTGGATGAATAAACAGGGGTTTGAGACATGATTGAGGCTTGATTTTATTGAGATGTCATGAAGTCCTACCTGTCCAATGTGGATAAATAACCGATTGTGCGATCTTTGACCGATCTGTATTTGGTGAAAAGATCATCAAGAAAAGTAAGATCATTAATTCAACGAAATCTAAATATATGTATTTATAATCAATAATTTACTGTTTTTTGTTGTCATTATTGAAATTGGCGCTTGTGATGGTTTTGAACAAAATTCTTTGTTGATAGCGTTTTCTTCACAAAGTTATTCACAGAAAAGGTGAATAAATGTGGGCTATGTCTCAATCTTGTGTTGATAAAATAATGTCTGTTCAAAAGATATCCAAATTGGCCAAAAGCTAATAAATCTTGCTCATATCACATCAGTAAGTTTGCTAGTAATGGGGATATGTGGAAAAATCACGGTAATAAAAAATTATTCATAGAGGTTAGCCAGTGATAGATGGCGATGGTTACCGACTCAATGTTGGTATTGTGATATGTAATAACCATGGTCAGGTCTTCTGGGCTAAACGATACGGGCAACACTCATGGCAATTTCCACAAGGTGGGATTGACGAAGGTGAAACACCTGAACAAGCCATGTTCAGGGAGTTATATGAAGAAGTCGGTCTGACGAAAAAAGACGTTAAGATCATCGCAACAAGTCGTCATTGGTTAAGATATAAGCTACCAAAGCGATTGGTGCGTTGGGACTCCAAGCCTGTTTGTATCGGCCAAAAACAGAAATGGTTTCTGCTGCGATTAGAATGCGATGAATCCCGCATTAATATGCAGCGTGGGAAATCCCCTGAATTTGATGGTTGGCGCTGGGTAAGCTACTGGTATCCAGTTAGGCAAGTTGTTTCTTTCAAGCGTGACGTATACCGTCGAGCAATGAAAGAGTTTGCATCTTTAGCCATGCCTTTTCGAGAGCGCAAGACGAAAGGGAAAAGAAAAAAGCAACGTAGATAGAGGATTAACATGCTCAGTCAGCTAAGGGAAATAGTTGAAAAAGTCTCCAGAGTCGATGACGTGCATCTGGCACTCGACATATTGGTAAAAGAGACTTGCGCCGCCCTATGCACTGAGTGTTGTACTATTTACCTTGCTAATGAAGAAATGCAGCGCCTTGAGTTAATGGCAACTCAAGGCCTTACTTTTGAAGGCGATAGCATCCATATCAACTTCAATGAGGGCTTGGTCGGTTTGGTGAAGCGTAGTGCAGAACCGTTAAACTTGGCTGAGGCTTCCACTCACCCTGATTTCAAATTCTTTCCTCAATTGGGTGAGCAGGTTTACCACTCTTTTCTTGGTACCCCGATCATCCATCGTAAGCAAGTATTAGGTGTGTTGGTTATCCAGCAGAAAACGCCGCGTTTGTTCAGTGAGATGGAAGAGTCTTTCCTTGTTACCTTGTCTGCTCAGATTGCAATACTGATTGCCCATGCGCAAAATCTCGGTCATTGGCAACTTGCCTCTAAACCAACGGTGATTAAAGGGCTACCAGCTTCAACGGGTGTCGCGATAGGTGAGTTTTGGTTTGACAATACCCAGCCTAATTTGAGCGATGTTTTCCCTGCCTCTGCCTTAGATAAAGAACGAGAGCATGAACTGCTTGCGGTCGCGGTGGAAAGGGCGCTGAGCGATTTTCGTCGTATGCGCAAGAAGTTCGACAGTGAAATCAATAAAGACGCTTGGCGATCTTCGACCTTTTTACTCACTTACTCAACGATCCAATGCTGCGTGGCGATCTCAAGAAGCAGATTGAAAAAGGCGATCGTGCTGACTGGGCATTGCGCCAAGTTGTTGAAACCTACTCGAACCGCTTTGCGCGTATGTCAGACGTGTACCTGCGTGAGCGCGCGCAAGATATTCGAGAGTTGGGACAACGTCTGCTGTATTTCTTGCACAACAGTGAGCAAGAGCATGCCTCGATTGATCGTCCGGTGATCTTGGTTGCCAATGAACTTACGGCGACTTTACTTGCATCAATTCCAAAGCAACATCTGTTGGCTGTGGTGTCACTAGAAGGTGCTGCAAACTCTCACGCTGCGATTCTCTCACGTGCATTGGGTGTTCCTGCCATCATGGGCGCGAACATCAACACCAGCGTCGTAAATGGTAAGAACGGCATTGTTGATGGGTACACTGGTGAGATTTATTTAGAACCGAACAAGCAGCTTCTGCGCGAGTATCGTAGCCTTGTTAGTGAAGAGTCTGAATTGTTCGCCATGGTGAACAAAGACTTAGCACTGCCTGCGATCACGCAAGATGATTGCCATGTTGAAGTAATGCTCAACGCGGGTTTGAGTGCCGATAGCAATATTGCGATCAACTCCGGTGTTGATGGCGTTGGTTTGTATCGAACGGAAATCGCTTTTTACTTCAGCATCACTTTCCGTCAGAAGATGAGCAGTATCATCAGTACCAAGCGATTCTGAACAGTTACCCGAATCAACGCGTTGTAATGCGTACCCTAGATATCGGTGGTGATAAACCATTGCCGTATCTGCCTATTGATGAAGACAACCCATTTTTAGGCTGGCGTGGTATTCGTTTTACCTTGGATCATCCAGATATCTTTTTGATCCAATTGAGAGCGATGCTAAGGGCGAGTGCGGAAAGTGGCAACTTGAGCATTTTATTGCCAATGGTGTCAGGCATTAAAGAGTTCGACGACGCGTCGCACTGATTAATCAAGCCTACAGCGAGGTGGTGCTGCTGGATGAGCGAATTCAAGCTCCGAAGGTAGGAGTGATGATCGAAGTGCCTTCAATGGTGTACTTGCTGCCGGCTATCGCTCACCGTGTTGACTTCGTTTCTGTCGGTACCAACGACTTAACGCAATATTTGTTGGCTGTCGATCGGAACAATTCCCGTGTTGCGGATGTCTATGAATCCATGCATCCAGCGGTATTGTTAGCGTTAAAACAAATTCACGATGTTTGCCACCAATATCAAGTGCCTGTGTGTATTTGTGGTGAGCTAGCTGGTGATCCATTTGGTGCGTTGCTCCTGTTGGGCTTAGGCTACAACAGTTTGAGTATGAACACCTCGAACGTGGCTAAGGTGAAATATTTGATTCGTCATAGCCAACAAAAAGAACTCGAAAAACTCGTCGAAAAAGCCATGTCATGCTCTTACGGGCAAGAAATCCATCAAATGATGCATGATTTCTTTATCCAGCAAGGCTTTGCTGGCTTTATTCGTGCAGGTAAGAAGTAGGTAACAGTGACCATCTCTTTATTTATATTATTGCTCGCGCTAGGCGCTTTCGTAGGCGTGATGGCGGGGCTTCTTGGTATCGGGGGCGGACTGATTGTCGTACCTGCGCTACTTTACCTTCTTCCTCTTGCTGGTATCTCTCCTGAAATGAGCATGCACATGGCGTTAGCAACGTCATTGGCGAGTATCATCGTGACCTCTGGTTCTTCTGCACTTAACCACCTTAAGCTTGGCAACGTCGATATGTTCGTCGTCAAATGGCTGATGCCTGGCGTGGTGATTGGCGGTTTTGTTGGTGCCAATATCGCCGAGTGGATCCCAACGCATTACTTACCGAAAGTTTTTGGGGTGATTGTGCTGTGTCTAGCTGTACAAATGTTTCGCTCAATTAAGACGAAAAGCGAGAAGCCAATGCCAAGTAGTCCGGTCACTATGATGTACGGAACGGGAATTGGTGTGGTATCGAGTCTTGCTGGTATTGGTGGTGGTTCACTGTCAGTGCCTTTCTTAAACAAGCATGGTATTGAAATGCGTAAAGCGGTTGGCTCCTCATCCGTGTGTGGCTGCGTGATTGCGATTTCAGGCATGATTGGATTTATCTTACATGGCTACAAAGTAGAAGGGCTACCTGACTACAGTGTGGGTTATGTTTATCTGCCAGCTTTAGCGGCGATTGCGATGACGTCGATGCTCACGACGAAAGTCGGCGCGAAGATGGCAACCAACCTTCCTACGGCGGTCTTGAAGAAGATCTTTGCCGTGTTCTTGATGTTTGTTGCAGCGACCATGCTGCTGTAAAGTCCACCTGTTTTATTAGTAATAAGAAGAGAATGAGTTATGTCTCAGGGATATTTAGAATTTCCCAATATTGATCCGGTTTTAGTCTCTATTGGTCCTGTTTCTGTTCGTTGGTACGGTTTGATGTATCTAGTCGGCTTTATGTTCGCACTATGGTTGGCAAATCGTCGCGCAGATAAGCCGGGTAGTGGTTGGACGCGTGAGCAAGTTTCTGACTTGTTGTTCGCGGGTTTCCTTGGGGTAGTGATTGGTGGTCGTGTTGGTTACGTTATTTTCTACAACTTTGATTTGTTCTTAGCCGATCCTCTATACCTATTCAAAGTCTGGACTGGCGGCATGTCATTCCACGGTGGCTTGCTAGGTGTTATCACCGCCATGTTCTGGTACGCACACAAGAATGGTCGAACTTTCTTTGGTGTGGCGGACTTTGTCGCACCGTTAGTACCATTTGGCCTTGGTATGGGGCGTATGGGTAACTTCATGAACAGCGAACTTTGGGGACGTGTAACGGATGTGCCATGGGCAATCATCTTCCCGAACGGTGGCCCACTGCCTCGTCACCCATCTCAGCTTTATGAGATGTTCCTAGAAGGTATTGTGCTGTTCTTTATCCTTAACTGGTTTATCAAAAAGCCTCGTCCTTTAGGGGCGGTATCAGGGCTATTTTTAGCTGGATATGGTACATTCCGTTTCCTAGTTGAGTTTGTTCGCGAACCGGATGCACAGCTTGGTCTATTTGGTGGTTACATTTCGATGGGACAAATCCTATCGTCACCGATGATCATTCTGGGTGTTCTTATGATGGTTTGGGCGTACAAACGTGGTCTTTACCAAGACAAAGTCCAAGCAGAAACGAAGTAAGGAATTGGTGTGAAACAGTATTTAGATTTGTGTCAGCGTATCGTTGACCAAGGCACTTGGGTTGAAAACGAGCGCACAGGCAAACGCTGCCTAACGGTGATCAACGCAGACTTGACCTACGATGTTGCTAACAACCAATTCCCATTAGTAACGACACGTAAGAGCTTTTGGAAAGCGGCAGTTGCTGAGCTACTTGGTTATATCCGTGGCTACGACAACGCTGAAGATTTCCGTAAGTTGGGTACCAAAACATGGGATGCGAACGCAAACCTAAATGAAGCATGGTTGAACAACCCATTCCGTAAGGGCGAAGACGACATGGGACGCGTATACGGCGTTCAAGGTCGTTCATGGGCGAAGCCAGATGGCGGTCATATCGATCAACTGCGTAAGATTGTGGATGATTTGACGCGCGGTGTTGATGACCGTGGTGAAATCCTAAACTT
>LZQR01000309.1_pt1 | contig 12327 bp, 17 predicted proteins | sample 768601 | NCBI WGS metagenome assembly LZQR01 (sample SAMN05207299, study PRJNA324521) | oil field metagenome | isolation source: sample BH-FW-24 from oil reservoir | place: India: Bombay High | collected 2015-12-04
TTTTCTCTTTTGGGCTTTGTTTGAGGAAGAAGCCGCTTGATTATTGTCACCGTACATACGTATTTTCACTTCTTTGAATATCGTCGAAGATAGGTTGTTTTTCGCTCTTGGTGGCGGAATGACAGATGTTACGAATCGTCTTATTGGCCCGCAGGGATGCTGGTTATATGCGTCAGTTGCAATTCATCTTCGACAAAAGATACCGTGATGCGCAGCAGTCTGTTTTCGATTTTTGCACATTCAATACCGGTGTGTTTGGGGATAATCCAGCTTGGCTAAAGATGTTGATCACCGAAGAGGGCTGCGTTAAATCAGCATACTCTCCCCAAACGTCACGTTGCGAATATTTGCCCCATACATCACCAAGAGGGTAGCATCACCAACGGAAAAGGTATCTTGAGGACAAGTTTGCTCAGAGTTGGCCTCTTCTTGGGGTTGCTCGGCCGCACTGACAGTCAATACATCGCCGACTTTGAGAGCGAGTGGATCACTTTCATAGTTCGGATTGAGTTTGAGTAGTGCTTTTGCTGACAAACCGTATTGAGGCGCAATGTCTGTCCACTGCTCTGGAGAGCCGTCTTCGTTGGTGCGGACTTTATGGTTTGGGTTTGGCTCGTTTCGCTGGTGGATTGTGTGGCGGCTTGCTTTCGCGGTAATAAAGGCTGCTTCACAATGGTTTTGAGCGCATCGATATCAATGAGTGTTGCGTTCTGTTTTAACCAAGCAGCATTGATTTCTGCAAGCTCATCATTGGTAAGTTTTTCTTGGCGATAGAAAATATGCTGGGGCGCGGCTTTTTTTCCTTCTATGGCAACTGGGACAAGCATGGCGTTGAATGTTTTTTGCTGACGAGCTTGTCTGTGATGCCATGCGGGCTAGACTCAGTCATTTGCCAAGAGAACTTATCGTTGCCAAGGATAGCCATTTCATACATCAGCTTCCCATCATAGAAGTAATAATAAAACCCTTGTGCTGCCCACCCAAGTAAGCTCTTTGTTTCTACTGCGGGAATAAAAGGAATGAACTCAGCGTTAGTATATTCACTGCCAAGTGGTTTTGGTGTGATTGTGTATTTTTGCTGTAAGCCGATGTCTTGAAAAAAGTTCGTGTAAAAGGGTTTTGTCTTCGGCTTCGAAGCATTCTGCTGTTAATACGGTACACGGTGATGGTTGTGTTTGTTCTAATTTTCCCCAGCGCTTAATAAGCGGTTCATTTGGCGTTTTTGCCAGAGAAAATACACCAGGCTGAAGCGTATTTAAGTCATCTTTTGGAGCATGAATCTTTATTCGGCATTCAAACTCAGCGGTGGCTTGTGATTGAGCGTCGGTTACGAGTGAGCTGTAGCTCGCCTGAGCACTGCTTTTTGAATGCGATTGGCTGCTAGCCGACGAGTACTGGTTTGCGCTGGAGCGATTACTTGACGTAGTTAGTGCGGAATCGATAAGTGGAGCGTAGCCAGCTCCCCTCACACGCTTTGATGCTGGACGCTTCATTGATATCGCCTCTTGGATTTAATTGGTGATAGCTTAGCGGCAATTAAACGAACGCACTATAGACAGAATAACCAATTCCATTTGCTTAGTTACTAAAACTGTAGGCATATCGAAAGTGATAGAGGTAAGGGTTTTAATGATAAAAAGCGTTATTAATACAGGGCGAAGAGGGGAATAATTGATATTAATGCTATTGAAGTGTAACCATATTGGTGGCTTATTTTAGAGAAGCATTAAGCGCTAGGTATTTATTAATTACTCACTAGCGCTATTGGAATATGAAAAGCACAGAATGCGCTTATTCAAACTCTCGCTGGTATCTTGGTAGCATGGATTCATTACCAAGTAATCCACCTTGATGGATGTAGATCAGTGTCTTGTCTTTATTTTCTGCCAACCACGGTTGCAAGCATTGCCACATGTATGGGTCGTACAGCAGATCGAATTCGAGGTTGGTCTGATCGTAGAGCGCGTTCCACGTTTCGTAATCGCTTTGATACAAACGTCCGAAATGATGCTTATCACGCACCGAGAGAATCGTTGGGTGGTTTTCACTTTCGAGTGTGTTGAATTGCTCAGTCAGGTATTCAGCATTGCCGACACAAGCGCAGGTGATGACCTCGATTCCGTGTGGCTTTAAGTGCTTGCTCAAATACAGAGCGGTTGTGCCCGTTCCTGATGGCAAGGCCACTACAAACTGCTTTTGCCTTCAAGGCGTGTCCAGTCAAGCAGTTCTCGCGCCAGTTGTTTTACACCGGCTTCGGCAATCTTCGCTTTTCCGCCCTCAGGGACAACCAAGGTTGTATCGTCTAACCCACGAACTTGTTCGATGTATTCAGTGGGATGAAGAGGGGATTCGATCTCTTGCATGGCCGTGATGTTCATCTAATCCAGCGCACCTCGGTAGTTGCCGATCGGGGAGTCCTTGAGCCAAGACGGGATATGCTGGACGTAAACTCAAAGTTCCAACCTTTGATTGCGCCAGAGCGGCAAGGGAGTACATCGCATTGGATTGGGCAGAACCGTAGCTGATGAGGGTTTTGATGTCTCTGTTCTGCGTTTCCATCAACGCCATAAACTTACGTGCTTTGTTCCCAGAGAAGTGAGAATGCAGCATGTCATCACGCTTAAGGAAAAAGGTATGACCGTTAAAGTTGTGCTGAGTTATCGGGCTTTCAGAGAGTTTCATGCGACTACTGACGTGTCCAACCACGCGACCTTGCCGTTAAAAAGGGCGCGTAGTGTAACGCCAATAAACCCAGATAAAAAGTCCGTGTTTCAATACAACCTTTTCGATTATTCCTGATGGTCACGGGGGGCTTAAAAGGTTTCATATCCAACAAGGTTTGCAGTTTAAATAAACCAGGCTGCATCACAACTCGCGTTTCTTCCTCAAGCCACGTAAACTACGCCGCTTATTTTCATTCAATCAGAAGGCTTGGTTTTGCAGACTCTAGAACAATTACAAACAGGACAATTGGTAGGAATCAAACAATTGAAGTTGGCGGAAGGGCTAACTGAGTTTCCTATGGAAATTTTAGAGCTTGCAGAAACGCTTGAAGTATTAGATTTATCCGGCAACGCACTGTCAGATCTACCTCCAGAATTGGAACAACTGACCAAGCTGAAAATCATCTTTGCTTCAAACAATCAGTTCACCCATTTGCCAGAGGTTCTGGGCAAGTTGCCAAATCTTGAGATGGTTGGGTTCAAAACCAACAAGATTAAAGAGGTGAGTGAAGCCTCGCTGCCAAGCCAGTTGCGTTGGTTGATTCTGACGGATAATGAGATTGAAGTTCTCCCAAACAGCCTTGGTGAAAGACTGCGCCTAAGAAAACTGGCACTGGCAGGCAACCGCATCAAGCAACTGCCAAACAGCATGGAAAACTTGGTCAATCTGGAACTGATTCGTCTGTCTGCTAACCAGCTTGAGCACTTCCCTGATGTGTTGATCAAGCTGCCTAAGCTGGCATGGTTTGCTTTCGCGGGTAACCCATTTTGCAAGCATCCTTCTTCGCTAGACAGCGTGCCTAAAGTTACAACTGGCAGTTACTTGCTTAACCACGTTCTCGGCCAAGGTGCGAGTGGTGTGATTTCTCATGCGAATTGGACTGACGCGAATTATGACTTCCCGAGTGAAGTGGCGGTAAAAGTGTTTAAGGGTGAAGTGACCAGTGACGGCTTCCCGCATGATGAGCTTGAAGCGTGTTTGCAAGCTGGACATCACAACAACTTGGTGAAATCCATCGCGCAGGTGGATGATGGTAATGAGCTTGCGTTGGTGATGGAGCTGATTCCAGACAGCTATTACAACTTAGGTTTGCCGCCAACACTGGAAACCTGTACACGAGACACCTTCCCACAAGGGTTTACCTTAACTGTCGAGCAAGTAAATGCGATTGTTGAACAGATGGTGGATGTGTTTAATCACTTGCATAACAACAAGGTGTGTCACGGTGATTTGTATGCGCACAATACTTTGGTGAATGAACAAGGTGAGATGATCTTCGGTGATTTTGGTGCGGCGAGTATTTACGGTTACCTATCCGAACAGCAGCAAGCGGCGATCAAAACCATTGAAGCCAGAGCGTTGACGTACTTTATCGAAGATGTGTGTTCTGTTTGTGAAGACTCGAAAGCAGCATTGGAAGTGATGAATCGCTTTGCGTCGCTCGCGGCGTAATAGTTCATTCAATCGAATAAGAAAGAGGTATCGTTTTGCCCGGTTTGATGTTGAACAAATGATTAAAACAGGGCAAATGAGATACCTCTTGATTGAATCTAGTTCGAGGAAGTTACGCTGAGCAATCTTCTTGATGCTCTGACGCAAGGTTAATCACTGCCTCACATCCACCCTCTGGATGCGTACCAATCGTAAAATGCCAGCCATAACGTTGGCACAAATCATCGACAATCATTAGACCCAATCCGTACCCCCCGAGTGTGGAATGGTGGAGAAACCTTCACCTTCGTCACGCACCGAGATAGTGTTCTCATCCATATTGATATGAATTGATCCCGATGGTGTCGCGGCGATGCCGTTGCGAATCAGGTTGCCAAGAATAATGGTGAGTACTGCGTTGGTTGCTCTGGTCTTAGGTGTCCCGCTGACGTTCATTTGCAAGGCCAGTGATTTTCGTCTGCTTGAGCTAGGCTTTGCGCAATGATCCTTGTGAGCTCTTCTTCAGAGATGGTTCTCACTGGTGAATCATCCGTATTGCGCTCGTAGCGGACTAACCCTAGTAGCGCATCTACCATGGTCGACATTTGTTGTGTCGCGTCTTGAATTCGATTGACTTGGCGTGTCTGGAAATCCGTACTCGCACTTCTGGCTAATAAGCTGCTCGAGCCTTTCATTACGGTCAGCGGCGTACGAAGCTCGTGGCTTGCATATCGCGCAAAGGCTTGTTCTCGTTTGATAACTTGATTGATCTTGTGACGATCTTCGTTGAGTTTTTCGGCCAAGGCTTGAAACTCTTTGGCGGAGCCATTAGGTACACTGAAGGTTTGAGCTAGGTCACCTTGGTTGTGGTCTAACTGGATTTTCAGCGTATTTACGGGCTCTATTAATCGTTGGGATAGACGCAGCAATAGGTTACCAAATAAGAAAATCAAAACAGCAACAATAGAAAGCACTGCAGCCACCACGAGGATAAACTCTTCAGAGGTTATCTCGATTTCATCAATGAGGGAAATCAGGATAATTGGGTGAACAATGCCTTTATTGGTGTAGGAACCCATGTAGATCATGCGTGAGTTTGGCTCGTCGCCAATTTCATCTAGAAAACGTTTTTGCCGATAAGATATTTGCGAAATTCTTCTGGAACTAAGTTGATGTCGTTGTATGCGGTTGTCAGCAAATCGAGCTTGATTTTGCCTTGGTCGGGATGAGATTGAAAATAAACGATGGCTTCTTTTTTGTCGATCATAATGCGACGTTCACCCACGCGATCTTCTGACCAAAGCAGTGCGCCGGTGATGAGTAAAAAGCAGAACAGGCCAATAACAACAGAGACAAGTGAGAAGAACAGTGCTAAACGGCCTGTCATCGTTTGAGTGCTTTGAGTGCTGTTTAACCATCGGAGGATCATGCTCCGGTCTCCAAGCGGAAACCAACTTTAGGCACCGTGATAAGAACATGCTTTTGAAAGGGTTTATCGAGTTGGTTACGCAGTTGGTAAATATGGCTGCGCAGTACATCGTTGTTGGGCTCGTTTTCTTGCCATAGCTGAAAGGCGATCTCTTCACGTGTGACCACGTCTGGTGCATTTTTGATCAGCATTTCTAGAATGGTATAGGTCGTCGGGTTGAGCACTAAGAGCTTATCTTGACGGTAGGCTTGACGTGTTTTTTGGTCGATAGAGACTTCACCGTATTCCAATTTACTCGAAGCCACGGTGCCACGGTAACGGCGGATCAGCGCCATCATGCGCGCTTCGAGAATATCCAAGTCGAAGGGTTTTGTTAGGTAGTCATCGGCACCGTGCTGAAAGCCTTTGAGCATATCGTCACGGCTATCAAGCGCGGTCAGCATCAGCACTGGTGTATTGTTGCCCGCATCGCGAAGTTTATTGCACATGGTTAAGCCATCCATGCGTGGCAACATTAGGTCGAGTAAGATGATGTCGAAGGTGTTTCCATTGCCAGCTTCAAGCCCAGCTCGCCATTGTCCGCGTAATCGAGTTCCATACCTGCACACTCAAAATAATCGAACAGCATGCCTGCAATTTCTCGATTATCTTCAACCAAAAGTACGCGTTTCATGTATTTCTCTCCAATCAGGCGGGTTTCGAAATTAAGGGTATTTCCTTAACCGAACATTATGCACTAAGGGTGTGAAAAGATGTCAACAACAACTATTTCACGCTGCTATTAATAGACTGCATCCATTCATCGGATACAGTGGAAGAGTAGCATGTCAACCTTCAACATTCACGCTGCAACCTTTTCGAAGGTGAGCCAACACTCTGAGCCTAAAACAGTTTTGTCTGTGGTGGTGCCATTCTTTAACGAGCAAGAAGTCTTGCCGGAATTTCATCGTCGTTTGGTCGCGGTTCTGGACTCGATGCCAGAACGTTGCGAAATCGTGTATGTCGATGATGGCAGCAAAGACGACAGCCTAATGATCGCACAAAACTTGTCTCAATCTTCTAGCGACGTTCGTTGTATTGCATTAAGCCGTAACTTTGGCAAAGAGTCCGCCATGAGTGCAGGTTTGGAACATTGCCAAGGCGAAGCGGTGATCGTGATTGATGCTGACTTGCAAGATCCTCCTGAGTTGATTCCGAAGATGGTCTCTAAATGGCGTGAAGGGTATGACGTGGTCAACATGCAGCGCAGTGAACGTCATGGCGAGACGTGGTTCAAGCGTTTCTCGGCCGCCTGCTTTTACAAAGTGCTCAACAGCATGGCCAAGCTCGATGTGCCAGAGAATGTTGGCGATTTTCGTCTACTAAGCGCAGAGGTGGTTAAGCACATCAATGCGCTGCCAGAGCGCAACCGGTACATGAAGGGCATTTTCTCGTGGCCGGGCTTCAAACAGGTGACGGTGCAGTTTGAGCGTGATGCTCGTTTCTGCGGTGAGACCAAGTGGAACTACCTTAAGTTGATTGGCCTAGCAATGGACGGCATTACCTCGTTCTCGATTCGTCCTTTGCGTTTAGCGACGTTAGCGGGGGCGTTAGTGGCGTTCAGTGCCTTTCTTTATGGCGCATTCATCGTGATGAAAACCGTGGTGTTTGGGGAACCTGTGACGGGTTACCCATCCATGATGGTGGTTCAACTCGCATTGGGAGGAGTTCAACTGCTGTCAATTGCCTTTTAGGCGAATACATCGGGCGTATTTTTGTCGAGACCAAGCAGCGTCCTCTTTATCTTATCCAGTCTGTTTACGAGCAGCCTGCGAAACATCAATCCATCCAAACCATGAAGTTTAAACTAGGAGAAACCGCGTAATCATGAGTATTAATAAAACCCATCTGTGGTTGTTGTTGGCGTTTGCGCTTTTACTCCGTCTTATTTCACTTGCGACTTACCCTTTGATGGACACCACAGAAGCCCGCTACGGCGAAATGGCACGCTTGATGGTGGAAACGGGTAATTGGCTCACCCCTCAGTTTGATTACGGTGTCCCTTTTGGGGTAAGCCGCCGCTGTTCACTTGGATGAGTGCTTATGGCATTGAACTGTTTGGATTGAATGAATTCGCGGTGCGTGCACCACACTGGTTGGCTGGTGTCTCAACAATCTTCTTTATTGCCTTTATGGCTTATCGTGCGGGTACTAGCGCGTTGATCGCAGCGCTAGTATTGGCGACGTGTGGCATTTTCTCTATTGCTGCGGGCGCGGTGATGACAGACATGGCGCTCACTCTCGCAATGACGATGGCAATGGTTGGATTCTACTACTGCTGGCTTGGTAAAGATAAACACAGCCGCCTGTGGGGATATGTTGGTTTCTTTGGTCTGGCTTGTGGCTTGCTCGCAAAAGGACCGGTAGCCATCGTGATCATGGGGATTGCAGTGTTCCCTTGGTTGGTGATTCAGCACGGCTTTTTGGGGCGTTTAAAGCGTTGTGGCAGCGTTTTCCTATTGTGTCAGGTTTGGCGTTGATGTTCGCGATTGCTCTGCCTTGGTACATCATGGCAGAGATGGCGACACCGGGATTTATTGATTACTTCATTGTTGGCGAACACTTTAAGCGTTTTGTCGTGAGTGGCTGGCAAGGGGATTTGTATGGTTCCGCACACGATCAACCTCGAGGGATGATCTGGGTATTTGGCTGCAATCGGCAGCGCCTTGGTCAATCGTATTGCCTATCTTGGCGTGGAAGCGTCGTAAGGTGCTCAAAGCTATTGAACTGATCATCAAGGTCTATTTAGCTTCCTGATCTGTTGGCTGATTTCACCAATGATTCTGTTCACGATGGCTGGGAATATTTTGCCTGCTTACGTTCTACCGGGCATTCCAGCTCTGGGCATTTTGGTTGCGATGCTGGTGGATAAAACGACTTTAAGTGGGTAACCGGGACTGCTGCGGTGCTACCGGTACTGCTTATGATTGCAATGTTGGTATTAAACATGGGCAAGCCGACAGCCGCAGTGACCGTATTATCTTTGAGCAAATTGATGACATTGCACCTGTATTCTACATTGGCAAACGACCGTTCTCTGGCCAGTTTTACAGCCATGGCCAGGCGAAAAAGCTGGAAGATGCCAATGACTTAACTAACCTGAAGAAATTCCACCTGATTGGTAAATCGCAACAAGTGGATGTGGTTATTCACGATAACGCTTTAAGCTGTACTAACGACTTCACAGCCAAATCGAAACGTTCACTCTATACCTGTGTGATGGGGTAACGGAGTGGGCAAATTACTAAAATTTGCTTCGTTAACAAGGCTTTCTTCGTTAGAAAGATTTGCTCTGGTTGGTGGTATCGGCTTTGTGGTTGATACCCTTATCTTGTCCTTGTTATTCCATGTGGCTGGCTTGGAGTTGATGGCGGCTCGCAGCATCGCTTTTTTGTTTGCAGCAACCACGACTTGGCTAGGCAATCGCTGGCTTACTTTCTCTCAAGCAGACAAACATAACCCGTTCTATCAGTGGCTGAAATTTATGGCGAGTGCTTGCATTAGTGCAGTGCCTAACTTTGCCGCTTTTAAAGGTTGGACGCTTATGTTCGGAACACAAGGCTATATGGTGTTCCTTGCTCTGGCTCTGGGAATATTGGTCGGCATGATGAGTAATTACTTACTCAGCTCAAAGTGGGTCTTTAGCCAACAATGAGCCTTACTTTCATTTCAGGGAGTAAATAACTGCAATAAAAACAGGGATATGAAGAAAATTAACTGTGATTCGAGTCACGGTTTGAGTAATCTAATACTCAGTAAAAAAGAGCCAAAATGCATGAATACTTTCGTATAAAATGCATTTTATTATTTTAGTTTATATTCTATAAATACAATAACTTAGACAGGTTATTGGAAGGCTTTATTTATTCTAGGGCTCATACGTTAAAAATATAAAACTGACCACACACGTTACGCTGTTAATAAATTCGATCTTTTCATTCTCTTTCTGTTCATATCTTGACGTCTTCTGTTCACCTCTGTTGTTTAAAATCCATGAAATTTCTAAAAATAATGCCAATCTATCATCAGTTACAGAGGTGACTATGTTTAACAGTATACGTACTCGAATCGCAGTCAGTGCGGGCGGTGCAATGGCGTTCACTTTATTGATTGCAATGGGTATGACTACCGATGCATTTACTGACGTGAACAAGCAAGTGAACGAGAAGTAAAAGCGCAATTAACGGATGCGACCAGTACCGATCTGCAAAACACCGCGATTCAGCAAGGTCTGAATATTGCGAACCAGCTTGATCCTGTACTTGCAAACTTGAAGCAAGTACGTTCGATCATCGAGTTGAGCTCAGAAACTAACGCAAGTGCAGACCTTATTGTTAAACAGTTTACTGCCGCGCTAGAAGCACAAAACAAAGCGGTATTTGCAGGCTACATGGTTTGGCAAGATAAAACTTGGCCACAGCAAGTGACGCTTAATCCTGAAGACGGTTTTAACAGCCAAGGTTACCTTGCGCCTTTCTTCTCGCCAAATGAATCAAAACAGTTTTGATGCAGTGGCGATGGAAAGTTTTAGCAATACAGAGCTAAACAGCAGTGGCGAACGCAAAGACGATTGGCACTTAATGCCTTACGAAACGGGCAAAACTTTCGTCATGGAGCCGTACTTTTATCCTGTACGAGGCAAGCAAGAGCTGATTACAACCATCAGCCAACCGATAAAACAAGATGGCAAGATCATCGGTTCGCTTGGTTTTGATTTGTCTCTGTATGAACTGCAAAACCAGAGTGAACAATCGGCGCGTAACTTGTTTGATGGCAAGGGTAAAATTCTTATCACCTCTTGGAAAGGTATTACCTTTGCAAACAGCCGAGATGGTGCAATGGTGGGTAAGAAAGTTTCTTCAGAGCTGGCTGCCGAGTGGTCGAACATTCAGTCGGTTGCGAAGCGCGATGGTGCTGGCCTTATCGCTTTTGATGGTGATGAGTATGCGATCACTGCTATCGATACCAGTGATGCGCCATGGGTAGTCATGGTGTCGGTTCCCAGTAGTCACCTCACAAAAAGCGTCGACGAGTACCAGCAATGGAGTGATGGGCAGAGTTCGGAAGCGCTTGAAAAGGTGTGTGGGCGGGGATCTTCGCTGCTATTTTAGGCATTGCCGCGATGGCATTCATTGCAAACTCGCTTGGCAAAGTGTTGAACAACTTGGTTGAACGTTTTAAAGACGCGGCGCAAGGCGAGGGCGATCTGACTTACCGTATTGAAGTGAAAGGTAAAGATGAAACCGCGCAACTGGCACATTGGTTCAATACCTTCTTGTCGCGTATGCAAGAGATGCTATTGACCGTAATGGCAACCGCAGATCAAGTGGATAAGAACGCAACAGAAGGCCAAACACGTGCTGCGGCTTCTCGCGACCAATTAAATGCTCAGGTTAATGAAGTGAACTCGTTAGCAACGGCGATCAATGAAATGAGTGCAACCGCACAGGAAGTTGCGAACTCTGCGGTTCAAGCAGCCGCTGCGGCAAGCCAAGTACAAAGCAATAGCCTGAACGGCATGACGCGTATGGATAACGCTGCGAGTGCGGTGGATAGCTTGGCAATGCAAGTTAACGATGCGCAGCAACAAACGCAGAATCTGGTGGATTCCAGCACTGCAATTCAGGGCATTTTGAGTGAAATTGGCGGTATTGCTGAACAAACCAACTTACTAGCGCTTAATGCAGCGATTGAAGCTGCACGCGCAGGTGAGGCTGGCCGAGGTTTCGCGGTGGTGGCCGATGAGGTTCGTAACCTTGCAAACCGTACACAAGGGTCGACGGAAGAGATCCGCGCAATGCTGGCTCGACTAGAGCAAGAAACGCAATCGATCGTTGTGCTGATGGAGCAAAGCCAAAACAAGCGACCGATACTAAGGGCGAGACGCAAGCGGCACATCTAGCGCTGTCTGAAATCAACCAAGCAATTGAAGTCATCAACGACATGAACAACCAAATCGCTTCGGCAGCAGAAGAGCAGAGCTCTGTATCGGAAGAGATCAACCGTAATGTGGTGATCATCAACGATACCGCAGTAGAGGTGATGGACACCATGACGTCGTCAGTAGAGATCAGTAACGAACTTACCGTAAAAGCGAGCGATCTTCACGGTGAGCTGAGTAAGTTTAAGCTGTCTTAACCCGCTACTACTGCTCTCATTCAATCAGGCCGAGTGCAATGTGCACTCGGCCATTTTGTTTTCGTTATGTCGATGCTATTCATCATAAAGAAAGCAAATTACTTTGATTATGGCTAGCTCTGCAGAGCTTACTAACATCGGAGGAGATTCAATAATAAGAATTCTCGTTCGATTTTCCCTATCTGATCACTCCAAATCGCGAGTTATTCTCTTCCAAACAGGGCTGTTTTCGTCAAGAAAGTACGTATGTCCTGTTGGAAAATCAAACTGCTGATTGAAACCTGAGCAGTCTATTATCTCAAGGCCTGACACGGGTGTTTTAGGGCCGTACATACCTAAGCGATGAGTGAAAAACCGTTCATCAAAGTTCATGATCATACTAGCTGGCATCGCATAGTCGTCGCTGGCGTAGAAGCAGAGACATTCTTCGCGCTCTGCATAAGAGAACGTCCTTTTTTTCCGTCTTCTAGCATATCGTTGGCGATGTCTGGTGCCATCAAAAAGACAATTCTCAAAGAGCCTTGGGAGTTCGCTCGTGCTGAGAGCCTTATTAAGATTGTGAAGGC
>LZQR01000310.1_pt1 | contig 12271 bp, 13 predicted proteins | sample 768601 | NCBI WGS metagenome assembly LZQR01 (sample SAMN05207299, study PRJNA324521) | oil field metagenome | isolation source: sample BH-FW-24 from oil reservoir | place: India: Bombay High | collected 2015-12-04
TCGGCAATTTCGGGGGTGGGGATGAAGCCGAGGGCATAGTCGTTGAAGAAGATGCGCAGCCCGCGGACGATGGTTCTCCCGATTTGCCGGTGTTTCTGAAACCGTCAACTGACACGTTGAACCTCTATCTCACCGAGCGTCCCATCGGTCAGGGGCCCAGCCGGGTCGAAGTACGCGAGGAGGTAGCAAAAGCGGCTACGCTCAAGGATTTCCTGAAAGGCAAAGGGTTTGACGAGGAAGTCCTGGATTCGCTGGTGGAATTCGTCAAGGACAACTTTGACAAAAGCGATTTGATCGCAGGCGACAAGATCGCGGTGCGTGGCGTTCGCATGCCGAACAAGGTAGGCCGGATTGGCGATTATTATCGGCCTGTCCAGATTTCGATCTACGGCCGGGAAGGGTATATCGGTACAGCCGCCTATTCGGTCGGAAGAGATGGGGACGGGTATGTAGCCGGCGCCGATCCCTGGTTTGGCAAGACGATCGTGGAACAGAAGATCGCGGGTGAGGAAGCAACTCAACCTGCCAACTCGCATCGCTTGATCGACGGTGTTTATGCCACCGCAGTCCGTAATGCCGTGCCCGCTTCTATCGTGGGCGAGGCAATCGCATATTTGGCACCCATGACCGACCTCAAGCGGTCGATCAAACCAGATGAGAGAGTCACTCTGGTATTCACGGACAGTGCTCGAGACGAGAAGCGTGGCGGTGGCAGGGTGCTCTTTGCCGGTGTTCGGCGTGGGGACGACTGGTCCGTTCGCTGTTACGTGCTGAAAGCTCCCGGTAATCGCGGTTTTGCCTGTGTGAACGAAGGCGGCAAGGTCAGCTTGTCCGGCGCCATGCTTGTCCCGGTCAAAGGTGTTCTGACATCGAAGTTCGGCATGAGATTTCATCCGATCAAGAAAACGGAACGCCTGCATGCCGGTGTCGATTGGGCGGCCCCCACTGGAACCGCGATCCACGCGGCTTTTTCCGGAAAGGTCACCTATCGCGATGTGCGAGGCGGTTATGGCAATTTCATTGAACTTACCCACAAGGACGGAATTACCAGCCGCTACGCGCATATGCATGAATACGCCGATGGCATCCAGCTAGGGTCTGTGGTTCAGGCAGGTGATCTGATTGGTTACGTCGGAACTACGGGACTATCCACCGGACCGCACCTTCATTTCGAAATCAGACACAGGGGAGAGCCGACAGACCCGTTGGCCTTTGAAATGGAGACGGGAGCGGAAGCACCGCAGTCTGTCGGGGGCAAGGATCTGCAGGAATACCGGACGTGATTGCCGACATTTTGAGCGTGCAGTGAAACAGGACTTGCGGAAGCGCTGAAATACGCCAGACTGTGATCCAGGTCCCAGTATTTGTCGCAGGAACGTTCATTCTGGCAAGAGTGTAACAACGCACGAGGCTGCCATGACCAGACCAGCTGCCCGCCTGGGCGATTTTCATATGTGCCCGATGACACCCGTTCCGCCAGGGTTGCCGATTGCGCCACCCTGCAAGATCAACGTCCTGATCGGTAAGCGTCCTGCTGCGAGAATGACGGACCTTTGCGTGTGTGTCGGCCCTCCGCCCGCAAATGTCGACCCCATTATCATGGGGTCGCTGACTGTTCTTATCGGAAGTTTGCCCGCGGCCCGCATTGGCGATCCAACAGCCAAGGGTGGCGCGATCACGACAGGGGAATTTACCGTTCTTATCGGGGGCTGAACCAGGACCAGCGACAATCAGGCAGATTTCCGGGCGGAATCGAAACGCCGGACAGGTGGGAGAACCTGTCCGGCGTTTTTGTTGGTTGATGTCAGCTGGCCGGCTCGATTTCGATACCGGTTTCCGTCGCTTTCAAGGTCACGCCCTTCAGTTCTTCGCCGTTCATTTGCGCCGTGAGGAACGCACGCGACAGCTTCGGCAGAAGGTCGTTGGTCAGGATGTTGTCGATCATGCGGCCACCGCTGTCCGGGTCGCGGCAGAGTGAAACGATATGGCTCACCACGTCGTCGCCATAACTCAGCACGGCATCCCGGTTCTGCTTGACCCGTTTGACGATACGGTTGAGCTGAAGCCGGACGATGAACCCGAGCATGGATGGCGATAGCGGATAGTAGGGGATGGTCACGATACGGCCGAGCAGGGCCGGCGGGAACACGTCGAGCAATGCTGGTCTCAAGGTTTCCGCGAGCTTCTCCGGATCCGGCGCGTTCGGGTCGGTTGCCGCAAGATCCGGATCACTGGAAACCGGCGCATCCAGCATGTGACTTGCTGCATTCATGATGATGTCAGTGCCGACATTCGAGGTCAGCAGTATCAACGTGTTGCGGAAGTCGATTTCCGGCCCATGCCGTCTTCCATCCAACCCTTGTCGAAGACCTGGAAGAAGATTTCGTGAACATCCGGATGAGCCTTTTCGACTTCGTCCAGAAGGACGACCGAGTAAGGCTTACGCCGCACGGCTTCGGTCAACCGGCCGCCTTCGCCATAACCTACATATCCCGGAGGAGCGCCTTTGAGACCGGAAACGGAATGTGCTTCCTGGAATTCGGACATATTGATGGTGATCAGGCTTTCCTCACCACCATAAAGGGTCTCGGCAAGGGCCAGGGCGGTTTCGGTTTTACCAACACCGGAGGGGCCGCACAGCATGAACACGCCGATTGGCTTGTCCGGATTGCCCAACTGGGCGCGGCTGGTCTCGATGCGCTTCGAGATCATTGCCAGACCATGGGCCTGACCGATCACGCGCTTGTTGAGGCTGTCGGTCAGCGTCAGGATCGTCTGCATTTCGTCCTGCACCATCCGGCCGACCGGAATGCCGGTCCAGTCGGAAATGATGCTGGCAACAGCCTCATCGTCGACATAGGCATAGACCATGCGATCATCTTCGGGGATTTCGGAAAGCTCCGTGCGCATCGCCTGGAGCGCTTCGCGAATGGCGTCTTCGTTGGTCAGGTCCACGTCAAGTTCAAGCTCGATCTCGTCGATCGGAACAAGAGCGGGCTTGTCGTGCTGCGGATCTTCGATTGCCTCGCTTTCCGGATGAGGCGCAGGTTCAACACCGCGAAGCTTTGCAAGAGCGGCATTCAAACGCCGGATTCCGGCTACCAGTTTCCGCTCGTTTTCCCACTGATTGCGGACAGTCTCAATGTCGCTTTCGGTTTCCGTAATCGCGTTGGACAGTGCCTCGAGTTGCTCCTGATGCTCCAGGCCCAGTTCGGCATCGTTGGTCAGGGCCTTTTTCTCTGTCTCCAGAAAACCTTTTCGGGCAACCAGGTCCAGCAACCGGGCTGGCTGTGCTGCTTGCGAGATGTTGACGCGTGCCGAGGCGGTGTCGAGAACGCTAACCGCCTTGTCCGGCAGCTGGCGTGCTGGAATGTAGCGATGTGACAAAGATACCGCTGACCGCACAGCGCTATCAAGGATGCGAACCTGGTGATGATCTTCCATCGGGCCAAGCAGGCCGCGCACCATGGCAAAGCACTTTTCCTCATCCGGTTCGTCAACCTGCACGGGCTGGAAGCGCCGTGTCAGGGCCGGGTCTTTCTCAAAATGCTGGCGGTATTCCGACCACGTCGTGGCCGCGACGGTCCTGAGTGTGCCGCGGGCAAGTGCAGGCTTCAGCAGGTTGGCTGCATCGCCCGTTCCGGCAGCGCCGCCGGCCCCGATCAACGTATGGGCTTCATCAATGAACAGGATCGTCGGCACGATGGAACCATGGACGGCATCAATGACCGCGCGCAAACGTTTCTCGAATTCGCCTTTCATCGATGCGCCGGCCTGAAGCAAGCCGAGATCCAGCGCACAAAGGCGGGTGCCCAGGAGCGCGGGCGGAACATCACCGGCAACGATTTCTGCGCAAAGCCCTCGACGATAGCCGTTTTGCCGACGCCGCTTCGCCGGTCAGGATCGGGTTGTTCTGGCGGCGGCGCATCAGAACGTCGATGACTTGCCGGATTTCTTCGTCGCGGCCGACGATCGGATCGAATTCCTTTGCCCGCGCACGAGCTGTGAAATCTACAGTGAACTGACTGAGTGCATCTTCCCCGGGGCCTCCTGCCGCGAGCGGCTCTGCGCCCGGTTCGCCTGCTGCGCTACCGGAGGCTGGACTTGAACCGTCGATGGGCCTCGCCCGCACTTCACCGGATGATCCGGCGATGGCGTCAAGGTTGTTCGCGATTTCATCGTGCTTGAGCTTGTTGAGAGCCTTGGACAGCTGGAAAAGCTGCGTGCGGGTGCTCTCTTCGCCAAGCATGAAAAGAAGGACATAGCCGTGCGGATTTTGTAGTCGCCGTATGTCAGCGTGCCAACGAACCAGGCTCCTTCCAGCGCTTCGCGGAAAGGCTTGGACATGGACGGAAGTTCGGTCTGGTTGATCTTGAACTCTGCAAGCGCGGCCTGCAGGTCCTTGTCCAGGGTGCCGAGATCGACGTCGAAATGCCGCAGAATATGAAATACATCAGAATTTTCGTTGCGGATCAGATAGTAAAACCAGTGGACCAGCTCGAGATGCCGGTGGCCGGCATCCTTCGTAAGCCTCATGGCCTTGTCCAGGCTGTCGTAGGCAGTTGAGTTGGTCTTGTTGACAACTTTTTCAACCGTAATGTCATTCATAATATCGGTCCTTCAGACTTGAGACCTATTGGTAGACTGTGGTGTGGCGACGCACAGGCCGGAAACGGGTGTCGGTAAGCATTTCTTCTTCTTCGGCCTCCAGGTCAGTATCGTCGTCGGGGCCGGAAGCGGCAGGCTTCAGCCAGCCGATATGTCCAAGCGTTGCGGAGTTGTTGGCATCCATCCGGACAGCGGATGCGCATCTCTTCGGCAGCGCAAGTTCAATTTCATATTCAATTTCCAGACCCAGATAAAAATCGATGAGGTCGAAAAGCTTCTCTGTCCAGGGATTGGGTCTTGCCCGGGTTGGCGGGAGAAACTGCCGATATTCCTCCAGACTGCTCGTGAAAATCCTGATCCGGATCTTGTCACTCACACTATAGACCTTGGATCCAACGATCGTGTCGGCGCCAAGTTGCCCGGTTCCGCCTGGCCCGAAACCTCCAAGCTTGAGCTGATCGTCCTTGTCCAGATGCAGCCACGTCCCGACACATTGATCAATCTCTACCCGGACATCGAAAACGCCCGTGATGAGGGCCTTCAGACGAGCGGCGCTCTTTGTCTTTGGGGCCATAAGACCCGCATAGAGCAGCTTGAGCCGATCATCGATCCTGTCGAGGTCCCGGTAAAACGGGGTGCCGATGCCGATCGCCGACCCGAGATAGGCAAGAAACCGGTCGTCGTCCGGCCGGTCATGTTGAACGATCGGTCTGGCATCGGCCCACGCGCGGTAGAACAACTGCACGAAGCGGTTGTTGAACAGGTCAAGGAATCTTGGAAAACTGTCATCGCCTCTGAGTCCGCGCATGATCGCTTCGTCGGTATAGGCGGATGGCAGAGCGCCTTGCGGTCCAAGCAAACCAAGGAAGCGTTCCAGCAAGACCAGGCCGCCGCCACCGTCCTTTGTCGCACGCTCAATGGTCGACGTGGCGAATTCGCTGGACGGGTCCTGACCGAAGCGAACGATGTCTTCCATCATGCGCCGGCTCTTGCCGATCCTGGGTGGAGCGGGCTCATCGGCGTTCTTCGGCTTAATTCCGCTTTCTGATATTCCCGGAGCGGTCTGGCCTTCGAGCATTCTCAGCACTGCCAGCAGATCATGTCCACCTGGATGCTTCTCGATGCGGTCCCCAAGGGCTGCAAGCAACGACGCGTATTGCTGCTGGACCGGCACCTCGATACGCGGGCTTTCCGGTACTGCGTCCTCAGCTGTTGGATCAGACGCAGTCTCTTCGGCCTGCGTTTCAATCACCTCTTCCGTAACCTCGGCAGGGGTCTCCGCCGGAGGATCGATTTGTGGGGCAGGCGTTTCTGGTTGGGTGTCGGCAGGTGAGGGAGCGGCGTGTTCTGGCGATGTGATCGCGGCAGATTCAATCGCGGGCGATTTGAGCGCGGGCGCTTCTGTCTCGTCCGCAGGTGTGTTGTTGTCCTGCGGTTTTACGGTCCAGATATCGTCAGCGTCGGCCTTCTCATCAGTCTCGACTGCCGTCGCCGTCTCCTCTTTGATCGGCCATGCCGGGGCCTTCCGGGAGGATGAAGGCACAACGGTCTTGTCCCGTGCAACACGGGTCTTCGTCAGATCCTTGTCTGCCGGACCGCTCATAGAATTCCTTTCGCACCGATCCGCGGAGGCCACTTCATGATAACGCCGCGCTCTGTCGTTGCGATCACACACTGCGTGAAGTGATTGATGGAGGCGTATTCGGCGACAAACCGATCTAGGACAGCCCCCATCAGAAAGGCACTCGCCCCTTCAAAAGCCTTGTCATCGAGCGTGATCGTGATTTCGAGCCCCCTGGCGACACCTGTCCCGGACTTCTGTTGCAGGCGGCGCACAACTGGCCTTGTCGAAACCGACCGAACCGACTGGGCCTGCCGGTCTGCTGAACTGTCGGAAAGTGGCGCGAAGACGCTCAGCACATCGCGGAAAGACCGACCGTCCTGACCTGCCGCATCGTGCACAAGGCCGGTATGGTTCAAGGCCAGAATGTTAATGAGCCGCCAGGCAATAGCGCCAGCGTGGCCCTGTTCGCCTAGTCTTTCATTGTAGGAAAGAAGCGGCGGCCTCGGGGACGTCGGTCCGGCGACACAATCTACCTTGAGGCCGATATCCTCCAGTATGCGGAAATCCCCAATCTCGGACTTGTCCGGGTTGGTTCCCACGGGGAGATCTGCGGCTAGCGACCGGTTGGATGCCAATACCTTTAGTGATAGTTCCGAAAGACGTTTCTTGCCGGTTTGCAGCAGGGCGGCAGCCTGCGCTCCGCTTGAGATAGAGATGAAGGTTTCTGTACCTATGTAGTGGCTCGGCTGCATGCGCCGGATTTCGGAAGACGACTGGCGTCGCGGCAAACGACGAATGGTATAAAACCACTCGTGACCGGCTTTTTCAGTGTCTGGTGCAACGCTGTAGAGCGGCTCTACCGGTCGTTTTCTCCGCCTCCTGAGAAGTGGGCGGAAACTTCAGTGACGGCATGCACTTCATAATCCAGTGGCCGTGTCCGGTCCGTTATGACAGCAAACTCGTGCTGCCCTTTCTTGATCGGCACCCGGTCAGTCTGCCTTTCGAACAAGTTGACGGCCGGCGCTGAGTGAAGCGCGAAAATCTTGCGTTCAACGTGAGCAGGCAACCGGTTTTCTGCTTCATCGAACACGAAGACCAGATCGAATGCTTTTGCCTTGACCCTATCCAGGTAACGGCGCAGACCCGTCAGACGGAACCCGAGGAAGCTGCGCGGAAAGTTGAAATAGTCGCGCAAGTGATCAAAGCCGGTGAACAGGCGCAAGTCGTTGTGCAAGAGGGAATCTTCTTCATCGAAACCCAGCTGCTCGATGGCATCGACGGGCAGGCGCTGCAGGCTGGCCTGACCGAAGGCGTCCTCGGTACGGATGTAGAGCGCGATTGTATGTCCGAAGATCTGTTCATAGACCTTCGCAGCCAGATCCAGAGGTCCGATCAACCGGACGGGAAGTGAATCGATCCGACAGCCGGCCACCTGGTATTCAGGTTTCTTCAAGGCTTCTTCGGCTGAAACCTCGTTTTCCGGATCCTCGGACATGCGGTGTGTGAACGTGATGGACAGACCTGCGCGCGTGCGTCTGTCTTCAGCCATCTCCGCACCGAGACCGGAGACCTGCGCAGCTGAGCTCAGGTACTTTGCAGATGTCAGCTCCAGGGGTGTCAGCGTAATAGGAGAGGTGAGAGTGAACCTGCAGCGAACCTCTCCCTGGCGTTCACGGAAGACGGCTCCATGGGAGCATGGCGATCGACCTTTATGCCGTTGCGCAAATTCGCGTCGCCATATTTCGGCGTCACGCGGGCAAGTACCAGAGAGGGAATGGGTGCCAGCGCAGTTGGATATAGTTGTTCGAACAGGTTGGAAGTGAATTCGGCGAACTCATGCTTCATTTTCAGCTGCACGCGAGCTGACAGGAAGGCAGTACCTTCAAGCAATCCGGACAGCATGGGGTCGGAACGATCTTCCAGAAGCCCACCCAGGCGTTCTGCTACAGCAGGATAGGCCTCCGCGAATGACGCCCCTTGTTCCCGCAGGTAGGTGAGTTCCTGATTGTAGAGGTCGAGAAATTCCCGGTTCATGCAGTTGCCCCGATGATCTTGATACGGCCGAAAGCAGGGTCGACGTCGGCAACGAATTCACTCGCGACCCGGATCGGATCGCAGCGTATTTCTGCCTTGATGAGAAATCTTACCTTGAAGGTATCACTTTCGACCTTGTCGTCGCGCTCGACCTTGAGCGTGCGCGGGTCCATGCGCGGTTCGAAATGGATGAGGGCCTGTCGGATGTCTTCGGCAAGTCGATCAATGCGAACGCTGTCAACAATATGGACAGAAAGGTCCGGCAACCCGTAATTGATGATCGAGCTCTCAACTTCGGAAAATCGGAAAGGTCCTGAGTGGAATTGAGGTTGACCGTATTGAGGAGCGCCTGCAGATCTTGCCGGACTTCGGAAAGCAGCGTGTGTTCAGAGACACCGTAGGATCTGGAAAGCCGCCGACCGGACCTGAGGTTGGCGCCGTTCTGTGCTTCTTTTGCCTGTCCTGTGCGGCCTTGTAGTCTGGGTCGTCCATTGCACGGAAGGCCCACATCAGCGGGGAGTGCATTTTCACATTTGATTTAGCCATCGGCCAAGCCCACGCTGACTGCTGCCCCGGAAATTCCTAAGTATGACCGTGGTGGTGCCGCTTCGAAAGTTGAAAGTCCGCATCGCCGGTCCAAACCAAAGAAGGCTGCCGCGCCGAAGCGCGGCAGCCCTGCAGGCCGAAGCCTTATTTCTTTTCGTTTGCTGCAATGTCCCAGGCAAACTCGGGGGCTGCGCCCTTGGAGCCGTCCGGCTTCTGTTCGGTGTAGATGTACTTGTACTCACCGAAGTTCAGCGTGACGCTCTCCGTGATGCGATCGTCGGAGCCACTGCCGCCGGTCGAAACGTTGGTCACGATAATGTCCTTCATTTCGAGCTTGATGTATTCCAGCGGGTTATCACCGGCAGCCTTGCGAACAAAGAGAGTGCCTTTGGTGATATGCTTGCCAGTCGACACGTGCTGCAGAAGCACAGGGGTGGATTTGTCGACGAACTTGGTGATGCTCAGATCCTGGAAGTGTGCCTTGCCGGAGCCGGAGCCCGAACCCATGTGGGTGGTGCCGGACTGGGAAGCGCCCCAGGACCAGGAAAGGACGTCAATCTTGTCCTTGTGGGTCTTGTCCTGTGCTTCGCCTTTGATACCTTCAAGTTCCAGATAAAAATCGACGGCCATTTTAATAGATCCTCTTGGTTGTTGAGGGCCAGGTAAATGTTCCTGGCTCAAACTCTGCTATTCCTGACAACTACCTCGGACCTCGCGGTCCAAACCCCTAGGCGCTTGCGCACCTTGTTTGTACCTCCGCCCGGGAAACCGGGCTGCATCCCGTGAGATGCATGCCGGGGGGCGGGCTGCCGCCCCGCCGGCAATTTGTGAAATCAATTACCGTCTTGCGGAATGCGGGACGCCAGGCTCATGCCGATGTCCATGCCTTCCAGCTGATAGTGCGGACGAAGGAAGAACTGGGCCCGGTAATATCCGGGGTTTTCCTCGTCGGGCACGATGGTGACCTTGGCTTCCCGCAGCGGCTTGCGCGCCTTGGTTTCCTCGGTCGAGTTGTCCGGATCACCATCGACGTAGTCCATGATCCAGTCATTCAGCCAACGCTGCAGCTGCGCCGATTCCTTGGTCGAACCGATCTTGTTGCGCACCATCACTTTCAGGTAGTGGGCGAAACGAGTGGTCGCGAACATGTAGGGCAGGCGGGCAGACAGGTTGTCCGATGCCGTTGCATCCTTGCCGTCCGGTCCGGAGAACTGGCGCGGTTTGAAGACGGACTGAGCTCCAAGGAAGGCTGCCTGGTCCGTATTCTTGCGGTGGATCAGCGGGATCAGGCCCAGACGGGAGATCTCGTGTTCGCGCCGGTCGGAAATCGCGATTTCGCAGGGCACTTCTGGTCCACACCGCCATCGTCGGTTTCAAGACGTGGGTCGGCAGGTTTTCCACCAGACCACCGCTTTCGACGCCGCGGATGCGCACAGTCCAACCGAATTCCTTGTAGGCACGGTTGACGTTGGTTGCCATGGCATAGGCCGAGCTCATCCAGGCGTAATTCTCGTGGCTGTCTTCGCCGAACTCTTCTTCGAAGGCGAATTCTTCCACCGGGTCGGACTTCGCACCGTAGGGCTGGCGAGCCAGCACGCGGGGCATTGTCAGACCAAGGTAACGGGAGTCCTCGGATTCCCGCAGCGTCCGCCACTGGGCATGGATCTCCGTATCGAAGATCTTCGACAGATCACGCTTGGCCGGCAGTTCCGTCCAGCTGTCCATCTGCATCAGTTGCGGATTGGCTGCTGCCAGGAACGGTGCATGGGCTGCCGAAGCGATCTTGCCATGCCGCGCAGCACGGTGATGTCCTGCGGGTCGTAGGAGAATTCATAGTCACCCACGAGACAGCCGTAGGGCTGACCACCAAGCTGGCCGAATTCGGCTTCATAGATCTGCTTGAACAGCGGGCTCTGATCCCACTTGGCGCCGCGGTAGCTCTTGAACACGCCTGCAAGTTCTTTCTTGGAGATGTTCAGGAACTGAAGCTTGAGCGATGCGTCGGTTTCAGACTGGTGCACGAGGTAATCGATCCCGCGCCAGGCACTCTCAAGTGTCTGGAACTCCTCGGCGTGAATGATCTCGTTCACCTGAGCCGTCAGTTTTTCGTCCAGCTTCGCGATCATCTCATCGATCGTGTCGTAGACGTCTTCCTTGATAAGCGCCTGATCGGACAGGGCTTCGGCGAGGAAGGTCGACATGGCGTTGTCAACCAGCTGATTGGCCGTATCGTTTTCGTTCTTGATCCGGAAATTCTGTTTCAGGATCGAGGCGAACTCCTCGGGGCTCTTCTCAACCGCAACTTCGCCGGCTGCTGCGCCACTTGCCTGGGCGCTGGTATCGGTGCTGCTCATTTATGCCTCCTCCGTGCCGTCGCCGTCTGCCTGCTTGTCGGCGGACGATGCCTTGTCGGCTTCGATTTTCTGAGCAAGTGCCTGCATCAGGGCCGGGTCCCGGGTCAGCTCCTCGAGCTGGGAGATCGCCTGGACACGTCCGTCCATCATGGTGCGCAATGCAGCCAGGCTGCGGCGTGCATCGAGCAGCTTCTTGAGTGCCGGAACCTGTTCGGCAACGCGTCCCGGGGTGAAGTCGTCCATGCTCTTGAAACGCAGCTGGACGCTCATTTTGGAGTTTTCTTCGCCGGACAGCTTGTCCTTCACGGTGAAGGAGGTGCCAGGTTCAATTGCTTCCATGCGTTTGGAAAAGTTGTCCATGTCGATGTCGAGGAACTTGCGGTCATCGATATCGGCTTTTTCCACGCCAGGGTTGTCGCCGGAAAGATCGGCCATGATGCCCATGACGAATGGCAGTTCCACCTTCTGTTCCGCGTCAAACGGATCTTCATAGAAAATGTGGACCCGCGGAGGTCTGTTGCGCTTGATAAAGCCTTGCCCGCTGTTCGATGCCATTGTACTTGCCTTTCATTTTCATGACCCAGAAGAAAAAAGGTCAATTTTAGTCAAATACTAGCGCGTAACTCTTGTTTGCTAATTGCTGTACTTAGGTCGGCGCTGCGTTTCGTTGATATCTATGTACTGCGTTTCTGGGGAACGGGAAGTGATCACGGTCACATGATCGATGGTTTATTTTTTCTCGAAATATTGAGGACCCGTTGGCCATTGGTGTCAAGTAAGAAGCTGAAAACCCTAGGTAACATAGGGGTTGTAATGGCAGTTGAATCAGTCCTCCTCCGGCCTCAGGAAGAGGTTGAGAAGACCGGTGAATGAACCGGAACTCATATTCTGCGCCTCGTCCAGCAAAAGGGGGATCGGGCTGGTGGGTTCATTGGAAGAATAGTAACCCTTGACCGCCGCAATACCCTTCATGGCGTCACTTCGGCTTTCGATCACCATCACTGCGAAATCATCAATTTCGCCCAGTTCCCGGTCACCACCGTCGTTCAGGTCGATCAGTCGGTCGTTGGAAAGCTGTAACCCGCTCGCACCCAGAATCAGCGCTACGTCGTCGAACCTGCGCGGCATCAGTATTTCAAGCATCCAGGTAGGACTTGCCGACGAG
>LZQR01000311.1_pt1 | contig 12261 bp, 13 predicted proteins | sample 768601 | NCBI WGS metagenome assembly LZQR01 (sample SAMN05207299, study PRJNA324521) | oil field metagenome | isolation source: sample BH-FW-24 from oil reservoir | place: India: Bombay High | collected 2015-12-04
TCACGCTGGTGTGTCTAGAGTGACTGCACTCTCGCAGGACTGATAGAGGATGCTGCTGCTGTACTTCTACGCGTAGAGAGCGTGAGATCTGGCTGTACTCGAATTAAGTCAGCCGAAGTAGATGCGTGCTAGAGTCGTAGCTGTACATCGATCGATGCTCAGAGTCGTAGCTGTACATCGATCGATGCTCAGACGTACGTAGCGTACATCGATGATGCTCAGACGTACGTAGCTGTACATCGATCGATGCTCAGACGTACGTAGCTGTACATCGATCGATTTCTGGGTCGAGTGCCGATGTCGGCTCATCAAATAGCATTACTTTAGGGCTCATACAAAGAGAGCGGGCGATCGCCACACGTTGTTGCTGACCACCGGAGAGCTGCCCCGGATACTTGTCGGCTTGGTCTGGGATCTTAACGCGCTCTAGGTACTGCATTGCGACGGCTTCAGCTTCTTCTTTCGGCATTTTCTTCACCCAGATAGGGGCAAGCGTACAATTCTCCAAAACCGTTAGATGAGGGAAGAGGTTGAAGTGCTGAAAACACATACCTACTTCACGACGAACCGCCTCAATGTTTTTCAGGTCTTCGGTAAGTTCAGTACCCGACACATAGATACTGCCAGCCTGATGCTCTTCCAAACGGTTGATACAACGAATCATGGTTGACTTACCTGAACCTGAAGGGCCGCAGATAACGATTTTCTCGCCTTTTTTACCTCTAGATTGATGTTCTTTAGTACGTGAAACTCACCATACCATTTATTCATGTCCTTCAACTGGATCATATAATCTTGTTGTTGCGTCATAATACGTCCTTGATCTTGATGAGTTATCGTTTGTGACCGGTATGCAGTTTGTTTTCAAGCCATATCGAGTAACGTGACATGCCAAAACAAAATACCCAAAACACTAACGCGACAAATACATAACTTTCGGTTGCGAAACCTAACCACTCTGGGTCGGTATTCGCGGCTTGTCCAATGCCCAGTACGTCAAACATACCGATAATAAGCACAAGACTGGTATCTTTAAACAGGCCGATGAACGTGTTCACGATTGAAGGGATAGTGATCTTCAGCGCCTGAGGCAAAATGATCAGTCCCATTTTCTTCCAGTAGCTAAGACCAAGAGCATCCGCCGCTTCATATTGTCCTTTCGGAATCGCTTGCAAGCCACCACGCACTACCTCCGCCATGTAGGCGGCACTGAACATAACCACACCTATTAGCGCACGGATCAGCTTGTCAGTTTCGGAGCCTTCCGCTAAAAACAGCGGTAGCATGACCGATGCATGAACAGAACAGTAATGAGTGGGACACCGCGCCACACTTCAATGTACACCGTACAGATACTGCGAATAATTGGCATATCTGAACGTCGACCGAGTGCTAACGCAACACCAATTGGTAAAGAAACAACGATACCAACAAGCGCAATGATCAACGTAACTAATAGACCACCCCATTTGTGTGTCTCAACGACTTCAAGACCAAATACGCCACCATATAGCAATGCGGCAATAATGAATGGGTAAATGTTTACGAAGAACAACCAAATCCAAATGCGTTTCGGCGTTTTCTCGTAAGCGAGTAGCACTGTAAAGATCGCCAATGTGATGTAGAACAGGCGAGGGCGCCAGAGTTCAGCTTCTGGATAGAATCCATACATGAACTGTTCCCAACGGACGCTGATAAAAACCCAACATGCGCCTTCGCGTGTACAGTCGTCTCTGGTTGCGCCAATCCAATCCGCATTAACAAATGCCCAATCAATAATGTTCCAAAGGGCTGAGAACACGATGTAAGCAAGGATAAGCGTGACAATGGAGTTCACCGGCCCATTGAATAAGTTTTTGCGTAGCCAACCTATTACTCCGACAGTGTTCGCCGGTGGTGGAAGATCAGGTTGAAATTGATGTGTGCTCATATTATCTCTCCACCAGTGCAACTTTACGGTTGTACACGTTCATCAGCGCCGAAGTAATCAAACTCAACGTCAAGTAAACCCCCAGGTCATCGCGATGATCTCAATCGCTTGCCCAGTTTGGTTCAAGGTGGTACCAGCGAACACAGATACCAGATCTGGGTAACCAATCGCCATTGCGAGCGAAGAGTTCTTGGTTAGGTTCAAATATTGGCTAGTAAGAGGAGGGATGATAATACGCAGAGCTTGTGGAATAACGACCAACTTAAGAGTCTTTGTGCGTGGTAAACCAAGCGACATTGCCGCTTCTGTTTGACCATGACTCACAGCGTTAATACCAGAGCGAACAATCTCAGCAATGAACGACGCGGTATAGACACTCAATGCAAGTAGGAGTGCTGCAAGTTCTGGAATGATGCTGATGCCACCACGGAAGTTAAAGCCTTTTAACTCTGGGTATTGCAATGAAATAGGCATTCCCGCTAAGAAGTAAACGGCCAAAGGAAGCACAATGACTAAGCCAAACACAATGCGGCCCATCGGCGTTTGTTGACCCGTTAAGCGTTGCTTATTGTTCGCCCAAACGTTGATCAGAATACTTGCGATGATACCGATAATGAGTGCAGCAATAACAAAACTGCTTCCTGCTTCCATAACCGGTGCAGGGAAATACAAACCACGTACGTTCAAAAAGATAGCTTCACCAAGGCTCATACTTTGACGTGGTGATGGTAGGGCTTGAAGAACGGCGAAATACCAAAAGAAGATTTGCAGAAGTAGTGGAATATTTCGGAATGTTTCAATATAAACCGCGGCTAATCGACTCACCAACCAGTTGGAGGAGAGACGTGCGATACCCATAACAAAACCAATTACGGTTGCGAGAATAATACCGAGCACAGAAACCAGTGCGGTATTAAGAAGACCAACGACGAAAGTACGCCCATAAGAAAACGTTTCATCGTATTCGATAAGAGTCAGGCCGATCCCAAAGCCTGCTTCTTGATTAAGGAAACCAAACCCTGTTGCAATACCACGTGCTTCAAGATTGGTCAGCGCATTGTTGATGATTGTGTAGAAGAAAAATACCAGTGCAGCTACGGCAATGATCTGGAAAAGAGCGGAGCGAAAAGCAGGATTGTAAATCAGGCTCTTACTTCCGCTTGGTTTGGACATCGTACTTGGCGATGTATCATTCGTCGGTTTCATACAGCGATAACCTCAAACCCTTATTTATACAGTTACTCACGAAAAAGGGCGGCATAAACCGCCCTGTGATAATCGTTGTATTAGCGGATTGGTGGCGCGTACATGAAGCCGCCTGCATTCCATAGTGCGTTCACACCACGAGAAATTTTCAGCGGTGAACCAGTACCAACCGTACGCTCGAAGCTTTCACCATAGTTACCTACTTGCTTGATAACTTGGTAGCCCCAATCGTCACGAATGCCTAGACCTTTACCTTTCGGACCATCCACACCAAGAATACGTTTGATGTTTGGATCTTTCGATTTCAACATCTCATCAGCATTCTTAGAGCTAATGCCATACTCTTCCGCATTGACCATCGCAAATAGAGTCCACTTGGCAATATTGAACCATTGGTCATCACCTTGACGTACCACTGGGCCTAGAGGCTCTTTAGATATTATTTCAGGAAGAACGGTTGCAGAAGAAGGGTCTTTAAGGTTTAAACGCAGAGCATACAGACCAGATTGGTCCGTCGTCAGTACGTCACAGCGACCAGCATCAAAACCTTTAGAAGTTTGTGCAGCTGTATCAAATACGACGGGTTTGTATGCCATACCTTGGTTGCGGAAGTAGTCCGCCAAGTTAAGCTCCGTTGTCGTACCTGACTGTACACACACTGATGCGCCATCAAGCTCCTTCGCACTTGATACACCAAGATCTTTCTTAACCATGAAGCCCTGACCGTCGTAATAGTTAACGCCGACAAAGTTCAAGCCAAGAGCCGTATCACGGTGCAGTGTCCAGGTGGTGTTACGTGAAAGCACATCGATTTCACCCGATTGAAGTGCAGTGAAACGTTCTTTCGCGGTAAGGGGTACATATTTAACTTTCGTTTTATCCCCAAGAACGGCTGCAGCCAGTGCTTGGCAATATTCTACGTCGATACCTTCCCATTCACCTTTTGAGTTAGGGTTTGAGAAACCAGGTAGACCGGTACTTACGCCACAAGTAATAAAACCTTGTTTTGTGACTTTGTCCAGAGTAGTGTCTGCTGCTTGAGCTGAAGTCGCCATCATTGCAGTAGAAGCCGCTACGACGGAAGCAAGAACTGTGAGTTTATTCGCCATTTGTATCCTTCCTGTATGATCCATGTTTAATCAGGAGCGACCTGATACAACGTGTCCAATTCGTTTGTGTTTTCGTCCTACATGATTGATTTTAGAAGAAACGGCCATCATCAAATCAATCAGTTAAAGCGTAGGAAAGGATTTGCTAATTCTCAAACATATAATTTAAAAAGAGTTTTGGAGAGAAGTCACAAAGCGCCTTGCGATTTAGAATGACGAAATGTTAATTGTTTGTAAATAGTGCAACTAATTGTTGAATTGGTGCATCAGAACAATCGGTAAAAGAAGGGATAAAACAGAAGGATAAAAGTTTGTTATTAAAAGTGTCATTAGTGTAGGGCGCTATGTCGGCCGAAAATTTGAACAAATATTATTTGTGAAGTCGAAACAAGGTGAAGTGATTGCCCCATTTTTGGTAGCATGAATTTCGACAGTTATTTGAAGTGATCATGGATTGAAATGCGATATTTTCCTCTGTTCTTAGATTTAGTGAATAAACCAGTACTGGTTGTTGGTGGTGGTGAAGTAGCAAGCCGTAAAGTGGAGGCACTGCTTAAAGCTGGTGCGGATGTTACCATTGTCTCCCCAAGCCTTGTTGATTTCCTCGATAAGCTTGCTCAAGAGCAGCAAGTACATTGGATTCAACGCTTTTACTCAAGTGACCTTGTCACAAAGTCTTTTATTCAAGTGTGGGCAACCACAGATAACCCAGAACTGAATCACCAGGTCTATAAAGATGCGAAAGAGTTAGGCATCTTAGTCAACGTTGTTGATGACAAACCTTACTGTGACTTCATCACGCCTTCGATGATTAACCGCGTCGTATTCAAATTGCCATCTCTAGTGGTGGTGCATCACCAGTACTGATTCGAAACATTCGTGAAAAACTAGAAGCGATCCTGCCACAAAACATGGGATTGATGGCTGAGTTTGCTAATTCGAAACGTAACTCGATCAAAGAAGCACTTCCTAGTGTCGATTTACGTCGCAAGTTTTGGGAGAACTATTTCTCGCATCCTGAAGTGGAAAATGCGCGCGACAATCGAGAGCTTGAAATCATCTATCAAGAAACCATGACCAAGCCGTTGGATGAGGCAGGCAGTTGTACATGGATTCAGGTAGGTAAAGATGTGGAAATGTTACCTATCAAAGCTGTGCGTTATATGCAGCAAGCAGAGCTGGCACTTCACTCAACGAAATGCGAAGCGGATGTGATGGAGCTGGTGAGAAGAGATGCAGAACGTGAGGCATTCTCCAGTGCAACTGAGCTCTCCGACATGCTGAGAAAAGCCAAAGAGGAGAAGCTTCGTGTATGTGTGTTCATTCCTCACGGAACAAGTGAGTTCTCGCTGCTGCAAGGGCAAGATTTAGTGATCTAATCTTCAAGGTCACTAGCATTAAACTCCTACAAAAACGCCGATGAGATTATCGCCGGCGTTTTTTATTCCACTTTTCTTATCCACCTATAAGGCGAATAGGAGAGCGCAATTAATCACGGAAGTTGTTGTACTGAAATGGGATACCCATCTCTGCTTCACGGATCGCTGCAATCGTCGCTTGTAAGTCATCACGCTTCTTACCCGTTACGCGCACTTTGTCGCCTTGGATAGACGCTTGAACTTTAAGCTTCGCATCTTTGATTAGCTTAACTAGCTTTTCGCAGTAGGCGTATCGATACCTTGGCGGAAAGCGATGTTTGGTGCCAGTTTTACCCGTCGCTTCTGGATTTTTGCATCCATAGCGTTCGCATCAATGTTACGCTTTGCCAAGTGGCTACGTAGGATGTCACGCATTTGCTTAAGCTGGAACTCGCCTTCTGCGGACACTTTTACATTTTCTTCTACTAGCTCAAAGCTCGCATTCACATTGCGGAAATCGAAGCGAGTAGACAGTTCACGGTTAGCGTTATCAACCGCGTTACGTAGTTCAACGGTATCGATTTCTGAAACAATATCAAACGATGGCATGAAGGTTCCTTGATTATCTTGTTATAGGGAAATTACTTACTGGATTTTACTGCTTCTGCCAGCATATCTAGCATAGTTACAGTATCATCCAACTCAGACATGGGTCAGTGATAGATTGACCGTAAGTTAAGTTGTGAATATCAGTCATTGGCTGATTGCCTTCAATGATGAAGCTTTCCGCCATGATACCCGCAATGCGAGTGCTGCCTGATTTAATTTGATCACAAATGTCTTGTGCAACTTCAATTTGCTTGCGGTGCTGTTTCTGACAGTTCGCATGGCTGAAGTCTACAATCAAACGTTGTGGCAAGTCGAACTCTGCCAGAGCTTCGCACGCTTGTTTAACAGATGCTTCATCAAAGTTAGGACCTTTCTCACCACCACGAAGAATGATATGACCGTATGGGTTACCACTTGTGCGGTAAACCGTCATGCGACCATTCTTGTCTGGAGAGTAGAAGTAGTGTGATGCTTTTGACGCACGAATCGCGTCGATCGCGATTTTCACATTGCCGTTTGTACCGTTCTTAAAGCCAACTGGGCAAGATAGCGCAGAAGCCATCTCACGGTGGATTTGCGATTCTGTTGTACGAGCGCCAATTGCACCCCACGTGATCAGATCAGCAATGTACTGGCCTGTGATCATATCAAGAAACTCAGTAGCAGTCGCAAGACCAAGCTTGTTGATATCCAGTAGCAGTTTGCGTGCTTTGTGAAGGCCAGCTTCAAGCGCGTATGAACCATCTAGGTTAGGGTCCGTGATTAGGCCTTTCCAACCAACAACGGTACGAGGTTTTTCAAAGTAAGTACGCATTACGATGAACAGTTCATCTTTGTACTTATCTTGAATGTTCGCAAGGCGAGTTGCGTAGTCAATTGCCGCTTCAGTGTCGTGCACCGAACATGGGCCAACGATAGCAAGGATGCGGTCATCCTCACCAGTTAAAATCTTCTCAATTTGACGACGAGATTGAGCGATACGGTCAGCGACGTCATCGGTAATTGGATGTACGCTACCTAGCTCTGCGGGTGTCGGCATCGGACCCAAAGGTTGGGTTCTCAATTCATCTGTTTTAATAGGCATGTTATAGCTTTATTCTCTATTGCGAAGCGGTAAAGATAACGGAATTATAGTTAGGAATAAACCGTTTCACGGGATTCTTATCTAGTAAATACCGAAATGTATGTAATGCTGTGTCTTATCATCAGTGATAGTTATGTATAAATGACAAAACCGATAAGGAGATCAATACATAGTCGTTTGAATTTATAACTAGTTTTTCTATTTGCTAACACGCAAAATCTTGCAAAATACCTTGTAAAGCGGGCTACGGCGGAAGTTGCATATCCAGCTTTCATTGCTTAGAAAAAGAAAACGGTTGCGATTTTCTATACGGAGATCGATTTATCATTAACATTTCTTTGACATTTTTGTGCTTCGTTGATTAACTGGTCTGACTAGTCTGGTAAGGAGACCAAGATGTTATCTGCTGTTCGACGTGCAAATCTTTACTTAAACCTTTTTGGTTTTTCCAAAGTCCCGCTCATTTGGTTATGTCGCCCAAAGATCTTGGCGATTGACGACCAACATGTAGAAGTCAAAATTCCACTGAGACGTAGAACGAAGAACCATCTTAATAGTATGTATTTTGGTGCGCTTGCTGTTGGTGCGGATGTCGCGGGTGGCTTTCTTGCCATGAGTAAAGCTCAAGAGCAGGGAGAACGCATTTCTTTGGCTTTTAAAGGCGTGTCGGCTGAGTTTTTAAAACGTCCGGAAGGGGATGTGCACTTTGTTTGTCATGACGGCCCACTGATTGATGAAATGCTGCGAATGACACTAGAAACAGGCGAGCGTATTAATCGAGATGTTAAGATTACGGCGCTGTGTCCAAGCGTGAATGGTGAAGAGCCAATGGCTGAATTTTCTCTAACGCTTTCGATAAAAAAAGCAGCTCAAAAACAAGCTGCTTAATGTCGTTTCCCATTTGATGGGTTTATACCAAGTCGATTTTCTCAATCGAAACAATTTTAGAGCGGTTTAGTACCACCTTCCAGCGATAGTAAACGGGCTCATCGGTGTGGTTGTCTTCTTTGACAATCACATTAAGCAAATGGCGTTTCTCAACGGACTCTTTACTCACTTGTCCTTCATTTAAGCGATAAACACGGTTGGAGCTCTTGTCCATTAAGCGAATAATCGGACGTAGACTCATATTCAATGTCTCACGAGTTTGCTCGTAACCACTTAAGAACAAAGACGTCGCCATTTCGGTTTTAGCATGGTAGTGAAGAATTTGCTCTTCACGCTGAACGACTCGTTTCTTACGAATGTTTTGAATGCGGTCAGGTAAGCTTGAAAGCGAACGGTAATCTAGCCATTCCAACTTACGGCCAACGACTTTCTTCGTCGTAGGATCCATGTATTTCTTCCGCCACTTTGGCTTACCTTTACGAATCCAACGCCACATTGCGTCACGCAAGTCATCTTTAAAGATTTCACGTAGGGCATAAATAAAGGACATCGCGATAATGAAAGACGCAGAAATCTCGCCTAAGTAGTCTCGCGCAAGAATCACGGTACTCGTCACCACGACCATCACTAAACCTGTCGCGATGCCTTTGATTGCACGCTTAATGTTGTTACCCATCGACATGGTTTTTTCACGTAGGACGATAGGGTGCTCAATCAAGCGCCTTAATAAACGCATCTTGTTTGACAGACGCGTCACGTCATCCACGACGCTTGTCGAGTTATAGTTATTTAGCTTACGGTGCGCTTGCTCTTTCTCGCACAACGTAATCAAGCGATCTTTAATTGTGCTGTAATCGCCTTCGCGAGGAAGGTGAGCAACGAGAGATAAGAACCTCTGCTCGGTGTACCAAGACAGATAGTTATCGATGTTTACGTAGTAACGTTTGAGGTTCTCCTCATAAGGGATCGAACGACGCAGACGTTTTAGGATATCAAGCGTCAGCTCAATCACCTCATCTACTTCTTCAGCCGTGACACTGTCATTCTCGTGTTTATTTAGCGCAGCGACGGCTTTATCAAGTGCTATAACGTATTGATAAGCAAACAAACTCAAACTTACACGATATTGGCGATTGGATAGGCGACCACGTTTGGCGAGACGGCTGTGTACCAAAGGCAGCAGTACTTCCGTACTGTAGTAAGAGCGTTTTTGTGTAATCGAAGTGTAGTAGTACTCAGACTCACTCATGATGTCGGAATTTAACCCCAACTCACCAGGGACAAAAATATAGATATCAAGGTCGAGCGTTTTACTCTTTGCCAATGCGTGGCTGATTTTTAAAGTTACCGAGTCTTGTTTGTCGACAGTGACCAAGGAAGGCTCCTGATTTTGCTAAAGCATCCTATACCCATAAGCGTCCGTTAATTGCATTAACTTAAGTTCGGACTAGGATAAATTGTTGAACGATCAAAGCATAACAGAGAGGTTCGCTTTTCTCTCTGATTTTCTTGTTAGTTTGGGTATAATTCCCTGTAAACTTAAAAAGAGACAAATTCAATGATTAAAATTGGTCAAATTAACAGCTTAGAAGTCATTAAAACGGCTGATTTTGGCGTATTTCTGGATGGTGAAGATTACGGTTCTGTACTGCTGCCTAACAAATATGTTCCAGAAGGCACTGAGCTAGGTGCTCATCTTGACGTATTTCTTTACTTCGATTCAGAAAGCCAGCTAGCTGCGACCATTGATAAGCCTATCGCTCAAGTCGGCGAATGGGGTCTAATGAAAATCGAAGGCATCAACAAAACGGGTGCGTTCGTAAACTGGGGTATTAAAGAAAAAGATCTTTTGATCCCCTTCAGTGAGCAACGTGCACGCTTTACTGCTGGCCAAAACATTCTGGTTTACGTTTACACAGATAAAGCCTCTGGCCGTATCGTAGGTACAACGAAGTTCAACAAATGGCTTGATAAAACGCCAGCTAACTACGAAGTGAACGAACAAGTTGACCTAATTATCGCTGAGCGCAGCCAACTTGGTTACAAGGCTATCGTGAACGGTGAACATTGGGGAATGATCTTCCCATCAGACGTATTCGGTAAACTGTTTATCGGTAAGAAGCTGAAAGGTTACATCAAGCAAGTTCGTGAAGACGGTAAGATTGACTTAGCGCTACAAAAAGTCGGCGTTGCGAAGATGGATGATCTTTCGAGTAAAGTGATTGAACTCCTAGAGAAGAAGGGCGGTTTCTTGCCTCTTAACGATAAATCTTCACCAGAAGCGATCTTTGAAACGTTCCGCACAAGTAAAGGTACTTACAAAAAGACCATCGGCGGTCTATACAAAGCGGGTAAGATCGTTATCGAGAAAGACGGCATTCGTCTGGCTTAATCGCTTATTAAAGCTTAAAGGCAGCCTTGGCTGGTGGTTCGAGGTTAAGTGAATGACATTTTGACTTTACCTTTTAGAAAGTGTCAGCCAAAAAATGGCCCAAACTCGTCCTTATTTTGGGCCTAGGGGAAACGGCTCTTTTAAGAGCCTGCGCTAAACTTTGTGACCAACACATATTGCTGGCTAAACATAGAGAGAAATGCCGTTTCAAAGCGATGCTTTGATACATTCAGTTTAGTACAGGGCACCCGGATCGCTAGTGAACCCAGTTCCAATCATGCTTTAGAACCAAAAAGCCATCGTAAATACGATGGCTTTTCATTTATTTATAGCGTGTCACTTTGCTACTAAAATAAGTTCTTATCACGCACAAGTTCACGTGGCAGACCGTTTTTAATGCGGTTGCTTACCCATTTCCCAAGACCAATAATCGTACCTTGGTACTTAACGAACACTTCGCCTTTACCTGTCTTCATATCTGCTGGAATGTTTTGTGGGCGAACATCGCGACCCATGTACCACTCGCGTGCTTCTTCAATCGTTAACTCAATAGCATTTTTCTCATCGCCGGTAGCTAGAGCCGTTGCGACTTGGTGTTGCCAGCGGTAACCGTTCTTGTGTGCTTCAGCAATTTTGATACCCATACGAGAGAAACGCAGTTCACCAATCATTGGCTCTAGCGCGTCAGGGAAAAGCCAAACATCTTTCTCGCGAATCCAAACTGTGCTGTCTTCAGGCACTTTAATATCCATCGTATTTTGTAGCTGTTTAGCAATCTCCGCTGACTCTTTGTTTGATGCTTTCGAAAATGGGAATTTACCCATGCGCTTTTTCACTTTTGGCGCTTCGACTGCGGTAAGTTTACGAATGCGAGCGACGAAGAAGCCTCACAGTCATAAACTTGAGGGAAGATGTGCAAGAAGCCTTCTTCAGTTAGCGCCGCTTCTGCATTTTCAAACAGATCTTTTAAGCTTTCGAATTCAACCGCGTCACCAAATGTCTCTTTAAGGTGATGGCAAACCTGTTGGTTCTCTTCGGTACTCAACGTACAGGTTGAATAAACCATAACGCCGCCAGGTTTTAGAGCATGGAAAGCACTTTCAATCAGATCTTTCTGCGTATCTGCAATCTCGACAACCGACGATTGAGTCCAGTTCTTCATTGCATCTTCGTCTTTACGAACGGTGCCTTCCCCTGAACATGGTGCGTCGAGTAAAACAGCATCAAACTGTTCCGGTAACCAACCGCCAAATACGCGACCATCGAAGTTGCTTAATGCTGCATTACGTACACCACATCGTTCAATGTTAGCGTGTAGCACTTTTACACGACTTGCTGCGTATTCGTTCGCCACCAACACGCCTTCATTATTCATAAGCGCAGCGATTTGAGTCGTTTTTGAACCGGGCGCAGCTGCGGTATCAAGAACGGCATCGTACGACTCGTCATTCATAAACAAAGCCGATACTGGCATCATTGAGCTGGCTTCTTGAATGTAGAATAGCCCTGACATGTGTTCAGCAGTATTACCAAGTGGCACAACCGACTCATCCGCTTCGATCCAAAAACCCCGTATTACACCAAGGTTCATAAACAAAGCCGATACTGGCATCATTGAGCTGGCTTCTTGAATGTAGAATAGCCCTGACATGTGTTCAGCAGTATTACCAAGTGGCACAACCGAC
>LZQR01000312.1_pt1 | contig 12225 bp, 14 predicted proteins | sample 768601 | NCBI WGS metagenome assembly LZQR01 (sample SAMN05207299, study PRJNA324521) | oil field metagenome | isolation source: sample BH-FW-24 from oil reservoir | place: India: Bombay High | collected 2015-12-04
CTGGCACACCAAGCTCGTGTTTTTGCAAAAGAGCTGAAAGTCGATATGCCGCCAATGGTGCGAATCAAAGTCGAGCCAGACATGACGATTGACGTGACGATCTGGAAAACTGGCACACCAAGCTCGTGTTTTTGCAAAAGAGCTGAAAGTCGATATGCCGCCAATGGTGCGAATCAAAGTCGAGCCAGACATGACGATTGACGTGACGCCTCAATTGGCCAAGGTTGAAGGCAACATCAATCTTCCGTGGGGGCGTATCTTAGTGGATGAGTTGCCACCAAGTGCGGTTGGCGTGTCGAGCGATACGGTTATCTTGAATAAAGATATGCAGCCTGTCGATGGAGAACAAGCACTGCCGTTTAACGTAGAAACTGACATCAACATCAAGATTGGCGATGACTTCCAATTGTCTGCATTCGGTCTAAAAGGTGACTTGCAAGGTAACTTGAATGTGACACAAAAGATAAAGGTCCATTCATTGTTGGTGAAGTGAATATCGTCGACGGTTCTTACCGCTCATTCGGCCAAGACTTGGTGATCGAAGAAGGTAAGATCATGATGAATGGCCCTGCGGATCAGCCTTACGTATCAATCAAAGCGATTCGTAACCCAGACAACACGCAAGACGATGTGACAGCCGGTGTTCGAGTAACTGGCCCAGCAAGTGACCCGACCGTAGAAATTTTCTCGGATCCGGCGATGCCACAAGCGAACGCACTGTCTTACCTATTGCGCGGTCAAGATATCGATGCGGAGTCGGGCGGTAACGCCATGACTACAACGTTGATCGGCCTAAGCTTGGCGAAGAGCGGCAAGGTAGTTGGTGAAATCGGTGAAGCTTTTGGTGTACAAGACTTGCAATTGGATACGGCTGGTTCGGGAGATGACTCTCAGGTGACAGTAAGTGGTTATATCTTGCCAGGTCTGCAAGTGAAGTACGGCGTAGGTATCTTTACCTCGCTGGGTGAGTTCACTGTTCGTTACCGTTTGATGAAAGATTTGTACCTAGAGGCGGTATCGGGCGTCGATAGTGCGGTTGATCTGCTCTACCAGTTTGAATTCAACTAAGCTTAGCTTTTAAAACATAACTAAGGAGTGGTTATGCAGCATTTGGTATTTGTGTATGGCACCTTACGCAAAGGAGAGTGCAATCATCACTTTTTGAAAACCGCTGAGTTTCTCGGGCATCATGAGACTGATGCCCAATTTGCTTTGTACGATCTAGGTCGTTATCCCGCGTTGTCGACTGGGCAAAAAGCGATACAAGGCGAAGTGTATTTAATTGATAACGATACACTCAGCGAGTTAGATAAGCTTGAAGATGTGCCAGTGGAGTACCGTAGAGAGAGTATTGCGACACCATTTGGCCAAGCTTGGATCTACTTATACCAAGATACTGAGCAACTCACAGAAGAGATTGCTTCTGGCGATTGGTGCCAAAGGGTGTGAACTATACTTCGCGAGTACGCGTAAGCATGTGTAGTGAAAGCCTATGACTGTCGAATGGGTACTCGATAACGGGTATTCAAGGGGGTTTCCGACGGTCTTTTGTTTCAAGCCTAAGGAGAACTTATGAGAACCATCATCATCGGCGCTATGCTTCTATTTCTCAACGCTTGTGCGCAAACCACACTTCCCAGCTCTGTTAACGCGACAGACTGGCAAGCTTTCGGCAAACAAACAGCGCTGAAGGGGTCGCTTGAGTTGTCCGAAGACCGTATAGCCAAGTTAGATGACACTAACCGTGCCACTCCTGAACTCATCATGGCCTACCAAACTGGCTACCAGGAGGGTAAGGAAGAGTATTGTCAGCAAAGCGCTTATATTCTCGGCGTACAAGGCGCTCCTTACTATGGCATCTGCGATGATTTAGACCCATTTTTCCACAACGATTATGAATCAGGCAGATTGTCGACGGCGGGTGGCTATTAAACCGGTTGTTGATTAAACCAAGTTATGAAACGAAAAAGAGCTGCCAATTGGCAGCTCTTTTGTTATTTGTTACTTACGATTATTTGTTTTGAGCACGCTCGTAAGACTCTAGGATTTCCGCTTTTGCTGCAGCAACGTCATCCCAGCCATCGACCTTGACCCATTTGCCCGCTTCAAGCTCTTTGTAGCGTTCAAAGAACTGCGTGATTTGGGCTTTGAGTAGCTCTGGAATATCGTCAACATCTTGAATGCCCTCGTACTCTTTTGAGATTTTAGAGTGCGGGACAGCGAAGACTTTCGCATCTTCACCCGATTCATCTGTCATTTTCAGTACACCGACTGGACGGCAGCGAATCACAGAACCTGGCATTAATGGGTAAGGGGTCGGAACCAGTACGTCCACTGGGTCGCCATCTAGAGAAAGAGTATCGTTCACGTAGCCATAGTTACATGGGTAGAACATTGGCGCAGACATGAAACGGTCGACAAATACAGCACCAGTGTCTTTATCTACTTCGTATTTGATTGGATCCGCGTTGGCAGGGATTTCGATGACGACGTAGATATCTTCAGGCAGTGATTTACCTGCTGGTACGTTATTTAAGCTCATTTGAATATTCCTTTTCATTGAGGATTAAGCGTGGAAAGGCTTAATCTGGCTAACATTTACGCAGTTCACTTTAACGACAAAAACGCGGCAGGTAAACACCCGCCGCGTTGGACAAAGGTCTGAAATTAGTCTTCTTCGCGATTCAGTTCAAGAAACTCTTCGACTTTGTTGACCATGTTCTTTGAACCCACAAAGAAAGGCACGCGCTGGTGCAGTTCGGTAGGTTTCAAATCCATAATGCGGTTTACACCGTCAGACGCCAAACCGCCAGCTTGCTCAATTAAGAATGCCATCGGGTTGCACTCGTACAACAAGCGCAGTTTGCCTTGAGGGTGGCTTTGCGTGCTTGGGTACAAGTAAATGCCGCCTTTTAGCAGGTTACGGTGGAAGTCAGCAACCAATGAGCCAATGTAGCGAGAAGTGTATGGGCGACCATCTTCAGGCACATTCTCCTGACAGTACTTGATGTACTTCTTCACGCCCTGCGGGAAGCGGATGTAGTTGCCTTCGTTGATTGAGTAGATTTTGCCGTCTTCTGGGATCATCATGTTTTCATGAGAGAGACAGAAGCTGCCAATCGATGGGTCGTAAGTGAAGCCGTTTACGCCATTACCTGTGGTGTAAACCAGCATGGTCGACGAGCCGTAAATCACGTAGCCCGCTGCCACTTGTTTGTGACCTGGTTGTAGGAAGTCTTCTTCTGTTGGTGGGGTTCCAATAGGAGAAACTCGACGATAAATAGAGAAAATCGTACCAACAGACACGTTCACATCGATGTTTGATGAGCCATCGAGTGGGTCCATTAGTACAACGTATTTTGCGTTTTGGTTAAGTTCTTTATTGAACGCAACCGCTTCATCTTCTTCTTCACTGGCTACACCACACACTTGGTCGCGTGCTTCGAGAGCGGCTTTGAACTTGTCGTTCGCGTATACATCAAGCTTTTGCTGATCTTCGCCTTGTACGTTCTCTGTACCTACAGCGCCAGTGATATCACCAAGACCTGCCGCATTGATTTCGCGGTTTACGATTTTGCAGCTAAACGAATAGAAGCTAATAGAGATGAAAGATCACCGCTAGCGTGGGGAAATCCGCTTGTTTCTCAACAATGAACTCGCCTAGGGTGCGCAGTCCTGACATGGTTTATCCTTACATTTTTCATTTCGTTGGGGGTGTCGCGCAACGGGGGCATCTCTTTATGGATGTTAAACGATTGCGCTAGATGTAAGTTTAAGTCGCAGATCTTATTAATGGTAATGAAGTAACCGACTGAGATCTCAATTTATTTGTCTTATTGCATAAGACGTGAACCGCTTGGTTAATGCTTGGTCAGTCAGCCCCAAGCCTTGTCAGATTTGTGAAAGAGACTGCACGAACAGGGTGAAAGGCACTCGCTTTTCTGGTGGTTATCACGATAATGAAAGGATTAAAGAACGCATTACAAGGTTAAGTTTATGCACATTCATATCTTGGGTATCTGCGGCACGTTTATGGGCGGTGCGGCAATTTTAGCGCGTCAGCTAGGTCATAAAGTGACGGGTTCGGATGCCAACGTTTATCCACCAATGAGTACCCTGTTGGAGTCTCAAGGTATTGAAATTATTGAAGGCTTTGACCCTTCTCAGCTTGACCCACAACCTGACCTCGTGGTGATTGGTAACGCGATGAGCCGTGGTAACCCATGTGTTGAGCATGTGCTGAATACCAATATGCGTTACACCTCGGGCCCACAATGGTTACAAGAGTTCTTATTGCACGATCGCTGGGTTCTAGCGGTATCGGGTACCCATGGTAAAACCACCACTTCAAGTATGTTGGCGTGGATCTTAGAAGATTGCGGTTACCAACCGGGCTTTCTAGTTGGTGGTGTGCTAGGTAACTTCGGTGTGTCAGCTCGCTTGGGTGAAAGTATGTTCTTCGTCGTCGAAGCAGACGAATATGACAGTGCTTTTTTCGACAAACGATCTAAGTTTGTTCACTACCACCCACGCACACTGATCATGAATAACCTTGAGTTCGATCATGCAGATATCTTCGACGATCTAGAAGCGATCAAGCGTCAATTCCACCACTTGGTGCGCACTGTTCCAGGTAACGGTTTGATCCTTGCGCCGAAGCAAGATCAGTCGCTACAAGATGTGATCGAGCGCGGCTGTTGGACTGAAAAGCAGTTCTCTGGTGTCGATGGTGATTGGCAAGCACACAAGCTGGTTGTCGATGGTTCTAAATTTGAAGTGTCACTGCAAGGTGAGAAAGTGGGCGTTGTAGATTGGGACCTTGTTGGTGACCACAACGTAGATAACGCTTTGATGGCTATTGCTGCTGCGCGTCATGTTGGTGTGGCTCCAGATTTAGCTTGTCAGGCTCTCGGTCGCTTTATCAATACCAAACGTCGCTTAGAGTTAAAAGGCGAAGAGCAGGGCGTGACGGTTTATGACGATTTTGCTCATCATCCAACGGCGATTGAACTGACGCTAGGTGGTTTACGTAACAAAGTTGGCGAAAACGTATCCTTGCCGTTTTAGAGCCACGCTCTGCGACCATGAAACGTGGTGTGCACAAGAATACTTTAGCGGCTTCATTGCACAGTGCCGATGAAGTGTTCCTCTTCCAACCGGATAACATTGATTGGTCGGTACAGGATATTGCAGACCAGTGTAAACAGCCTGCGTTTGTTGATGCAGAGATGGACAGCTTCGTCACAAAAATCGTAGAGCAAGCGCAGCCAGGTGACCAAATCCTCGTGATGAGTAACGGTGGCTTTGGTGGTATCCACGGCAAGCTTCTGGAACAACTGAAACAAAAAGCTTAATGACATCTATGCAGCAAAAAGTACCCTAAAAAGCCATCACACTCGCATTAACGGGCGCCTCTGGTGCCCCGTATGGACTTCGTCTTCTTGAATGTTTAGTGGCAGCGGATTACCACGTCTACGTGTTGATCTCTTCGGCTGCGCGCGTGGTAATGGCGACCGAACATGACCTGAAACTCCCAAGTGGCCCTGAAGCGGCGCAAAAAACGCTGGTTGAGCACCTTAATTGCAATCCAGATAACATCACCGTTTGTGGCAAAGACGACTGGTTTTCGCCGGTGGCTTCTGGCTCTGCGGCGCCTAAGCAAATGGTGGTGTGTCCATGTTCTGCAGGTAGTGTTGCGGCCATTGCACACGGCATGTCGGATAACTTGATTGAGCGCGCTGCTGATGTGGTAATGAAAGAGCGCGGACAGTTGCTGCTTGTAGTGCGTGAAACGCCATTCTCGACGTTGCACCTTGAAAACATGCACAAGCTTTCGCAAATGGGTGTCACCATTATGCCTGCAGCGCCGGGCTTCTATCATCAACCTAAAACTATCGAAGACTTAGTGGATTTTATGGTGGCGAGAATTCTGGATCACGTTGGCATTGAGCAAGGTTTAGTGCCACGTTGGGGTTATGACCAACGTTGATTGTGTAATCAATAAAAGACCTTTACAATCCATCCAACTCATCGGGGAGCAAACCCACTTGGCATTGAGCTTATCAATACCATTGGGCGCTGAGACCTAATCGCTTAACGTTGTTGAGCAAACAGGGACCCGTATTACCTGAACCAGATAATGCTGGCGTAGGAATTGAGTCTGGATATTGGAAGTCCTAGATACCGCCTCAACCCTGTGCCGCTCAACTCATGTTTACTAATGCAAATGGAGAGCGAGCAGTGAAAACCACTCTTAGTCTGATTGCCCTTGCAGCCATCACTTCTACTTCGGCGTTTGCCGCTGAAAACACCCTAACTGTCTATACGTATGACTCTTTCGCTGCCGATTGGGGACCAGGTCCTAAGGTCGAAAAAGCGTTCGAAGCCAAATGCGGTTGCGACGTTAATTTCGTTGCTCTGGATGACGGTGTTTCAATCCTTAACCGCCTTCGCTTGGAAGGAAGCAACAGCAAAGCGGATATCGTGTTAGGTTTGGATAATAACCTGATGGCGGAAGCGAAAAAGACTGGGCTTCTGGCTGAGCACAACGTTGATACATCGAAGACGACCTTGCCTAACGGTTGGGATGATAAGACCTTCGTACCGTACGATTACGGCTACTTCGCGTTTGTATACAACAAGGAGAAGTTGGCGAACCCTCCAAAAAGCATGAAAGAGCTGGTGGAAGAGCGTGATGATCTGAAAGTGATTTACCAAGACCCTCGTACTTCACTCCGGGTCAAGGTTTGATGTTGTGGATGAAGTCCATCTACGGCGATGATGCGACTCAAGCATGGAAGCAACTGGCAACGAAAACAGTTACGGTTACCAAAGGCTGGTCAGAAGCTTACTCGATGTTCTTGAACGGAGAGTCCGACCTCGTGCTGTCTTACACGACTTCTCCAGCGTACCATTTGATTGCAGAAGGTGATGCGAAATACGCCAGCGCAGACTTTACCGAAGGCCACTACATGCAAGTGGAAGTGGCGGCTAAGGTCAAAGGTTCAAAGAATGCGGAACTTGCGGATGAATTCATGGATTTCATCTTGAGTGATGAGTTCCAATCTGCGATGCCAACAGGTAACTGGATGTACCCAGTGACTGACGTTGAATTACCAAAAGGCTTTGAAACCTTAAGCGTACCAAGCAAGCCACTTAGCTTTAGTGCAGATGAAGTAGCGAAAATGCGCAAGACTTGGATTCGCGAGTGGCAAAGCGCATTGACGTTCTAACATAGGTTCTACTTTGAATTCTGTTCCGAAAATAGGGTTAGGGGTCGCGATGATTATCGCGACCTTTGTTGTTTCTGCCCTAGGTGCTTTGATTGTTCAAGCGCCTTCACTTGATGTGTCTATGGTGTGGGGAGACCCATACTATCAGCACGTTACCAAGTTCAGCTTTTACCAAGCTTTTCTCTCTACGCTTTTGAGTGTCGGTTTGGCTATTCCGGTTGCTCATGCGCTTTCTCGACGTGAGTTCTATGGTAAGTCTCTACTATTAAAGTTGTTTGCGTCTACCTTAGTTCTGCCTGTGTTAGTCGGTGTATTTGGCTTATTGGCGATTTATGGTAATAGCGGCTTATTAGCTCAATGGCTGAAAAGTATCGACGCTGAGCTGCCGTTTTCCATCTATGGTCTGAACGGCATTTTACTTGCGCATGTGTTCTTTAATATGCCTTATGCAGCGCGGCTACTTTTGCAGGCATTAGAGTCGATCCCCGCAGAGCAACATAAACTGTGTGCACACCTTGGAATGAGTCATTGGGACAAATTCCGCTGGGTGGAATGGCCACGCCTAAGGCAGCAATTACCACACGTAAGTGGCTTAGTATTTATGCTTTGCTTTACCAGTTTTGCCACCGTGATGGCGCTGGGTGGTGGACCGAAATCGACCACCATTGAACTTGCCATTTATCAGGCGATTAAGTTCGATTTTGATCTGCAGGCTGGGGCGCTTTTGGCACTGTGGCAAATGCTACTATGTGGCTTGTTAGCGATTGGCGTGCAGAAGTTGACAAAGCCAGTCTCAGTAAGCGCTGGCAGTACATCGGTACAGCAATATTTAACGAAAGATCATGGGTGGTCAAAAGCTTGGGATAGCTTTTGGATTATAGGTGCCTTTTTACTAGTAATACCACCACTTATGATGGTGGTGTTCAGTGGCATCAACCAGCAAGTTTGGTCGGTACTGACCGATGAGCACTTTTGGTCCGCACTGTTTAATTCACTCAAAGTTGCGGTACTGGCGAGCTCTCTTGCCGTTGCAGCAGGCGTATCGATTTTGCTGACCAGTCGACGTTGGCGATTGCAGTATAAAAATACTCGCGCCGATCAAATTGAGCTGATCGGAACCATTATCTTAGTAACGCCGGGATTGGTGATTAGCACCGGATTGTTCCTATTACTGCGATCGTTTACCGATGTATTCAGCTTGGCGTTTTTGTGGTCATCTTAGTTAATGGCTTGATGCATTGCCATATGTCATTAAGACTTTATCTCAACCTATGTTGCACATTGAGCAGCAGTATCAGTACGTGTGTGCCAGTTTGGGTATGCGTGGTTGGCAACGATTTAAAGTCGTGGAATGGCAAGCACTGCGCAAGCCTTTTGCACATGCTTTTGCCATCAGCTTTATGTTTGCGATTGGTGACTTAAGTGCGATTGCCTTGTTTGGCGGGCAAGAATTTAGAACCTTGCCGCTGTATCTATTCCAACTGCTGGGCAGTTATCAAATGGATGCCGCTGCCGTGGTATCGGTTACTTTGCTGTTACTCAGCGTCGGCTGTTTTGCTTTGATTGAGAAAGTATTGAAAACGAAGGAGAGAGCGTAATGTTAGTGTTGGATGATGTGCAGTACACCTATCAACGTGAACTGTTTCGTTTTGAGTTAGCTATTCAGCGTGGACAAATTGTTTCACTGATGGGGCCGAGTGGGGCGGGCAAATCAACGTTATTGGCGTTAGTTGCTGGTTTATAAATCCAGACCATGGCGATATTCTGGTTGATGGTGAGTCTATCGTGCGTAAAGAGCCGTATCAGCGTCCGTTTTCAATGCTGTTCCAAGAGCATAATCTGTTTGCTCACCTGTCAGTAAGAGACAACATTGGTTTGGGTTTGCATCCGGGACTAAAGCTCACGGCAGACCAAAAGCTGCTTGTTGAGCAAGCGGCCAAGCAGGTCGGGGTTGCTGAGTATCTGGACCGTTTACCTGAACACCTTTCTGGTGGCCAACGCCAACGTGTGGCTCTTGCGCGTTGTTTTGTTCAACCACACCCAATGTGGCTGCTCGATGAACCTTTTTCTGCACTTGACCCAGTATTGAGAGAAGAGATGCTGACACTGGTTAAACAACTTGCTGCTGAGCGTGGTATTACCGTTTTGATGGTGACGCACCACTTAAGTGACGCCAGAGCGATTGCTAGTCATTTTGCTTTTGTGGCTGGTGGTCAGGTAGAAGCGTCGGGCGAAATTCGCGAACTCAATGCTCAACATTGCAGCGAAGCATTGAAGGCTTTTGTTAAAGCGGCTGGGTGATTCCCCTGAGATAGAAAATAAAAGGTTGATGCAAGCATCAACCTTTTTGGTTTGGGAGTTTGAATGAGCGTATTAGCCTTGAGGCTTCACTACCATAACGTTGATTGGTGAGTTCTCAACGACTTTGCTTGCTACAGAGCCCAGCATCACTTTGTTGATCTTTGAGCGTTTGTGGCTTGGCATAATGATAAGGTCAGCACCTAAGCGTTCAGCGTAATCAAGGATGGTTGCATACGCTTTGCCTTCTGCCACGTGGACTTTGTAAATGACTTCATCATCGATATGTTGGTCTGCAAAGGCTTTGAGCTGTTGCTTCACATCTTGCTTCATTTTCGCCGCCGCGTCTTTCGGGAAGTAAGTCGCGACCATCGACATATGAATACCAGGTAAGACAGTAAGCAAGTGAACTTCAGCGTTGGCTTGCTTTGCCTGCCATACCGCTAATTCAACGGCACGGTCAGAAAAGCCTTGGTCATTTAGATCAACCGGAACAAGAATTTGTTTGTACATTCAATGTCTCTCATTAAGGCCCCTTATCCTCGGGGCCAAATCGGTTATGCGCTCAGCTGTTCCTTACGAGCACGACGTTTTTGGTTCAGGCAAGTACCAGCAAAATCATCAAACAAGGCACAAATACCCATTCTTTCATTGGTCGTTCAGCATCTTGAACTACCCATTTGATCTCCCAATCGAAGTCGATTCCTGAAGATTCTGCCGGGCTGCCAAATTCAACCATGTCTACGATCATTTTGCCGTCGTTCTCGGTCAGCATTAGGCCCATTGAAGAAAGTCGTTCTTCAGCGGTTGCCGCTTTATCTTCGAACGGAAGACGTACCGTTTTTTCAACGTAATCACCTTCAAGGTTTTCTCCAGCGACACGTAACTCTATGGATTCTCCTACATTTAACCCTTCTGTGATTTGAGCTATCTCAACACCAGGGGAAAGAACTTTCGCTGGGTAGAGCATGTCCCACCAAAACCAGGACGGAAGAACGAGAAGGTTAATACTAATAGTAGGATCGTTTCCCACCACTTGTTACGAGTGAACCACCAACCTTGTGTTGCCGCGGAGAAGATCAACATCGCAATAATGGAAGAGATCACGGTTAACGCTAGGTGCCACCATGAATCAATGCCCATCAATAAGAGTTGAGTGTTGAAGACGAACATGAATGGCAGAATTGCGGTTCGAATATCGTAGGTAAAGCCTTGAATACCTGTACGAATTGGATCTGACTTAGCAATTGCGGCAGCGGCAAAGGCAGCTAAACCTACAGGAGGCGTATCATCTGCAAGGATACCGAAATAGAACACAAATAAGTGCACCGCAATCAGTGGGATGATCAGGCCATGAGCCGCACCCAGAGTTACGATAACCGGTGCCATTAGCGTTGATACCACGATATAGTTTGCCGTCGTTGGCAGACCCATCCCCAGGATCAAGCTGATTACTGCCGTAAACAGCAACATAAGGATGATGCTACCGCCAGAGATGAACTCGACGAAGTCTGTCATAACCAAGCCGATACCAGTCAAGGTGACCACGCCAACTACCGTACCTGCTGCAGCGGTTGCCACACCGATACCGATCATGTTGCGCGCACCAGATACCAAACTCTCTGCGAGATCAACAAAACCGTCTTTGGTCTGCTCAACCAAGTCACCTTGTTTTGATAGCAATGCGATCAATGGGCGCTGCGTTAGCAAGATAAAGATCATGAACACGGTTGCCCAGAATGCTGACAGACCCGGTGAGAAGCGTTCTACAGTCAAACACCAAACCAGTACGACGATTGGTAGCAGATAGTGCAGGCCAGATTTAATCGTCGGACCTGGATCTGGAACCTCTGTGAGTTCTGCATCAATTTCAATTGCGCCGTCTTTAGCGTGGTTTGCTGAAATCTTCACCAGTCCGACGTAAGCAATTAATAGCGCGATGGTTACGATGGTTGTTGCTGCATCGCCAAATACGTCTTTAGTCCAACCCACACCGTAGTAAACCAAGGCGCTGATAACGCACAAGCCAAGGATAGTCCCAGTAAATGATAATAGGCTTTGTAGCATGGTTGGGTTGTGGCGACGAGGAAGGCCGGTCATGCCTGCTTTACATGCTTCAAGGTGAACGATGTAAATCAGAGCAATGTAGGAAATAAGTGCAGGAAGTAGGGCTGCTTTGATTACCTCAACGTAAGAGATACCAACATATTCAACCATTAGGAAGGCCGCAGCGCCCATGATAGGTGGCGTTAGCTGGCCATTCGTCGACGCAGCAACTTCAACCGCACCTGCCTTTGTACCCGGGAAGCCTACTCGCTTCATCAGCGGAATCGTAAAGGTACCTGTGGTTACTACGTTTGCGATGGATGAGCCCGAAACCAGACCAGATAGGCCGGATGCAACGACAGCCGCTTTTGCAGGACCGCCCTTCATGTGACCAAGCAGTGAGAAAGCAACTTGATGAAGTAAGCACCAGCACCTGCGCGCTCTAGCATGGCACCAAACAGTACGAACAAGAATACGAAAGATGTTGATACGCCAAGTGCAACACCAAATACACCCTCTGTGGTTAGCCATAAGTGTGACATTGCTTTGTTTAAGCTTGCACCTTTATGAGCAATAACATCTGGCATATATGGACCGGCAAAGGTGTAGGTAAGAAATACTGCGGCAACGACCATCAACGGTGGACCCA
>LZQR01000313.1_pt1 | contig 12224 bp, 18 predicted proteins | sample 768601 | NCBI WGS metagenome assembly LZQR01 (sample SAMN05207299, study PRJNA324521) | oil field metagenome | isolation source: sample BH-FW-24 from oil reservoir | place: India: Bombay High | collected 2015-12-04
TATGTTCCTCGCTTATCCAAAAGTAAGTGACGACCATCGTCTTATTTCTTTCATTACTGATAATTTACGTTTAATGGCAATGGGACAAATGTCGCCTCACCATTTCAGGTCCTGACGAAGAGTATGAATACTACATGGAGTTAATGGCGCTGCTTAACAATCTACTAGAGACTGCTCGCAGCCGCGGTTTTAAGTTTCTCGATTCACATATTGAATCACCAGAACAGAGCTCTATGTTCCTCGCTTATCCAAAAGTAAGTGACGACCATCGTCTTATTTCTTTCATTACTGATAATTTACGTTTAATGGCAATGGGACAAATGTCGCCTCATGAATTAGAGGGACTGTTAGAACAAGAAATCGAAGCAATTCAAACCGAAATGCTGTTGCCATCGCGCTCTATGCAACGCACCGCAGAAGCACTTCCTGGGTTCGGTATTCTTGCTGCAGTTGGTGGCATCATCATTACCATGCAAGCCATTGATGGTTCAATTGCCCTAATCGGTTATCACGTTGCTGCTGCCCTCGTCGGTACATTCATTGGTATTTTTGGTTGTTACTGTTGTTTAGATCCACTCAGTAACGCCATGGCTCAGCGAGTGAAACGAAACATGACGGCTTTCGAATGTGTGCGTGCCACTTTGGTCGCTTACGTTGCGAAAAAGCCAACATTGCTCGCTATCGATGCTGGTCGTAAACACATTCAGTTAGACATCAAACCTACTTTCAACCAAATGGAGAAGTGGCTATCTGAACAGGAGGGATAATGCAAAAACAAGAGCATGTGGTGTTCAAACGCGTCAAAGCACACAACCATGATGAGTTTCATGGTGGCGCGTGGAAGGTCGCGTTTGCCGACTTCATGATCGCGTTGATGGCGCTGTTTCTTGTCCTTTGGGTCATGCAAGTGGTCGACAAGGAAGAGCGCAAAGCCATTGTGGCGCACCTTCATAGTTCGAGCGTTTTTGATAAGAGCTACGGTAACCCTTTCGATACCTCACAAAGTATCTCTCCTATCGACTTGGCACAGGACTCTTCTGTGCCAAGTAAGCACAACTCTAACCACGTCGTCAGCTCTTTCTTCCAAGGTGACGGCGATGGCCCAGAGATTGACTCGCTTATCCCGGGCAATTTCGACACCCAAGAGCAACTCGCTCTGCTGGCCAAAGTGATTGACGAAGTCGTCGGGCAAATCAGCGCGCAGGGTAACGTTAATGTCACCATTACCCCGCAAGGTCTGCGCATTGTGCTGCAAGATGATTACAAGCAACACATGTTCAGCCGTGGCGGCGCAGAATTAACCCCTTTCTTGAGGATTTGTTACTGGCGCTTGCTCCCGTGTTCGAACGCATCAGCAATCCATTGATCATCAGTGGCCATACCGATTCCAACACCGTTCAAAAAGCGTTTTGGTCGACAATCAAACTGGGCGTTGTCTGCCTCTCGTGCTGATGTTGCAAGAAATACCTTAGTGGAAGGCGGCATGCCAGACGATCGCGTCATGCAAGTGACTGGAATGTCAGATCGTGCCTTGCTTAACCCAGAAGAACCCGATTCTAGCGAGAACCGCCGAATTGAGTTATTCATACTGACCACACCAGCAGCACAAGTTTTGGAAACCTTCTTCGGTAATCAAGAGGACAGTGAGCTACAAAAAGCCAAACAGCAAGCAGAGTTTAACCAGCCAGTGATTAGACAAGAAGTGATTCGTTACTCAGTCGAACCTGACGATACCAAACCTCAGATTCAAGACCTATAACCCCCTAAAAGGTCACCAGTTTCTACCTCTGCGTGACCTTTTCCCCAACGATAATATTGCTGAAATTTGTGTAGTTGAGTTCGATATGTCCGTACCTGCGCCCAATAAATCAAAAAATGACTCGCTCAAAAAAGCCTTTCTCTGGCTGATCATTTTCGACTACCTGTTACTGACATTTTTTCTCACTCAACTATCAAGTCTCAACCTCAACAGCGGCACCATGATCAGTCTGCTGCTCGTGGTTTATAATATCTTGCTGGTTTCTTTCTGCTACCAGCGCACCAGCAACGATGATTCTTACATCATCTATCCTGTACTTTCAGCGACGCTACTGGCGTTCGTCTGCTTCCTGTATTTTTTCTTTCTGGTGTAACTCGTTAGCTTTACTACTCTCTTAATCGCGCTGATGCAGATATCACTAACGTGTCAGAGCTGAGTTTCGCGACTTGGAAAAGCCGCCTTTTGAGGAAAGTTGACTCGCATTGAGGTTATCTACATCCAACTTCTTAAACCAATAGGGAGCGAGTGAGCACTGTGCTGACCCTGTTGCGATATCCTCATTGATGCCGATTTTTGGCGCAAAGTAACGCAAAACATAATCGTTAGGCCCACTTTGAGCGGTGACCATCACAGCATGAAAGTCTCGGATTTGGCATAGGCGCTCAAAATCCGGCTGGTACTGTTTCACTTGCTGCTCAGACGCTAACACCACCACAAGATCTCGGGTAGTGACAACATCTAACACTTGCACACCAGATTGCTCTATGTTTAATAACTGTAAATCTAAACTGGCAGGTACAGGACTGGCATCCCATGCAGGCAAAGCCATTTGGTACTGAGTGCCATGCTTAGCAATGGTGATGTCCCCATAATTACTGTGCAACTTAACAGAGCGTTGGTTTAGATGAGCAATCAACGCCGCGCCAGCGCCCATACTGCCATGACCACACAAGTTGATTTCACTGGCCAAAGAAAACCAACGAATCCACCAACGCCCATCCACACAACAAAGGAATGAGGTGATAGGTTGGGCGATACTTTGAGTTATCTCCAACATCTCTGAGTCACTCAACCACTCAGACAAAAACACTACGCCACAAGGATTACCTTGCGCATCCTCAGAGCAGAATACATCATAAATTTGGGTATCGATAACTCACCTCATATCGCCATTCAAACATCAAATTGCTCGGAAATAGCAAACATCCCTAAACGATGGAAATGCTACTTTTACCTAACAGAAGGTGAAAATATCGTGCGACAAATCATTACGCAAGCACGCCCATATCATTAAGTGACCTTAAGCGACGATTTATCTCTGTAAAGGTATAAACTAAATGAGGAGAATGAAAAAGGAAGCCGTGAGGGCTCCCCTTGAAAGTGGTGATTGAATTCTGAAGCGTTAAGTATCAAAGCTCAGATTAACGAATCATCAGATAAAAGATCACACCGGCCGTAAATCCCAATATAGCCAGAAGATGTTGAGTCGATGTTGAATTCCCTTCACTCTTCTTCTCATTCAAATCACTTCGCACTGCCATACTGACTCCTTGTCTTTGGTCTGTCTTTAGTCCCTGCGAGAATGCCTAGGCGAGAACATGCTCACTGATCATTTTGTTGAAAGAAACCAAGTCGAATGAACCTCTGATCTCAAAGCGCACTCGACCTACTTCACTGAGGAATAGTTCAATCTCACAATCCAGATCAAGCGTACCAGATGTTTCAATCGAGAACGCATTGATCTTGCTGTATGGCAAAGAAGTGTAGTCGACTTTTGATCCCGTAATCCCTTGCACATTGGCTGCAATAACGCGCTTGTTGGTGAACACGACTTGGTCACGCACCGTTTTGAAACCTGCGAAAATGCTCTCTCCATCAATTAAGAATTTATGGAAGTCCTCTCGTACCTTTGAAGTTTCAATCGGCTTGAGTTTGAATATCGATGAGTTTTCGAAATCGATCATGGCGTTACCTTAGAATCTAAATAAATCACTCATCAATTAATAGCAAAGTCTCTACCGCGAGCCTATTGATTTTGGTGACTTTTCTAACGCCATCTCGTTTTGGTCTTTACGCCAAGGTTACTTCCACCCTTGACGCCATTTTTGTGAGTCTTTTAAGTCGTGCCAATCCAACTCTCGTTCTCGCTTCGTCATGACCGCTTCAATAACGCACTTCACTACGTTGCCTTCCTCATCAAACTCCATTTCTGAAATGATGAAATGCTTTTCTTTGTTTACTGGCTCTGCTGCTGTCCATTTGCTTTGCAGTAGCTTTTTAGGGTGAACTCGATTCATAACACTCTGCCATTCATCAGAAAAAGTTTGCTTTTCATACGTATCAACTCGCAAATGCAATCACATTTAATATTGGAAAGTTTTTCTTCAATATCATGTTTTTTCCAATTGGTTTGATCTGTTTTACTGACACTTCCTGTTACTTTGAGTCATGCACACAAACACAACACATCAAAAGAATGATTATGAATAAAACAACACTTTTACTTGCTTCCGTAGCACTGACGCTTTCCGGCGTGGCTCAAGCCGATAAGCTGGAAGATATTCAAAAATCAGGCACGTTACGTCTCGGAACCACGGGCGACTACAAGCCGTTTTCTTACTACGATGGTAAGGCGAATAGAAACAACAAAGGGGATATCACCATCCCCTTTTTCATCGGTTTGATTCGCCGAGAGCGATTACATCACGCACTCTTTTGCGGCTTGTGCTTTCTCAATGCCCTCTTCAATCAGAGATTTGGTTTCCTCGCTGCCAATGGATGACATTACTTTGTCCATCACCTTATCCACTGTCGATTCAGAAGACGCCTCCACCAAACAAGCGTACGCATTGGCAATGTGTTCTTTGGCTTCAATTAAGGCCTGCGGATCACTGAAATCCACATTCATTGCTTCTTCAACCGATGCCGCTAACTCCTCTGCTGATTCAGCAGCGTCACCAAATTGATCAAGGTTGAATGCGTCTTCTACCGATTCCATCTGCTCTTGGACCGTATCAATCGCTTTGTTTGCGGCTTCTTGTGCTTGGTCAATGGCTTTGCTTGCGTCATCACAGCCGGCCAACGCCATTGCCAAAACCATTGTTGAGAGTGTTTTTTTCATATTTGTTCTTCTAACAAGTGAATCGCTAATCATCACAATACGTGATTAGCCGAGAGATTTTAATTTAAGAGTTGTAAGAAGAGGAAACAGAATCGCTTTACAGCCCTAAAAACAAAGCCGCTCTAGAAAGCGGCTTTGGTGTTTAATAAGACGTTATACGTATCAGGCAATCCTACCGTGGCTGATTGCCATCATGTCATCGTAGGTGCGCTGTAGAGCTTCAAATGTCCATTCGAAGTATACACGACGCTCCATAAGTGGTGCAATTTGGTCAGCATCAAACGATTCGATGGTGAGATCGGAATATTCCACTTGAAGGCTATTGCCATCTGTTCCCCAATCTTCGTATTCGCGATTGCCAATGAGATCATAAAGGTTGTTGCTTAAGAAGCTGTAGACCACTAGGAATGATTGTACAGTGTCTTCGGAGAAGTTAAGCATGCTCGCAATCTGCGCCACGTCATACGACTGCTCCTTATCACCTTGGTCAATATCAAGCCTTACTAACTGTGTTTCCCACGTTGCCATTTCACCGAAGGAATCAAAGACATGTTGATTCAAAGCTTCAAAGACCTGAAAAAACTCCTGGATCATTGAGATATATTTATCAGACATAATGTCCCTTATTGTATTTAGTTAACGGACGATCTTCGCCGCCGTGTTATTGCTCACCTAGCCAGTGATGGTTAAAAGTTAGACTAAAAGTTGCAGCATTACATACTGTACGTGTCATTTTGTTGTAATTTTTGAGTGATTAGTCAACTATTAGCGTTGGTTCGTCGATTCCCATATAGTCACAAAGCTCTCGCTTAATTCGATGAAACTCTTGAATTGAGACAAAGTAATCGGCGTAATCTGTCTTACCTTTTATACCAATATGAATCGACGTAAACGCTTGAATGGTCGAGGTAACTTCAATGGTTTCATTCGCTAATGAGAACGTCACTACATGATCCATATTTAAGTAACGACCTGATTCGATTTTTAATGCTTTCGCCATCGTTGGGTCCTAATTTATCGAGATAAATTGATGTTGGGAGCAGCACTTTTAAATGAAGAGAGAAAAAGGTGCTTCATAGCAATGAGTATGCTGCTCAATTGACGTGAGCCTATCATAAGCACTCGCCTTCAAAATTAGATGTAAGACGCACTTTCACTCGGATTTACTTACAGATAAAACAGTTACAAAAAATCTGACTACAAATTGACCAACAAAGAGAGACAAGATGTTGTTGGCCTTAAAAAAGAAAAGAGCCACTCTCTTGAATGGCTCTATCTCTCTACGTTAAAGGCTTTTTAATTTAGCGCAGCGCTCGGCCTTAAACCAACTTATAGCTTAGGCGCAGCTTCAAATTGCTTAAGGTCATCAGTAATCTCATTCCACGGTGCTTTAGAGCCCACAAAAATATGAAAGCTGGGTTTGTCACAAGGGGTATCATCAAGGATGCCTAGACGAACATTCACTAAACCGTTGTTCTTCTTCGAGTAAAGGCTAGAGCCGCAGTGACGGCAGAATGAGAGTTCGGTATTGGCGCTCTTCTGATAGGTTTGGATGTGTTCCGCGCCCTCAATCACAATCAGTTTATCCAATGCAATGCCACCCGCTGACGAGTAATCGGATCCGGTAAATTTGCGGCATTCAGAGCAATGACAATTGCCCATGTATTTGAATTCATCCGCCACTTCGAGTTTTACCTTGCCACATAGACATGAGCCTTTGAGTACTTCCATTTTTAGTCCTCTCTTATTGGAATGACGACAACCATGCCAGTCCAATAAGACGAAATAAAGATAAGCAAATCAGGTTTGCAAAAATGGAACGAAAAATTGAGAGTCAACAGACAGATACAAGAAAGCCGAGGCTAATGCTCGGCTTTCTCTTTTTTGTTCGGTTAATTTAGAACACGCAGTGCTTAGCAAAACCTGTTGCTTCGTTTGCCGTCCATTCACCTTTTGGTTTTTCTTTCAGGTCTTCACACCACTGCTCGCTACCGATGCCATCTTGCAGAACACAATGCTTCGCGAAATCAACTGCGTTGTCTGTTGTCCATTCTGTCTTTGGCTTTTCACGCATGTCTTTACACCAAGCTTCTGTACCTACTTCGTCAGAACATGCTGTTAGCGCTGTTGCCGCTAGCAGTAGCATTACCAGTTTTTTCATAAATTCAGGTTCCACTTTCAATTGATGAATGAACTATACCCAAAATATCACTGCTCGTGTTAAGCCAACGACAATTTATCGACTCTCGCTCCGTAAAGGAGGCAAAATTCAGCAAATGCAATCTAACTGCATTCGATAAGTCAGTGAATGTGAGTAATGAAGTTTAAAGACGACAAGCTTGAGTCAGTGCTCGAAGATTCGCAGAACCTGTACCAAAGCACGCTAAACGCAGCTCTAATGCCATTTGTTCAAAGTGTTCGACGATAGACTCTGTGCTGATTGTTGCGGCTTTTAATACCGCGCCAGCTTGTCCAACAAGGTTGGCGCCAAGATGCACCGCTTTCGCAGCTTCTAGCCGTTATACACGCCACCAGATGCAATTAAAGGTAAGTCAGGGTATTGCACGCGAATTTGCTCTAAGCACTGAGCCGTTGGAATGCCCCAATCACGGAACAATTCAGCTGCGCGCTGCATTTTATTGTCTGTCTGACAGTAACCCTCAACTGCAGACCAACTTGTACCACCAGCGCCCGCGACATCAATCGCATCCACGCCCGCTTCGACGAGTTGTTTAGCCACCACGCCACTGATGCCAAAGCCGACCTCTTTGATGATCATCGGTACATCGACGCGCTGTTTTAGTTGCTCAATCGATTTAAGCACACCAATCCAATCATGATCACCATTCTGCTGAAAGGCTTCTTGCATAGGGTTGAGATGCACAAATAAAGCGTCCGCTTGGATAAAGTCGACTGCACGCTGAGCATTATCGAATCGTTGTTTGTCTCTTAATTGAGCGGCACCCAAGTTGGAATACAAAGGCACGCCTTTAGCAAGATCACGAATGGTTTTGCCCAAACCTGAATGTAGACTGTCTTCAAGGCTCACTCGCTGCGAGCCAACCCCCATCGCAATGCCCATTTCACTCGCGGCTTCTGCCAAACGGCAGTTGATGATCTCTGCATCTTTTGCGCCGCCAGTCATTGAACTGATCAAAATGGCAGCGTTAATGAATGGCCAAGAAACTCGCTCGAAAGATCGATGGCGTTAAAGTTACATTCAGGCAATGCGCAATGCTCAAACTCAACAGACTCAAAGCCCGCCGTTTTGTTTTTCATGTTCATGTCATGATGTAAAACAGCATCAAGATGTAAGTCTTTGCGATTAGATTGCGGAGCCATAACGTCACCCTAAAGTAAAACAGTCGCGCAGTATTGCGATCCTTGTCATTGCCGTCAATGCGAAAATTCGGAAATTGAACAATTTATTTACCGAATCGAGCCTTGTACGCTCTCGCTTTATGACTAAGAGAGCATATCGAGTCGCTGCGTTTAAAACACTGCGCCTCACTGATCTATTAAGCTTGGGTAACGATTAACAATGTTACCACTCCGATGTGCCAAGAGTGGCAGTTCTAGATGTCATTTAGGCTATTGAGTCTCGACCGATTGAATAAGCGCCACCACCGTGCTGGTTATAGGTGGCGTGAACTGGTCTGGATCATCACAGAATTGAATTCTGCCTTTCTCTTCAACATGGAAAAGCGGAATTACCAGGTTGTCTTTGTGGTGCTCAAGGTAATCTTGGTAGGTAAAACTCTCACTTAATTTGGTGTGTTTGATTTCTGCACCTTGGCTCAACAAACTGGCCATTTGGGCGTAACTAACATTGCCACCCATCAGCAGTTTGCCGTGATACTCTTCCGCAACCGAGTGTTTTTCACTGCCGTTGGTTTTGTTTTTCTGCAGACAATGTACTTTATCTTCGCCAAACTCGCCGACAAACTGCATACAAGCCATGATATTGAAATGTTGATCTGGCGTCAGTGCCACCACTTGACCGATACCAATTAGGTTCAGGTTGTCATCGGCGTGGCTGGAAATCGGATTGCCGTAGTAATGGTCTAGGCCCAACATGCGAACTTGGCTAATGTAGTCCCAGTTCGAATCAGTGAGCAGAACTTTGCGATCGTATCTCGCCAGCGCTTTACCTATCTCTTGCGCCACTCGGTTTGCGCCAATCAATAGGAAGCCTCTTGGCGCAGGCTCAGCCACACCCAACGCTTTAGCCATAGGACGCGCCGTCGCACTTTGCAACACTACCGTACCGATGATCACCATGAAGGTCATTGGTACTAACAGCATGGCTTCTGAAATGCCATATTCTGTTAGCTTGATGGCAAACAGAGACGAAATGGATGCTGCAACAATACCGCGCGGCGCAACCCACGAGAGGAACAGCTTATCTTTGAAGGTTAAGTTACTACGAATGGTTGAAACGAAAATCGAAAGTGGACGCGATACCAACTGCATGAAAACAAACAGCAACACCGCACCGCTACCAAGCGCCGCGAAATCATCCAGACTGATGCGTGCCGCTAGGAAGATGAACAATCCGGTGATCAACAAGATGGTTAAGTGCTCTTTGAAGTGGAGGATCTGCTGAATGTTGATGCCCTTAGCGTTTGCTAACCACATCCCCATCACGGTGACCGTCAGTAGGCCCGCTTCGATTCCATCTGATTAGAGATCGAGAACACACCGAGTACCACCATCAATACCGCAAACGGCTGAAGGTACTCCGGCAACCAAGCTCTACGCAGAATGGTGGCCACAGCAGCACCAGACAAAGCACCAATAATCAAACCTACCGTAATGATAGTAGCAAACACTTCAACGCTATTAACCGCATTGTGCGAAACAATAAACTCGTACACCATCACCACAAACAGCGCACCTAACGGGTCAATGAGTATGCCTTCCCAACGCAGTATATTGGCCAGTTTTGAGGTTGGCCGCACGGTTCGCAGCAACGGCACAATCACCGTTGGACCAGTAACCACGGTTAAACTGGCGAACAAGATTGAGAGCTCCCAAGTAAATTAAGAAGTAGTGCGTTGCCACACTGGTGGCTACCCAAGAGATGATCGCGCCAACAGAGACAATGCTCCAAACAGAGCCACTTACGCCACGAATTTCTTTAAAGTTAAGGGTTAAACTGCCCTCAAACAAAATCACTGCCACCGCGAGGGAAACTAAGGGGAAAAGTAAGTCCCCAAGAATCTCGTCTGGGTTAAGCCATTGCAGGATCGGGCCAACAATAATGCCCGCTAACAGTAAGAAGAGAATGGCAGGCAAGCGCATTCGCCACGCTAACCACTGACAACCTAAACCTATTACCCCAACCGCCGACAGCACCAGCGCTTCGTTGCCCACTTGCATTTATCATCACCTAATTTGTTATTGTTCTGGTGAGCTTTCACCCAAAACCGATTAACTCTATAAAAAAGATTAGTTTAGTGTGGATGCTCCGCCAATTTTCGTTCAAATATGCGACTTCCTCTCAAATTTCTTGTTCAATGTTGTATATCTCGTTAGCTTGTCACACAGTGAACTAAGCTTAGCTAAGTTGCTCAAAGTTAAGGATTCTCAAACAACGGATAGGGAGTGCAGCAGTTGTTTATCTCATTAGCGGTTATCTTGGCGATTTTCGCCATGCTCATCACGTTGAAAGCTGTCAGTCGAATATCGAGGCTAGAGGACGAAGTGTCTCAGCTTCATAAAGAGCTGGCAGAGCTTCATGCGCGTTGGTTTGAGAAAGGCGCATCGCCGACTTTTAAACCTGAGCAACACGATGCTCCTCAGTCACAGCATGTTCCAACGCCAACTGAAAACGAGACACAACCCAATAAACCAACGCCTGCACCGGAGTCTAAGTCGGAAGTTGCCCCTCTAGCTGCGAAACAAACGCCACAGCCAATTGTTGAACCGAGCCTCCCTTCAGCCGATGAAGTTCATATCGGTGAGCTGGCGCAGAGCAGTGAATCCGTGTTCGAGAAACAAGCCAATAAACTGCTGACCAACATCCAAGAAAACTGGTTGGTTTGGGTTGCGCGCTCGCCATGTTGATTGGTGGCGGTTACCTCGTACAAGTGATTGGCAGCCACATTGAATTCTCTCCAATCATGCGCGTGACCATCGCATTCTCCATCTCTCTTGCTACCGTGATAGCAGGTGAATGGTTCCATCGCCGTGAACAAAAATCCCCAGACCGAGCAGAACGAGCGAAAGGCTTTACCTACGTCCCTGCTGCCATTACCGGGACAGGGTTAACTGGCATCTACTGCACGGTGATCTTTGCGTTTGTCTTCTATCAACTCTTAACGCCAAGTGCATCTCTGATAATTTTGGCAGGCGCGGCATTTTCGAGCTTAGCGCTTTCTCTACGCCAAGGATCTTTGATGGCCGTGCTTGGCTTAATCGGTGGTTATTCAGCACCACTTTGGATCAGCGGTGCAGAGCCCAACTATTACTTACTCGCGGGCTACATCACTGCGATTTCAGTTGCCGCAACGCTACTGACGCAAAAGATCCGACACGCTTGGATCTCACCATCAATTACCGTACCACATATTTTGTGGATGCTACTGCTGATTGAGAGCATACCGATAGAACAACTTTTCTCATGGCTTACGATCTTCCTTTCTCTGAGTTTGTACCTGCTGTTTGCGGTACCAAGAATGGGTTGGATGCTCAAACCGCGTTACCGTCATTGCCAAGGTAGATGGACGCATCCACCGACAGGTATTGCTCTCGCGATGACATTATTAGTGCTGTCGGCATTAGCTCGCATGTCTAGCGTTGATACCGCTGAGATGATTTACTTCTATGCCTTCTTTACTGCCATAATTTGGCTACCCGCAGCTCGTAAAACTTGGTCGTTAAGAATCTATTTACCATCAATATTGGTGCCTTCTACCGCGATCATGCTACTTCTATCGCGCTTGAATCTATCTATATGGCTGAAGGACAAACGCCAGTATTGGTCGCGCTCGGCATTAGTATTGTGTTGATTGCACTGCGAACATTATTCCAGACACTGGCAGGTGACCGCTCTCAACTGACAGGCATTCTCTTCCTTGTGCTCGCCCCTGCGATGACCTTGATTACCCTGCTCTACACCTACGAGTTTATGAGCCGTCATGTTTTAGGTTGGACGCTCTTCACCGCCGTGATTGCGGTTTACTACGCCTTACTTGGACAAAGGTTCAAAGCGCTGGCACGATCGATGTACAGCTACGTACGTCCTGAGCATCGATCGATGTACACTACGTACGTCTGAGCATCGACGACGTCCTGAGCATCGATCGATGTACACTACGTACGTCTGAGCATCGACGATAC
>LZQR01000314.1_pt1 | contig 12185 bp, 18 predicted proteins | sample 768601 | NCBI WGS metagenome assembly LZQR01 (sample SAMN05207299, study PRJNA324521) | oil field metagenome | isolation source: sample BH-FW-24 from oil reservoir | place: India: Bombay High | collected 2015-12-04
CGTTGAACCAGCGCTGCTAACGGCGCCACATCCGCTTCACAGGCAGAAGAAGGGGTACGGGCACCTGTCGTCTCGAACGCACGACGATCCCAAGCAGAATACAGAACGGCTGATAACCGACTGCGGATCTGTGGTTTACTCTGCGACGGCAGCACGCCACTGCTGATGCTGGCGCGCAGATTCTTGGTTGGCAATTCACCCGTTGAACCAGCGCTGCTAACGGCGCCACATCCGCTTCACAGGCAGAAGAAGGGGTACGGGCACCTGTCGTCTCGAACGCACGACGATCCCAAGCAGAAGAACGGTCATGGCGAGTGTTGCAAAGGTCTGTGTCATCATTTTCGTTTGCTCCACTTAACGCCCCGGTAGAGTTACCTCGGCGCTCTTTAGGTAGACGCCGATTGGCGAGAAATATTACACTGCGCGCAGCAGTCTCTCGGTTGGGCGTCAGGTCGGAGTTCGACTACAATCACCCGGTAAAGCCTCTCAACATATAGCTTTCTCGCCAAAGGAAGAGTTTCGGAGCGGGGGTGAAGGAGCGGATCGACTTTTCTATTTTGTGGCGACACAGGGCTCAAGTAGGAGGAACATCAGACGTACTCCCGGCCTGTGAGGGAGCAAGCGTTCCGGTCGGTTACAATCGACGAAGATCGCTTGCCCTACGAGTAACAAAGTTTAGGAAATTAACCCGCCCTGGGATGCGCTCGGGGAGTTTCTGACGTGCCGGCACCGAGATTGAACCAGGCAGCTATCAGTAATCCAGCGAAAATAGCCGCGGAGGAGGACAGGTAAATCGTTTGTCTTGCCGTGACATTCCCTCTTGATTGCATGGGCGGATAGGTTCATCGAGAGACCGACAGAGACAAAGTCGCATCTCACCGAAATTCGTCAAGGTTTACGCTGTTCGTAAACAGTCCCCCGCCGAGACAGGCCAAGCGCCACTTGCATCGTGACATCACGCCGGATCTGGGCAACGAGGGCCCTCGCTTCGCGAATTTCCAGGTCAAGGGCCTCGGCGACTTCCGCCAGTGGCTGCCCCTCGATATCGCAGCGCAGGAACAACTCCTTGCGAAGTTTACAAGCACAGCTCCCCGAATCAGGCAAACAGGCGCAGAACATAGTGTCGAGTATCGCGCGAAACTCAGCGTCGATCTCCATTCCGGGGGGACCAGTTTTTGAATACTTGCGAAGCGTCATCGCCTTGCCCTTTCCATCCATATACGGCCCGGAAAATCCGCAATAGATAGACGCGCAATGGCGAAATTTATTACCGGATGAAGGCCCCGTCGGTTGACTGTTTGTCCGCGCAATGTGTGGCGTGTTCGGGGTTTTTACAGCCCCCGGGGGGACAAGAGCAATCGTCAAAGCCATGCTGACAACAGCCACCGCAATGAGCAAGCAACTGGTCACGCAGGGCCGCACGGGCACGGTGCAGGCGCACTGCCAGTGTACCAGACCTGATGCCCAGATCGGCTGCGACCATCGCGCGGTCTTCCTCGTCGACGTCGATCCGGTGAATCAATATGGCGTCCGTCGGGCGCAGTTTGGGTACTAAACCTTGATGCAACCGCAGACCATCGCCATCGCCTCACTCGATTCAACATATTCTTCCGCCGATTGCATCTCGCGTGCAACGGCATCGTTCAGCCGCCGCCGCCGCCCAGCCTTGCGGAAATGGTCGTTGAGCGCCGAGCGCAGGATCGCATATACCAAGCATCCAGTCGCTCGGCATCTCGCAGTTGGTCCTGCCGGGCAAGGACGCGGATACAAAATTCCTGCAGCACGTCCTCGGCCTCTTCGCGATTGCGCAGCCGCTTCTCAAGGAAGCCCAGAAACGCGGCTCTACCTTGCGCCAGAGCCTGGTCCAGCCCGCCATCACCGGTCGCTCCAACAGCCTCTCTGTTCCCACACATGACCCGTGCTCCCAAGTGTCTGATCGCTAGCCTTTTTATGCGAACAAAACAGGACATTCTCGCGCACACTTGTTGCGCGCAATGATGTAGATCAAGTGAAGTGTTCCTAGCCCCGCAAGGAGGCAGAAAAACGAAATATAGGCGTAGCGAAGGAAGAGGATGTCCACGACGACTACGGCGACGATGGTCAGAGCAAACCAGCGCATGTGGTAGTAGGTCGAAATCAGCGGCGGAAGGATGATCAGGAACAGATATATGACGTAGGTCATCCACCGCGGCATCATATAGTCGAGGATCATCGTTCCTTCATAGGCAAGGCTATCCTGATTGACCGTGACCCGCACCCAGTCCGGATTGGCTAGGTGCGGCACGTAAAGCGACAGTCCGAATGCTAGTCCGGCCACCGACATCGCCGCCATCCAGGGCCGGCGTCGGCTGTTTGGTGGTTCCAGCACCCAAGAGGCAAGTGGGATCCAGAATGGCCACATAAACCAGGTGAAGAAGATGAACCCAAAGCCCCGAGAAGCGTTGCAGCCGGATCGCCCGTGTTCACTCCCCACCAAACATTACCCTCCATGAATTGCTGCACACCGGCAAAGACCGGCATAAGCGCCACCGGCAAATAGCGGCGGTTGATTGCCCAAGCCCGAGTGACTGCATAGCTGCCGCCGACAACGAGAAATGCGCTGGCTGTGAAACTGACGGATTGGGAAAGGCACATGGCGCAGAGGGACCCTGAAGTTATAGATTGGAGAATAGATGTTGATCTGGCGGACAATTCCTCCCGGCATCATTTTATTGATACCATTGTGGACATAAGTAGCTTAGGCCACTTGTCGAATCCGGGGTTGCTACTGGAACCCGACTTAATCGGTACTATCCACACCGATTTTCTGTGGCAACGTCAACGAAACCGCACCTATCCGGAGGTCGCCCCCTTGCTCTATTCCAGTCTGCTCACGGTTTCGGTCTTTTTCATCACTGCTCTTATTCATCTCGGAGCCCTGCGATGGTGCTCCCGTGGTATGGCCGCTATCCCCCTAACGCCCTCGGCGCGCGTGCTGGCGGTTGCCGCGTTGCTCTTCACTGCCCATATTGCAGAAATCGCGCTTTACGCGATCACTTATTTTCTCGCAGAACATGTGTTCTTGGTCGGTGGCTTCGCTGGCTTACCGATCGCTGCGCCTCTCGACTATTTCTACTTCTCGGCGACTGCCTACACTTCGCTCGGCATCGGTGACATCTTCCCCACCGGTCATATACGTTTCCTGACCGGGATCGAAGCTCTGAACGGCCTACTGCTGGTCGCATGGTCAGCCTCGTTCCTGTTTGCACTAATGAACCGGATTTGGGAGTGGCAGCCCTGCGTGCGCCCCAAGCGATGAGAGAACACAGCCAAGAGCGCATCATTCCGTTTTTCTTGCACAAGTCATCAGGGCAATCAGCGCAATGACTGCGGAGAGCGCCGAACCGGCGAGCACCGCCAGTTTGGCAGTATCTGCGAGGAGCGGATCGTGAAACGCAGCCGTCACGATGAACAGGCTCATCGTAAAGCCGACACCGGCGAGCAGGGCAGCCAACGCGATGTCACGCGCAGTGACCATGGCTGGTAGGGATCCGATCCCCAAACGAACCGCGAGCAGCTACCCAACAACACACCGAGGGGCTTGCCCAACACGAGTGCTGCTCCGATGCCAAGCGCTATCGGTTCAATGGCTAGCGCGGGTTGCGCAAGATCGAGCGGAACGCCTCCATTGAAAAATGCGAACATCGGTACTACGAAGAAGAGAGCGATCGGGGATATGCGGCGCATGGTACTCGTGACCGTATGGGGCTGGAAGGATGAAAGCGGGAGCGAGAGGCCGACCACCGCACCCGCCGCGGCACCTTCGAGGCCTGTCGCAATAAGCCCGGTCCACAAGACCGCCCCGGCCAGAAGATAGGGCGCGAGGTGCGCATATCGGCACCGGTTGAGGGCGAACAGCGTCAGCAGGCCGGCGATGATGGCTGCAACTGGCCACACAGCCGCCACTTCGCCGTAGAAGAGCGCAATCACAATCACAGCTCCGAGATCATCGAAGATAGCGGTCGCTGTGATGAAGGCTATGACCCCAGGGCGACCCGACCGCCAAAAAGCGACATAAGCCCCAAGACCAGCACGATATCGGTGGCAATCGGGATCGCCCAACCGTTAAGGGCTACAGGATCTGAGAAATTGAACAAGGTGTAGACTGCGCCGGCAGGATCATACCGCCAAGTGCTGCGGCAGCAGGAACCGCAGCCGTACACGGCGACGCGAGAACACCTGTGGTGATCTCTTGGTTGGTATGGAGGCCGATCTGAAAAAAGAAGACTGTCAGCAGTCCTTGGTTGATCCAGTCGATCAAGGGTGCCTCAATCTGCAGCTCGGCTAGACCCAGCCGCAAAGGATTGTGGTGAAGGAAAGCATAGCCATCGGAAAGTGATGAATTTGCCGCGATCATTCCCAGCGCAAGTGCTAGGAGCATCGCAGCGCCAGCACGACGTCCGTCCCGGATCGCTCGCGGTATGGCCACCGTCATGGCTGGACATCTTCACGCTGTGACGCCAGCCAGCGCGACAAGTAGCTCCGTTCGTAGATAAACACTGCGGCGATGGCTGAAACAGCATAGGCAACAATTGCGGGGTCGCTTCTCAGCTTCATCGCTGTGAACGCAGCAAGGACAAGGGCGTCGAAAGTGATTGCTATCAGGAGCACAGGCGCGGCGGCTTTGATTTCCTGTCGCCGAAACCGCCAGACACCAAATTGCACCACCATGTCCATCACGAGATAGAAAAAGGCTCCGAGCGAGGCGATCCGGCCGAGATCAAAGAGAATGGCCAATGTAGACGCGATCACTACCGTATAAATTAGCGTGTGCCGCTGGATCGGTCCTGACATACCGAAATGGCGGTGCGGAATCATCTCCATCTCGGTGAGCATGGCGAGCATTCGAGACACTGCAAAGACGCTGGCGAGCACCGCTGAGGCCGTAGCCACGACCGCTAACAGCACCGTGAGCAGAAACCCAACTTGGCCCAGAGCCGGTTCCGCGGCTTCTGCCAGGGAATAGTCGCGGGCTGCGACGATCCGGTCAATGGTCAGGCTCGATCCCACTCCGAAGGCCACGAGCAAGTAGACCAATACGCACAGTGCTATGGATATCATTATAGCGCGCCCGACATTGCGATGGGGGTTTGTGATCTCGGCACCACTGTTGGTGATTGTGGTGAAGCCCTTGAACGCAAGGATGGCGAGCGCCACTGAGGCGATGAACCCGGTCGCGCTGAGTTCGCCCCGTCTTGCGATGCGGCGGCGAAGCCAAACCCGCTCGACCACAGCGCCGCGATCCCGAACAGCGCGATACCGCCAATTTTGATCACCGCCATGACCATCGAAAACAGCCCGATCGACCGGTTGCCGGCGATATTCACCAAAAAGCGAAGAGGATCACCGAGACGGCGAGGATTGGTACGAGCGGTCCGCCGTTAATGTCGAAAGGTCTCAACAGATAGGCGGCAAAGGTCCTGGCCACGAGACTTTCCGCAATAACCATGCTGAGCGCCATCAAGAGCGCGGCGCCCGCGGCGATCGCACCTGGGCCGTAGCACTTCTGCAGAATCATCGCGATGCCGCCTGCCGAAGGCCAGGCGTTCGACATCTTGATGTAGCTGTATGCGCTGAACCCTGTGACGATTGCACCGGCGATGAAAGCCAGTGGAAAGATTGGCCCGGCAAGCTCCGCAATCTGTCCGGTTAATGCAAAAATACCTGCGCCGATCATTACGCCGGTGCCCATGGCGATAGCACCGCCCAGTGTTATCGAACCGGCTTTATAGGTTTCATTGGAATGACTATGTTTCAATACTTTGCCTCGTCTCACACGTTTTCTCTGGCGACGTACGCTGCACACCATCGGAAATTGAAATGATCATGCCTGGCCGCGACAATCATCGGATGTTTGACCTGTCCGCGTCGTTGTCCAGCGAGAGTACACCATGTCGCAGTGCAAAGATCTCCGTTGCCCTCTTACACGAAGAATTTGGCAACCAGTACGATCGAAGGCTCCAACATCGTTCACCACCGGAACTGTCGATTTCGTAAACGGCAGCATCGTCGTTCGGATCAACACAGCGCGACACTCGCCCTGCGGAAAGCAGATGTACGACAAGGAGCCAGGCGAAATAGCGTACAACCGTCATCGGCGCGCTCCCGTAGCAGCGTAACGCCAGGCTTTAATCCGCATCGCGGGAAGCAAGGCGTGAAGCTCTGCCAATGCCGTGTCATAGTCAAGGTAATCTACGATGTTCGTCACTTTACCGGGCAGCCAACCATTGGTGGGCAGTGCGCGTAGCGCAATCAGGATCATGGCAGCGGTGAGTTCAGCCTGATCGCCACCGTCAAAATACCGCGCAGCAATCAACCTTCGGTCCGAAGTCTGAGCCTCAACAGCTATCCGTGTCCGTCTCGCTGCGAGCCTGGGTAGCAGCCGCGTTGTCCGGGCGATGGTATGGGCATGGCGCAGCAGTAGCGGGCCGAGTCCGATTCGCAAGAACAACACGATCGATCGGGTGACATATCCTGGATCGACGGCAAGATACGTCTCCACGCGGGTCTTGCTGCCCGCTGCAGAATGCCATGATCAGGAAAACCGACCCCCAGAGCAAGGCGCGCCCTCGTGCATTGTCCGAATACAAAGCCGCGCCGCCGTTCGCCCGGTGATACAATCGCGCTGTTCTGCCCGTCTTTATACGGCGTCCCCAACGCGCGAATAAACCACTCTGTGGCAGCAAGGCCATAGTGTCGTCCCATGCCTAACTCGAGACCGATGTCGATGGAATCTACGTTCGGGCCTCGCGCGATTTCGGCGCCCATCAACGTGCTGAGCCCCGGCGCGGTACCGACACATAGGACAAGAAGCCCCGGCCCGTTCCGGGCTGCTCGCGAGAGATCGTAGATATAACCGGGCGTTGCCGATGTATCGAGTACGGTGCCTCCGCGTGCGATGATCGCCGCTACCGCCACGGGTGGCGTTGCCTCGGTAAGATTGACGACCGTAGCACCATCCGGGATGGCTGTAGCGGAGCCGGGAGTACGGATGTCGATGGGACGCCCTGAGAGCCGAGACGGTGAGAGCCCCTCCGGTACGCCGCCACCCCGCGACAGGAGCGTGATCCCCCAACGACCATCGCTCTGTAGAAGTGGGATCAGGTGTCGACCGACGTCACCCGATCCTCCGATCAGTACAAGGGTCTGGCTATCGAACTTTCTGCGCTCACTAAGATCCATGCGCCCGTGTCCGGACGTTGGGAATGAAAGCTGGCACTCTCGTCGTATATTGATCCCAGGCGTCTGCGAATCGAGCGCGGCTGTCGGCTTCTTCGCTGCGGGCGAGGCGAGCGTACATCCACACCAACACGGGGAACATTGCGAGGGTGAGCAGCGTTGGCCATTGCACCAGGAATCCGAGCATGATCAGCACGAAGCCGACATATTGCGGGTGCCGGATGCGGGCGTAAGGGCCGGTCGTGGCCAGCCGCCCGTGGCGCTGTGCCTGCCAGAGGTGGTGCCACGCTACCGAGATCAGCCAGAATCCACCGCCGATCAGCAAGAAGCTCAACAGGTGGAACGGTCCGAAATGCGGATTCGCTCGCCAACCGAGGATCATTTCTGGCAAATGGCCGCTGTCATGGGCGAGCCAGTCGACTCCCGGATAGGCTGTTTGCAGCCAACCCGAGAGCATATAGATCGTCAGCGGAAAACCGTACATCTCGGTGAACAGTGCGACGACGAAGGCGCTGAACGCCCCGAAGCTGCGCCAGTCGCGCGAGGTCTGCGGCTTGAAGAAACTGAAGGCAAATATTATGAAGACGGCTGAGTTGATAAAAACCATGAACCACAGGCCGTAGGAATATCCGGGCTCGGTCATGACTTGCTGCCTCCCGAGCCATGCCCACCATGCATGAAAAAATGCATGCCGACGCAGACGAGCAGCAGAAGCCAGAGGAACGAATAACCGCCGAAGATATGAATGCGGTGTTCGTAACCCAGAAGCAAACCGCCGATCACGAGGGCGCCGATGAGAACGGTGCCGGTACGAGATTTCCAGAACGACGGCGGGCGGTGGATGCCATTGCCTGTTTCTTGGTCTCCCTGAGCGTTGTGGTCGAGCATCTGCTTATGTTCCTTTCTCATATCTTTGCCCCCCGCAGGCGCAGTGCATTCAACACCACGGAGAGCGAGGAGGCACTCATCGCAAAGCGGCGAAGATTGGGCCGATCAGGATGCCGAGGAACGGGTAGAGAATGCCCGCCGCGATCGGCACGCCGGCGCCATTGTAGATCAGGGCGAAAAACAGGTTCTGGCGGATGTTGCGCATCGTCGCACGGGCCAGCCGACGGGCGCGCACGATCCCGTCGAGGTTGCCCTTTACCAACGTGATACCGGCGCTTTCTATCGCCACATCGGCGCCTGTGCCCATAGCGATGCCGACATCAGCCTGCGCCAGGGCCGGAGCGTCGTTTACGCCGTCACCCGCCATGGCGACCTTGCGGCACTGCTGCTGCAACTCTTTGATGATCCGCGCCTTGTCCTCCGGCAGCACGTCGGCGCGGATCTCGTCGATGCCGAGCCGGCTGGCGATCGCACGGGCAGTGCGTTCGTTGTCGCCCGTTGCCATGATGATACGTAATCCCTGCTCGTGGAGTGCCACTATCGCCGCGGGCGTTGTCTCCTTGACCGGGTCTGCGACCGAGACCATTCCGGCGATCCGGCCGTCGAGCACGACGAACATCACCGTCTCGCCTTGGTCGCGGCGCACATTGGCCTTGGAGGCAAGTTCGCCCGCGTCGAGCCCAAGGTCCTGGACGAGCTTGAGGTTGCCAAGGGCCACCGCGCGGGAATCGACGCGACCCTTGACGCCTTTGCCGGTCACCGCCTCGAAATCGGTGGCCTCGGCGAGCTTCACGCCACGTTCCTCAGCGCCGGCGACGATCGCCTCAGCCAGCGGATGCTCCGAGCCCTTCTCCAGCGTTGCCGCGAGACGCAGCACCTCGGTCTCGTCGTGGCCCGTTTCGGGCAGGACGGCGACCAGTTTCGGCTTGCCCTCCGTCAGGGTGCCGGTCTTGTCCACGATCAGCGTATCGATCTTCTCAAACCGCTCCAGCGCTTCGGCGTTCTTGATCAGCACACCCGCTTGAGCGCCACGACCGGTCGCCGTCATGATTGACATCGGCGTGGCGAGACCTAGTGCACATGGGCATGCGATGATCAGGACAGCCACCGCCGATACCAGCGCATAGGCAAAGGCGGGCGCCGGACCCCAGATTGCCCAGGTGACAAACGAAAGCACCGCGACGGCGATCACTGCGGGCACGAACTTGCCAGCCACCATATCGGCCCATTTCTGGATCGGCGCACGGCTGCGCTGCGCGGCCGAAACCATCTCGACGATCTGAGCCAGCATGGTGTCGGACCCGACCCTAGTCGCCTGCATAATCAGGCTACCAGTGCCGTTGATTGTGGCGCCGGTCAACTTGTCCCCTGCAACTTTTTCCACCGGAATTGGTTCACCGGTGATCATGCTTTCATCGATCGAGGAACGGCCCTCGACCACTTCGCCGTCCACCGGTACCTTGTCGCCAGGGCGCACGCGAATACGGTCTCCAACCTGGACATGTTCCAGCGGTACTTCCTCCTCGGTGCCATCCTCGCGGACCACCCGCGCCGTCTTGGCCGCGAGGTCGAGAAGCGCGCGGATCGCCTTGCCGGTTCCCTCGCGAGCACGCAGTTCCATCACCTGGCCGAGAAGCACCAAGGTAACGATCACCGCTGCCGCCTCGAAATAGACACCGACGGCGCCGGTTTCGGGATCCCGGAAACCCAGGGGGAAGATGCCGGGCGCGATCACCGCGACAATGGAATAAGCGTAGGCCGCACTTACTCCCATACCGATCAGACTGAACATGTTAAGGTTCATGGTGCGGAATGATTTCCAGCCACGCACGAAGAATGGCCAGCCCGACCACAGGATCACCGGCGTGGCCAGCGCTACCTCGAGCCAAAGCGAGACTTTTTCGCCGAATAACTCGCGAATTGCCATAAGCCCCAGATATGGTGTCATCGTCAGGATAAGGAGTGGCACGGTTAGTGTCGCACCGATCCAGAAACGGCGAGTGAAGTCCGCCAGTTCGGGGTTCGGAGCGTTGACCGCCATCGTCGCCGAGGACAACTCCAGCCCCATGCCGCAGATAGGGCAATCGCCCGGTTCCCTCTGCCGCACCTCCGGGTGCATCGGGCAGGTATAAATCGCGCCGGTCCAGTCGGTGGGCACCTTGTCATATTTCCCGCCAGGTGCCGGCGCGGTGGCGTGTTGGCTACGGCCGCATGGTCGTGCTTGCCATGGCCATGCGCCGCGTGGCCGTGTCCCCCGGCCTCCCCCTCGGGTACGAGAAACATGCCGCATTTAGGGCATTTGCCCGGCCCTTCTTGGCGCACTTCGGGATGCATAGGGCAGGTGTAGATAGCCTCGGCGCTGGTCTCGTGCGGGTGATGGTGTTGGCTCTTGTTCATGGCCTGTCCTACATGTTTTGAGGTCGATAGGTGACCCCGTTGACTTCCTGCAGTTCGCGGATATTAACAGCGATGCGCGCGACTTGAGCCGTAGCCTTTTCCAGCGACATGCCATCACAAAGCCTTTGGTGATGCCGCACACCATTTTGAGCTGCCATTTGGAATGCCTGATCACCATGGTGCCTGAGATTGTTAATGCCATATTTGAAGGACGGCCCATATTCGGTCCCTGGCACGCTCTGGTCATGACAAGCCGAACAGACGATGTTGAAATAGCGCTCAACCTCCTGTGAGGCGACCAGAAGTGTGGGTATAACGCAAGCCGCCTGCACCAGCTCACCGGCTGCTTCTTCCGTCCCCGTGGGGTGACGCGCGCATATGCTCTGGTCCCGTGGGAGTACAAGCTGGGCGATACGGGTACAGATAGCTTTTTTGGCCTTGTGCTGCACGAGTGGCATTAGTTGTTCGAACGTGCCTGCAGCCCGGCAATATCTGACGGATCGAGCATCGCGCCGACAGTCCCCAACTCAGCGACGGCCGCAGCAGCAACCGCCCTCGGCCGGCACTGTGGCGGGTTTCTCCACCGGAGTCTTTTCAACGTCCGCAGCAGGCGAACTCGCGGAGCCTGTTGCAGCATCGCCACAACATGCCATCGGCTGGCGGGTGTGTGTGTGTGGGCCTTCGGCCGGAATCAATGTCGTCTTGTCCATGTTCGGTCTCCTTCCGTTGAGGATCGACATGTAGACGCCGGCGAAGGTGCGGCATTACATAGAGTAATTCCGCTGATAGTCGGACCCGGTTTACTTGTCGCTGTTCTCCGATGCCGACATAGGGATAGTCAGTGACAGTAACGAGTGTGACCATTTTTTCCCAGCCTCGTTGATGTCCCACCCTTGAAGTCTACCTGATACGAATACTGTTCGCTCACCGGTAGGTTGGGTCTGGGCATGGACGTGTCCCAGGGCCCGTTGGTCGCTCGGATCACTGAAGCAGGCAGGGCGGTTCCACAGGCGGAAAATGGTCAAGTCCCGTGCCGCTTGCGCGCAACGGCCGGCAAGGGACGCTCGCGCCGCGTCTGGCGACGAAGATGTCGACCCTGCACAATTGCCAGCTCACCATCCGCGCCTTGTCCTGCCTTGCTCTTCGCGGCCTTCGGGTCCGCTCCGAAACTTGAGGGAGCGGAAACCGAAGAAAGGACCGCGCAAAGCGCGGAGAGCCAATGGAAAAGCAGACCTTGAAGAGCTGAAGGAAAAAGTCACCTGCGCGGCCGTCCTGGAAACCGCCGGCTTTGCGTCGACAGACGGGAAGCACACGTAGGGCGGTCAAGTACCGCCGGAGCGGCGACATCATCATCGTCATTCATGAGGCAAGGGCTGGTTCGATCCCCTGTCGGACGCCAAAGGCGACGTGTTTCGCCTTGTCGAACATCTCGACGGGCTTGCCTTTGCCGCGGCCCTTCATGTCGTCGCAGACTCGTCGGTTTCACGCCATCCGAACCCGCCTGGTTCTGTCAGGCCAAGGCGAGGGAGCCGCACCAGACGGTGGCGCAACGCTGGCAAACCCGCCGCAAGCCGTGTGGAGGTCCGCAACCTGGCGGTATCTGCACGATGCGCGCGGCATTCCCGAACCGGTACTGCGACAAGCCATTGCCGCTGATGTGCTGCGCGAAGGTCCGCACGGCA
>LZQR01000315.1_pt1 | contig 12172 bp, 21 predicted proteins | sample 768601 | NCBI WGS metagenome assembly LZQR01 (sample SAMN05207299, study PRJNA324521) | oil field metagenome | isolation source: sample BH-FW-24 from oil reservoir | place: India: Bombay High | collected 2015-12-04
TCATCAAGCTAGACATGATATGTCCTTCAATGTGTCAGTGTGTACTGGATTGGATTGGGACATGCCGGGTTTGCACCGGCACAGCAGGAGCAGCGTCATCAAGCTAGACATGATATGTCCTTCAATGTGTCAGTGTGTACTGGATTGGATTGGGACATGCCGGGTTTGCACCGGCACAGCAGGAGCAGCGTCATGCTTTTGAACCGTGGGTAGTTTGGGGTTCAACCTGCTGTGAAAATGACCCTAGCGGCTCAATCTTGCGTGAAGCTTACGTCGATACGGGCAATTTGATCTTTTTCGAATTTCTCCAAGACCCAATCTTGGACCAAAAGATATAGTCGCGCACGATCTTATCGACAAAAACAAAAAAGCGGAGCCTTTCGGCCCCGCCCTTTTGCGCCCCGACGCCCCCGTCGGTTACAAGAATGATCGCACAAGACTACCGACCAGAAGGTTCCATCCGTCGATCAAAACAAAGAACAACGCCTTGAAAGGCAACGATATGACTGTTGGTGGCAACATCATCATACCCATGGACATGGTGATCGTTGCAACGATCATATCGATCACGAGAAAAGGCAACGCGATCAAAAATCCGATTTCGAAACCCCGGCGCAACTCGGAAATCATGAAAGCCGGGATCAAGACACGCAGTTCAACTTCCTCTGCAGAGGCCGCTTCGTTTTCTGTCACGCGGCCGGCCGCAAGGTCATCAAATAGAACGAGATCTTCTTCGCGCACCTGGCTGAGCATGAAGTCCCGGAAGGGCGTTGTGATCCGCACATAGGCCTCTTCCTCGGAGATCTCGTTGTTCATCAGAGGCTGAACACCCTGCTCCCAGGCTTTGTCGAAAGTTGGAGCCATGACGTAAAAAGTCATGAAGAGAGCGAGCGAAATGAGGATCAGGTTACCCGGTGTTGTTTGAAGACCGATACCGGACCTCAGGAACGAGAAAGCGATCACGAAACGGGTGAAGCTTGTCACCATGATCAGGATGCCCGGAGCCAGAGAAAGCACAGTCAAGAGTGCAATCATCTGGATGATACGGCCGCTGGCACTGCCCTCTCCTGCTGGTAGCAACGCAGAAAGATCCGGCACCTGGGCAGCCGCAGCCCCGTCATCGCGACCAGTACAAGGCCGGCAACAAAAGACGGCTCATTGAATAACCACCGATTCCAGAATGACTTCGTTCACCTGACCTTTAGTGCGTGTCTGAGCGCGCTCGGTGAGATCTTCGCGAAGATGCTGCAAACCGATCCCCCTTCCAGATGAGAGAGCGTAAGCGTGCGCATGTAGCCGAGAAAATCGTCCTCGACCTTTTTCTTGAGCACACCAACATCACCGTCCGGATCGTCTTCCAGAAGAATTGACGCCTGCAACCTTATCCAGGCGTCTTGCGGCGACGCCAGATTTGTCACGAGCGGTTCAAGCGTCTGCAGGCGTGTCGAAGGCGAAAACGGCAGCGTTTCGGTGAAGCTCTGTTGCTGGCGAAGCGGCCATGAACTTCCTCTTCCGTATAGTCAGCAACATATTTTGCAAGGCCCGCTCCAGCGCCACCGCCAATCAGCGTCAGGAGCACCAACGCCGCGACGAAACCGGAGCTGCGCTGATTTTCCCGCGCACCCTCAAAAGGAACTTCAATGATATTAGGCATTTGGGTCTTTCCGGTACTTTCAGGAAGGGCTCAGAAGGGCGTCACGATGTCGTAAATCTGCTGCCCCAGGCCGGTTGCTGAACCTCGGTGATCCTGCCGCGGCCACCATAGGAGACCCGCGCTTCGGCAATCTTGTCGTAAGGAATGGTGTTGTTGGCCTGAATGTCCCGCGGACGCACGATTCCGGCGATTTGCAGGATGCGCATCTCGAAGTTGACGCGCATTTCCTGCGAGCCGGAGATCACCAGGTTGCCGTTCGGCAGACGGTCCGTGACCACGGCTGCAACGGACAGCTGGATTCTTCCGACCGATCAATAGAGCCGGAACCTGCGGAACCGGAGCCGGAATCAACGCCAAGATTGCCGCTGCCACCATGCCCGATGCCATCCCAGTCGTAATCCATGGTGCCACCCCAACCGATATCGGAAGTGCGGCGGCGATCCGAACTGTTGTCCATGTTCGCGCGGTCATTGATCTGGATGGTCACGGTCAGCACATCACCGACTTTCTTCGCACGCGGGTCTGCAAAGAAATTGTCGCGACCGCTGGCCCACAAGGAGTTGTAGTCCTTGACCGTGCCCTGGCCGAAAGTGCTCAGCGGATAAGCTGCCGGCTGTTGAACGGCAAGGCCGTACCCGACCGGAGACATCTCCGGTGCGCGGCCAACGTCTTCCAGCTGCCCGGCACAGCCGGTCAGCATCGCAGCTCCTAGGGAGATCACAAAAGCGCGCATCAGAAACTCCGTTGTATTTCGGGATGGGTCAGGCCCATCATCGATTGGGTCAGCTGGGCAGCACGGGAAGGTTCCATCTCGTCGAGAATGCTGCTGGCAACACGGGCCTTCAGTTTCAGGAGAACGCCAACAGCGGCTTCCTCGTCGGTCGTCTGCAGCTGCGCCGCAGCTGCTTCCGGACGCATGCGCCCGATAATGGAGACGACCTGGTCCTCGACTTCGTTGAGAAGGTCTTCGCGCCGCTCGACCCATTTTTCGAATTCGCGCTCTTTGCGCTGCAATTCTTCAATCCTGTCCCGGAGGCTTGCCTCCAGGCTGATCAGTTTCCAGGTCTGCCACTTGATACGCGCATCCGAAGCCGCTTCGGCGATGTTCTTGCAATAGAGCTCGCTGTCCTGTGGCGGTACGGGCGCAATCGCGCTTTCGCGTGCCTGCGGCTTCTGACGCGGCGCCTGGGCAATGGCCTGGCCGCCGAATGTGAGCGAAACTGCCGCAAGCACCAGAAGCGTGAATGTGCGGCCGCGGTCCAAATGTCGTGGCATAAGGCCTTCCCTTGTGCAGAACCTCTTTGACCGCACAATCGGAGATCGAGCTTGCGTGAGGCTGTCGCAAAAAAAACGCCGCTTCAAAAAGCGGCGTTTCAGAATTGCTCACATGATGGAGACATCTCCCCGGCCTTCAGGGGTTCAGACCACATGAGTGCTGGTTTCCCTGTTAGGTTGGGACCAGGTCTGACTTATTGCACCACGAGTTCCGCCTGCAGCGCGCCGGCTGTCTTGATTGCCTGAAGGATGGCGATGATACCAGTTGGTCGCAGACCGATCCGGTTGAGACCCCGCACCAGTGTGGGCAAGTCCGTTCCACCGACAACAGCCAGTTGACCACCGCTTTCCTGAGCATCGACATATGTTCGTGGCACGACCACTGTCTGGCCATTCAGCGAAAACGCGACGGCTGCGAAACCTCGGGTGCTTCCGATATACGAACCGTCAGATTGCCATGGGTAATCGCAACGGTCGAAATCTGCACATCCTTGCCAATAACCACAGTCCCTGTTCGCTCATCGATCACGACCTTCGCAATCTGGTCAGGCGTCACCCGAATAGCCTCGATTTCAGCGATAAACCGCGTGACACTGATGTTTTGCGGAGGCGTGAGTACCACGGTGCGATAGTCGCGCTCCTTGGCCACCTTGATGCCGTATCGCTCCCTGGTGAACTGGTTGATCGCATCGGCGATACGCACTGCGGTGCGGAAATCCGGATTGGAAAGTTCGAGAACCAGGTTGGGTATTTGCGAAAATTTAGCCGGCAAATCTCTTTCGATGAGACCACCGTTTGGAACCCGACCGACAGTCGGTATCCCCTGGGTCAGGCTCTCCGCCTGCCCCAGCTCCGAGAAACCGGATACTGCAACGGGGCCCTGCGCAACCGCGTAAATTTGCCCGTCAGCTCCCAGCAAAGGGGTAGCGATGAGAGTACCCCCGGCAAGTGACGTCGCATCGCCAAGCGAGGACACACTTACGTCGATCGTCGATCCCTGACCGATAAAAGACGGCATTTCGGCGGTCACGACAACGGCTGCTACGTTACGCGTCCGCAGCCGTGCATCGCGTACGTTCACCCCCAGACTGTCGAGCATCGATTGCAGCGATTGCTCCGTGAATGGGGAATTGCGCAACGTGTCGCCGGATCCTTTCAGACCGATAACGAGGCCATAGCCGACAAGCTGGTTGTCGCGCACCCCTTGCAGACTTGCGATGTCCTTGATCCGCACCATGGACATTGCCGACACCGGCAAGGCCAACAGTGCAGCCAGAACAAAAACGAGTAACCGGGTCATAAAATCAGTTCTCCACACGTATGGTGCCGTCTTCTTGAACCCGCCCGGAAACAACCAGACCGCTATCGACATTGCGTACGCGTACGAAGTTGCCGGCTCCGCCGTTCTGAAGAGCTTCCACCTGCATGATGATCACCAGCCCCTGCTCACGGAAAACCAGTCGCGCCGGCTCACCACGACGAACAAGGACCGGCTTTTCGACCGAATTTATCGGTACGGGCTGTCCTGGAAGCAACGTACGCCGCGCAACCATGCCAACCAGTTGGCCCCTGTTGGTAGACACCGCGAATTGCTGCGCTGTCCGCGTTGGAAACGATCGTTCGATCAGATCCTGGTGAGTGATTTCGGTTCCAGCCGGTATTGTCTGGCGCGGAACCGGCAGATCTATGCCTCCGGCTGCTTTCGCTGCCCCGGTGCTGAAGATCATGACCAGCACCAGGAAAAGGGATCGGATCGTCATCACCTTCTCCCTGTTAGCGAATGCCGTTGGTGACAGTGCCGGCCATCTCGTCGGCGGCTTTCATGACCTTTGAGTTCATTTCATAGCCGCGCTGAGCGCTGATCAAGGCAGTGATTTCCTTTACCGGATCAACGTTGGAACTTTCCAGATACCCTTGGCGAACCACGCCGAAACCCGGATCACCCGCAACACCGGCAACAGGCGTGCCAGAGGCCTCGGTTTCACGGAAAAGGTTGCCACCCACTGGTTCCAGACCGACATCGTTGGCAAAATTGGAAAGCGTCAGCTGTCCAAGTTCACGAGGTGTCATCTCGCCATCGACCTTGGCATAGACCTGACCCGATTCATTGACGACAACTTCAATGGTTTCTTCCGGAATGATGATCGCCGGTTCGACGGCATAGCCGTCAATGGTCACCAGTCTGCCGTCTGCATTCTTGTTGAACGAACCGGCTCGGGTAAACAGTGTTTCGTCATCAGGACCGGTAATTTCGAACCATCCCCGCCCGTCAAGCGCAACATCGAACTGGTTGCCGGTGTTGGTCAGCGAGCCTTGGGCATGGAGTTTTCGGATCCCGGCGGTACGAACGCCCAGACCAAGCTGAGCACCTTCCGGTACAGGATCTTCACCACCCCGGTTCGGCACGCCCTGCAGGCGCTCGGCCTGATAGAGAAGGTCTGAGAATTCCGCCTGCGAACGTTTGAAGGACGTGGTGTTCATGTTCGCGATGTTGTTGGCGACCACTTCGACATTCGTCTGCTGGGCGCTCATGCCGGTCGCGGCGATAGCAAGGGCTTTCATGGATTTTCTCCTGGTAATTACAATCGCTTATCGAGGCCAAGCCTTCGATCAGATCGACATGCGGCTGATTTCCTGATAGGCGCTCACGACCTTGTCGCGGATGGCAATTGCGGTCTGGAGGTCGATTCAGCAGCCATTACGGCCTCGACCACCTGCTGTACCGAAGCCTGTCCGTCGACACCTGCAATCGACACCGCTTCGCCTTGCTTGATCTTGTCGATCGCATCGGTCGAAACTTTCGCCATTGCATCGGAGAAACTGGTTTCGCCCACGCGCCGTGCCGCCAAGATCCGGCGTACTCGCCGTGTACCTGGTGGTGGAGGCTGCTTTCAGGACGCCGTCGGTCGACGATGTCAGCGCGGAGATTTCATTGATCATGATCAGTTCCTCAACAGGTCAATGTTGCGCATGACCATCTCGCGGGCCTGCGTCATGACTTTCAGATTGGCTTCGTAAGAACGGTTGGTTTCGCGCATATCGGCCAGTTCAAGCAGCGTGTTGACATTCGGCATTTTGACGTAGCCGTTCTCGTCCGCCGCCGGATGGCCAGGGTCGTATTCCACCGCGAACTCGGCTTTGTCCTTGCCGATGTCCTTCACGGACACCAGGTTGGCCTGGACGGCGCGGTTGAATTCACTTTCGAACGTAATGGTCTTGCGCCGATAGGGATCATCGCCGGCTGCTTCACCGGTGGAGCGGGCGTGGCGAGGTTTTCAGACACAACTCTCAACCGCTCCGACTGCGCCCTGAGACCGGCGCCGGAAATCTGCAAAGTTGCGGAAAGCGGATCAGACATGATTGTTTTCCTTTAGGATTTCACTGTGGAGAGGTACATGCGGTGAAAGGACTTCGCGATACTGGCGTTCAACGAATGATCGCGCGCGACCTCTCCTGCCTTCATGAGTTCCTGTTCCAGACTGACGGAGTTACCGGAATGCGTGACCGTCCAGCTGTCCGCCTTTTCGACATCGGACTTGCGCGCGGCTTCCATGGTCTGACCAAGATGGCCGTCATGGGTTGCGGTCATGGCAAGCTGGGTCTTGCTGATCACGGTTGTGAACGGTTCCAGGTCCTTGGAGCGGAAGCCTGGCGTATTGGCGTTGGCAATGTTTTCGGCAATGGTCGCCTGGCGGACGGACAGCCAGTCATTGCTATTCGAAACGAGTTTGGTCAGGAACACAGGTTCCATAGAAGACCTCCTATCAGCTCAGGTTGCCCCAAGGGATAGTCAGCCAAGCTTGCCCGAAACTGTTCGACCGTGATGATTTGGCAGGGTTCCTTCCCGGACGCCTGCGACGCAAGTTTCACGCAATCTTCGGTGTGCATGCATTACCGGTGCGGGCGCCCCTGCCCTTTCAGTATTCGGTATTTGGGAGAAGCGTATGAAACGTCTGCAGCCGCCGACCTGCGCAAGGAAAGCAGCCAGACCCTCGGTCCAACCATTCATATGTCGCGCCTTCACGATGCACCGTGTCCAGCTCGCGAAGGCCGGGCTCCTGCAGGCTGCAATCGCTGCTTCAGTTGCCTGCCTGGCTCCAGAAGCCTCAGCCCAGACCACGAACTGCGATGCCTACGCAAGAGCCTATGCAGATGCGCATATCAACCCGGATCAATCGGACATGCCGATCGTCGACGGCGCGATGGAAGGAGCCGTTGCAGGTGGCGCCTGGGAAGGCCCAAGTGGAGCACGCAGGGGTGCATTGACGGGCGGTGCACTTGCCGTGCTGGACAACCTTGGCAGTACACCGGCTGGATGGCGCGGTTTGTACGATCTTGCATATCGCCTTTGCCGGAACGCACAATCACCAGTCACACACCGCCCTCGACGCTGGGAGATCCCAGCTATCGGCCCGCACTCCCCGGTTCCAGCAGACCAGAGCCGTTAAGGCCAGCTGGACCGCTTGCCCCATCAAGACCCAACAACTGAGGTTGTGCCATGTTTCATTTCTGTCTTCGAAACGGGACTCCATTGCCGCAGCAATTCAGCGTCGCCTGCATCCGCGCCAACGCACAAGATTGCGCCCCGCGAAACTTGCAAGTCTGGACAATGAATTTATTTGCGATTGCACGATCAGGGACATTTCCGATGGAGCGCCCGCCTCGTGCTGAACGAGGTTACCGACCTGCCGGAAGAGTTCTATGTCTTCGATGCCGTCCCCAAAACCGTTGCCGAAGTGCAGCTGCGCTGGCGCGACGGACTGGCCGCCGGAGTTGTCTATTTAGTTCCACCTGCAAGTATCCGGCACTTCAAGAACACCGGCGTCAGAAAACTTGCACAAAGGCTTTATGCTCTGGATGGCTAGGCCCCGAGTAATTGTCCTACAAATTTCAAAGCAGCGAATTCATTTCCTTGCCTGAATGGTCAATAATTCAAACAGCAGCGACATAAAGAGACTCCAGAAGCGACGTATTAGCTTTGCAAAACGTCGTGGCAACTCATTAAATCTAGTATTTATAAAATTTCGCTTGTAAAACATGCGCAGGACACAACGCTGGTCTCGCCGATCAAGTTCGATTGGAAAGACCCGACTGCTGAGTCTGTTGAATGGATAATAAAAAGCGTAATTTCTTCGAACTTCCGGACAAGGTCCTCACATCCCTGCCGACGGGGGCAGTCAAAGATACGGTCGAACATCTCGGTAGAAAGATTGCGCGGGGAGAATATCCGACAGGCGCGATCCTTCCGCGTGAGGACGAACTTGTCGACAGCTCGGTGTTTCGCGAACTGTTGTCCGAGAAGCCATCAAGGTGCTTTGCGGCAAAGGGCTCGTTCGAACGGCACGCAGATATGGGTCTCGGGTCTGCCCCTTTGACGACTGGAACCTTCTCGATCCGGACGTCATTCGCTGGCATGACCCAAGAAGTCCGCAGACTGCGAGAATTTATGCGGAAGCAACCGACCTCAGACTGATTTTCGAGCCGGAGGCCGCCGCCCTGGCAGCCGTCAACGCAAGCCGGGAGCAACGCGACACCATTCTTGCGGCCGCGCGTGCATCCATCCTCTGGATGGTCAGGAAAGCATGATCGGCGCGACTACATGTTCCATGCCACGATCCTGCAGGCCAGTGGCAATCAGATGCTTTCCCAGCTCCAGAATCTGATCTACGCGGTCATGCTCTTTTCCTATGCCGCCTCACAACGAACCCCTCCGGAAGAAAAGATTGCGCGTCGCAATCACGTCGGCGTTGCTGAAGCGATCGATTCCGGAGACGCAGAACTGGCGCGTGGACGCATGAAAGACATGCTGGTGCAAAACAAGGCCATGGCGGACAAGCTGGTCGCGTCAGCCCTCCAGGAGTGACCTGGTTGCCGGCAAACCTGTTGGTCTGTCTGGCTAACAGAGAGAGACACCGGTAATTTCCTGACCAGATACCCACTCTCTCTAGCGCACCTATGGAATGGCGCCTGCGTTTCCACATTTGTTGGACAACTGAGAATTTTCCCAGCAGACTAGGGAAAACCAACAATGATGGCCTAACGGCCAACCTGGGAACGCCATGAAATTCTATTCAGAAACCGAATTGTCCTCCGGCACATTTTTGGGCCGTGTCTGGCGACCCGATGTCAAGGTCCTGCCGTCGTCGCACTGCGAGAAAACCGCGTTTTCGACATCACGTCCGCAGCCGCCCCCACCGTTCGGGATATTTGCGAACTAACGGAACCGGCTGCCTATGTTGCCGCAGCTAAAGGAGAAGATCTTGGCACTCTGGATGAAATCGCGGCTCGTTCCTGCAGCGATCTCGCCAACCTGCATTTTCTGGCTCCCTGCGATTTACAGGCAGTGAAGGCATGTGGCGTGACCTTCGCAAATTCCATGGTCGAACGCGTGATCGAGGAGAAAGCGGCAGGAGATCCTCAAAAGGCCGAAGCCATACGGGCACGGGTAGGTGCAACCATCGGCGACAGCCTGCGTAACCTGCGAGCCGGATCCGAAGAAGCTGCCAAGGTCAAACAAGCGCTTATCTCCGAGGGGCTCTGGAGCCAATACCTGGAAGTCGGCATCGGCCCGGATGCCGAGGTCTTTTCCAAGGCGCAGGTTCTTTCCTCCGTCGGCACCGGAGCGACGTCGGACTTCACCCAGTGTCCAGCTGGAACAACCCAGAGCCGGAAGTGGTTCTGACAGTCTCTTCAAAGGGTGTGATTGTTGGCGCGACGCTTGGAAACGACGTCAATCTGCGTGATGTCGAGGGCCGTTCGGCTCTGCTCTTGTCCAAGGCAAAGGACAACAATGCATCCTGTGCCATCGGACCGATGATCAGACTATTTGACCAGGGATATTCATTGGATGACGTTCGACTGGCAGAACTGGACCTGACGGTGGAGGGAACGGACGGCTTCATCCTGAAGGGGAGATCTTCGATGAAGGAAATCAGTCGGGACCCTGTGGATCTGGTCCGGCAAACCCTGGGCCGTCATCATCAGTATCCCGACGGGATCATGCTGTTTCTCGGTACCCTCTTCGCACCGACGCAGGACCGGGACGTTGCCGGAGAAGGTTTCACTCACAAACTGGGCGACGTCGTCACAATCGAAAGTCCGGGCCTAGGTCGATTGAGCAACACGGTCCGGCTTTCGACCGAATGTCCGGAATGGACATTCGGCATAAGCTCCCTCATGCGCAATCTCGCACAAAGGGGTCTCTTGTAGTCGTACGCCGAATTGCCCAGCGCATCACGAAAGCGCTCATCAGGAACCTTTCGGCCGAACTAAAGCGACGGCTGGACCATCTTCGCCGGATCAACAACCCGGTCGAATTCCTCCGCACTGACGAATTCAAGGTCAAGGCACGCCTGCTTCAAGGTCAGATCATGCTCAAACGCATGGTGTGCGGCATGACTGGCCTTGTCATATCCGATCACCGGACTTAGCGCTGTCACCAGCATCAGGGATTGATCCAGAAACTCCCTGATGCGCTTCTTGTTCGGCTCCATGCCTTCCACCAGGAATAGGGAGAAGTTGGTGCAACCGTCGCCCATGATCTTTACCGACTGCAGGATCGCATTGATCATCAGCGGCTTGTAGACATTCATCTCCAGGTAGCCACTGGCGCCACCTATCCCGACGACGACGTCATTGCCCATCACCTGTGCCGCAACCATCGCCAGTGCCTCGCACTGCGTCGGGTTGACCTTGCCTGGCATGATTGAAGAGCCGGGTTCGTTTGCCGGAATTTTCAGCTCAAAGAAACCGCAGCGGGGCCCGCAGGACAAGAGGCGGATATCGTTTGCGATCTTGAACAAGGACACTGAAAGTGTCTTCAAGGCTCCGCTCAACATGACGAGAGCATCATGCGCCCCCTGAACAGCAAACTTGTTCGGAGCCGTATAAAACGGCAAGTCCGTCAATTCCGCGATCCGGGTGGCAGACAACTCCGCAAAAAGGGGATGAGCGTTGATGCCCGTCCCGACTGCGGTTCCGCCCAGCGCTAGTCCATAGACATCCTTTAGGGCAAAACTGATGCGCTCAATGTCCTGACGCAGCATTTCCGCATAGCCGGAAAACTCCTGACCAAGCGTCAACGGCGTGGCGTCCTGCATATGCGTTCTGCCGATCTTTATGATGTCGTCCCAGGCGTCGGCTTTGTCTTGCAGGCTCTTGTGGAGCATCTGCACGCCGGGCAAGAGGCGATGTGTCACCTGGAGTGCAGCGGCCATGTGCATTGCTGCGGGAAAGCTGTCATTGGACGATTGAGACAGGTTCACGTGATCGTTCGGATGAACCGGATCCTTTGACCCCAGCACACCACCGGCAAGGGCAATGGCGCGATTGGAGATCACTTCGTTCACGTTCATGTTGGTTTGTGTTCCGCTGCCGGTCATCCACACGTGCAACGGAAAATGGTCGTCAAGTTTTCCATCAATAACTTCGTCGGCTGCCTGGACAATCAACCGAGCAAGATCTGCATCCAGCAACCCCAGCTCTTCGTTTGCAAGGGCCGCTGCCTTCTTCAAAACGCCATAAGCGTGGACAAGCTCTATCGGCATCAGGTCGCTACCGATGGAAAATACTTCAAGGAGCGCTGTGTCTGTGCCCCCCAGTATTTGTCCTCCGGCACGTCTATTTCGCCGATGCTGTCGCTTTCAGTACGCATATGCGCCTCCTCGTGAGTGGCTCAAGGGGCCAGCAAGGTTTCCGTCAGTTCACTATCGGGATCCTTCAAACCGTCTATGACATCGAAATGATGGCGGCCGGGATCCTCCTTGTAGGTGGCCATTGGCCAGGTATCCGCAAGGAGTTTCGATTGCCTTAGAAACTCCGGACGCTCCGCTCCGCCAACCCAGGCGACAACCGGACAGTCAACGGCGGGCACCATCAATGCCGCACTTTCGGCCATGGCATCGTCTTCGTTCATCTGGAAGGACTTGTTCATCACCGTGTTTCTGAGCGGGCGAAGGTCGTGCAATCCGCTGATGGAAACAACACGCTCGATTCGATCCAGAACGTCTTTCGGCAACCGGCTGTCTTCGCAAATCATGCGTGTGACCAGATGCCCTCCGGCGGAATGCCCGGCAAGACGGATTGGTCCACCAACGCGAGCAGCTGCCTTCGTAATCGCAACAGAGATTTGGCGCGTGATATCTGCGTCTTTCGGCAACCGGCTGTCTTCGCAAATCATGCGTGTGACCAGATGCCCTCCGGCGGAATGCCCGGCAAGACGGATTGGTCCACCAACGCGAGCAG
>LZQR01000316.1_pt1 | contig 12165 bp, 12 predicted proteins | sample 768601 | NCBI WGS metagenome assembly LZQR01 (sample SAMN05207299, study PRJNA324521) | oil field metagenome | isolation source: sample BH-FW-24 from oil reservoir | place: India: Bombay High | collected 2015-12-04
GTTCAGTCAAGCACATTGGGCGTGATTCATGGCTGGCTTAAAAAGCATTGTTGGTGGTGAGATTCGTGGTTACACCGAAATGATGACTGAAGCCCGAATATTGCTATTCAACGAATGGTAGAGGATGCCGCGAGCCTAGGAGCAGATGCCGTAGTCGGTATTCGTTTCACCACCAGTTCGATCGTCGATGGTTCTTCAGAGATTCTTGCATTTGGCACTGCAGTAAAGCTTGTTTAAAAGCGACGGGCCAGCACGATGTGGTGCAAACTAATGATCAATAGAATGGTTTAGTAAGCACCAACTCTACTATCCATTTCAAGTGAAACGCAGAATCTCGATAGTGATGTTCTGCGTTTACATTTCTGCCGCCTACCTAATGTTCCTACATACTCACCTTATTGATCCTGATCGTAGTGTTCGTAAAAAATAACAGATTAGAGTTAGTATACCTAGGTTGAATAAGTATTCATTTTTGTTTGCATGTTTTATAGGGTAAATATTCTAATTATTTGTAATGCTTTAAGTCGGAAATACTCTGAAAAATCACTCGAGTTAGCAGTTAATGCGACGAACAGCATGCTGATTAACATGTTTATAATCTATTCCAATAACAACTTATAATGAAACTGAATGCATTTTAAGTGCCAGTATTAACATCACAAATGTGAATGGAAGTATATTAATTCAAAGTTTCTTATAAAATATGAACTTATGCCTTGCGAAGTGATTCTAAATTGTTACAAATACTATACAGCTGTAACATTGCCATAAGGAATTGTAGATGAGAGAACTCACTCCCGAGTACTTGTTAGCCGCATTACGACAAGCGATAAAAACCAAAGGGCTAACATATCGAGAGTTATCTGAGAAAATGGGCATGCCGTTGTCCACTTTTAAACGTCATTTAACTAGTACTAACCTTGCTCTAGATAAGCTACTCGAGTATTGCCGCGCGGTTGACTGCACCCTTGACGAGTTGCAGAAACTGGCAAATCAACTTCAAGCTGAGGATCAAGATTACTTTAGCCACACGCAAGACGAAGTCTTTTTTCAATTTCCTCATCTTTACGATTTTTATCGAGAATTACGGATGCTGCGTGGAAAAGACGGCTATACCATCCTAATGAAAAAGTATGATCTCTCGAAACAAAGTATGTCGGACTATTTAGGCGCGCTAGAGCTACTTGATCTGGTTTATGTTGATGAAGAAAACAACATCACGCTGCATGGTCCGCTTTACTACAGCTATGCTGAAAACTCGAAGCTTAACGACAAATACACTGAGATCATTAAGGATCAAACTACAACGCATGAAAAGTGCGTGCGTGTCGCTTTATCTCGCATGAAAATCACCGAGGAACAATTACTTATATTAGAGGAGCAGGTAGCCAAGATTGTGCTGGATTTTCATTCGAAGAACGTTGTCGCCGAGAACTTTGATGTTTCAGACTTCACCAATGTTCTATTGATTGCGGGGCCGCATCACCCCGTCACCTTTTCCGATGGCATCGTTCAAACTGGAACAAGTTTTATTGATGATATCCGCTATGCGATTGCATCAGCAGGGGATAAACCGAGCCTCTCGATATAATCTCTAGTTATTTTTAGTGATTTATAGATTTGCGGTTGAAATGGTTTATAAGTGAGCTATTATGACGAAGTGTCAATTATGACGGTTCGTCAGAAAATGTAATTTCGTTTCTGCATACCATATTCGTGTTACAATTCATTTGGGTTACATAGTAATACGGAACAGGGAAATATGTTTAACTTTGGCTGCAAGAAAAATGACAAGCAAGAAGGTTGTCGTGTCGCTTCTGGTTTAACCAAGAAACAACAAGCGATTGCTGATCGTGAGGTGGAATTAGTCCAACTTGCCAAGTCATTGGTTCAAGAGCAGGGGTTTGCGAATCTAACAATGGATAAGCTCACCGCCGCAAGTTCTTACTCTAAAGGGACTATCTACAACCATTTTGTAGCAAAGAAGACGTTATCCTTGCCCTTTGTATCCACTCACTGAAAAGTGAGGCAATGTTTTTCGAACGTACAGCCAACTTTGATGGCAATACGCGTGAGAAAATCATAGCAATGCATGTGGGCTACCGTATTTATGCTCGTATGGAGCCTGTTTTGTCAACGTGTGCCATTGTTGCCAAAACACCTTGGGTGATAGAGAAGGCTTCGCCAGCTCGCCTGAATGAATTAAACAAGCTTGAAGAAGAAGTGATATCCGGTGCGGATGCATTAGTGAATCATGCCGTAGAGATCGGGGACTTAAAGTTCTCACCTGCAGTGGGTTCTGATGCTATCGTATTTGCAAACTGGTCGATCGCTTTTGGATCTAACGCGCTTGCTCAAAATGCGTCAAATAGCCGATGCATACAGCGCTTACAAGACCCTTTTTCAGTGCTTCATAATGCGAATATGCTACTGGACGGTTTAGGATGGTTGCCGCTCTCAACGGAGTGGGACTACCGTAAAACCTGGCGTCGAGTTGAGCAGGAATTATTCAGTGAAGAACTTGTTTATCTCGATTCAGTCAATCGCTAAGCAAGGTACAAACCAATCATCTTAACGGGTTGGTTTTTTAATCACACTACATGACGGATCGTCAATAACGATGTTTTTTCACCAAGCCTTTCAGCCAGGCTGGTGTAAAGCGCGTTAGAAACGGATCTGGAATTAGAGAACAGCGCAAGCTGCTTTTTTAGCTCCATTTTATGACGAAACGTCACAAAAGGAGAGTGTGATGAAACACCACCAAGTTCAACAAGGCTCCTCCAGTCAATGGGGGAAGGTTCCAACCAAGTACAGTATTTGGGTAGTGCTGGCGACAGTATTGCTCGTGATATTCGCGACAATAGGAGGAAAAATCTCTATTTTCGTGGTGACTATAATATCTTTTTTGACGGCACTAATAAGCAGTTGTTGGCTTTTGATGAGATTCAAACCACCTTTGCGAAAACAGACAATCTTGCCATCGTCGTTGCACCAGACAACAACGACGTCTTCACTCCAGCAACTCTTCAACTTATACAAAACCTCACTAATGATTCGTGGCAGGTGCCTTATTCAAGCCGCGTGGACTCGATTGCTAACTACCAACATACCGAAGCCTTTGAAGATGATCTTCTCGCTGAAGACTTGTTGTATGAAGACTATGAGCTAACCCCTGACCGTATTGCAAAGGTAAAGCAAGTTTCGCTGACTGAACCCGTGCTGAAAGGCGCTTTGATTTCAGAGAAAGGTGACGTCACGGTTGTTAATATTACCGTGCAACTACCAGAAGTAGACAAGACTACTGAAGTGCAAGAGGTGATGTCTCATATCAACGCAATGTTGGAGCGTTATCAACAGAACTACCCAAATGTTGAGTTCCATAAAGCAGGCATTATTGCTATGAACTACGCGTTTATGACTGCTGCGCAAGAGGACAGTTCGACATTGGTGCCAACCATGTTGCTGGTGATTTTGGTGTTCTTAACCATAATGTTGCGTTCAGTCTTAAGTGCTGTCGCCACACTGATTGTTATTGTTAGTTCAGTTATGGCAACAATGGGGCTTTCTGGATGGGCTGGCATGTTCTTGAGCACCGCAACGGTCAACGTGCCGACACTGGTTATGACGCTCGCCGTTGCGGATTGTGTGCATGTTATCACCACGATGCGTCAATCGATGCAAAATGGCTTTAGTAAGCGCACTCTATCGAAAGAAGTGTTTCACTTAACTTCATACCGATCCTAATCACTTCAGTGACTACAGCTATCGGCTTTTGATGATGAATATGTCCGATTCTCCGGTATTGAGAGACTTCGGCAATTTGTCAGCGTTAGGCGTAATGATCGCATGCTTCCTTTCTGTCACGCTTCTTCCTGCCTTGCTGAAGTTGCTTCCTATCAATGTTAAGCAAACGCCTTCAAACGGCAAATCTGACTTTATGGACAAACTAGGCGACTTTGTTGTTACACATCGCAAAGCGTTGCTGCCAGCATCTGTTTTGGTTATTGCAGTCAGCGCGAGTTTGATTCCTTTGAATCGCGTCAATGATGAATCCGTCAAGTACTTCGACAACCGCAGTGATTTTCGCCAAGCTGCCGACTTTATGGAAGCGCGCATCAGTGGCATGACCAACATCAGTATTGCGATTAAAACTAACGAGTCACAAGGGATTGCAGACCCGGTATTTCTCAATGCTATTGGTGGGTTTACGGATTGGCTGAGAATTCAACCTGAAACTGACCATGTTGCGACGTTAGCGGATGTGTATAAACGTCTCAACAAGAACATGCATGGCGACGACGAAAGCTACTACGCATTACCACAAAATCGCGAACTGGCTGCGCAATATCTGTTGCTTTATGAGATGTCCTTGCCGTATGGACTCGACCTAAATAACCAAATCAATGTTGATAAATCGTCAATTAAAATGGTACTCACCGTTGATAACTTAGGCAGTGTTGAATTGGTTGATCTTGAGAATCGTATCTATGCGTGGTTCGCTGACAATGCCCCTCAATATGAAGTAGTTGCTTCGAGCCCTTCTTTGATGTTCGCCCACATTGGCGAGACCAACATGGCGAGTATGCTTTCTACTTTACCTATCACATTAGTGCTCATTTCCGCATTGCTTATCTTTGCGCTTCGCTCTCTTAAACTGGGTTTGATCAGCTTGGTGCCAAACATCGCACCGGCCGTGATTGGCTTTGGTCTCTGGGCGCTTATCTCAGGTGAAATCAACCTCGGGCTGTCAGTAGTGGTGACGTTGACCCTCGGAATCGTGGTCGACGATGCCGTTCATTTCCTCTCTAAATATCAACGAGCTCGAAAAGAGGGACAAACAGCAGAGCAGGCGGTTCGCTATGCCTTCCATACTGTGGGTCGCGCGCTATGGATTACGACTGTCGTTTTAGTTGCTGGTTTCTCAGTGTTGGCGATGTCGAGCTTCCGTTTGAACGCTGACATGGGGCAACTCAGTGCGATGGCCATCTTTATCGCTTTAGTCGTGGACTTTTTATTCTTACCGACTTTATTGATGCTGTTTGATAAGGCCACTTACCCACAAATCACCGGAACGAAATCATTCCGCTCACAAGCTAAGAATAACGTTGCGGAGACACCGTTGTAATCGGACACGAACTTCAGGAATTAAGACAAGGAATACATGATGAAACTACTTAAAACACCATTAAACGTCGCCGCTCTAGCGGTTTCACTTTTGCTTTCGCCTTTTGCGTGGGCAGATGAGGCAAAAGGATTAGAGATTGCACAGGAGCGCAAAGCTCGTGATGAAGGTTGGGGGGATTCGGTGGCAACCATGCAAATGATCCTTCGCAACGCACAAGGGGAGAGCAGTACGCGTTTGATGCGCTTGAAATCACTTGAGGTTGCCGATGATGGTGATAAAGGGTTGACCATTTTTGATGAGCCTCGTGATGTAAAAGGCACTGCATTCCTCAACCACTCTCATACAGTTGGTGCTGATGACCAATGGCTCTACCTACCGGCTCTTAAGCGTGTAAAACGTATTGCGTCACGCAACAAATCAGGTCCGTTTATGGGCAGTGAGTTTGCTTATGAAGACCTGAGCTCATTCGAGATCGAAAAATACCGTTTCAATTACCTAAAAGATGAAACGATGAATGACCAAGAGACGTTTGTATTAGAGCAAATCCCGACAGATAAAACTCTGGTTACACCAAGCAGGTGGTTTGGTTGGACAAGGCGCACTATCGTCCTCTGAAAGTAGAGTTTTATGACCGCAAAGGCGCGTTGCTAAAATCACTCCTGTTCTCTGACTACAAGCAATACCTAAATCAATACTGGCGTGCGCACACCATGGCGATGACCAATCACCAAACAGGTAAAAGCACGGAACTGACAACCAGTGAACTCACGTTCCAGACCGGGTTAAAAGACAACGATTTCAACAAAAACACCCTAAAGCGCGTTAAGTAGGGTGGTTGAATGAAAAGAGTAATCGCAGCAAACCGAACCTTGGCTAGCATTGCTGCAATGCTGTGCTCTTCGCCATTGTTTGGCGTTGAACTAGCGGGGCAGGCTAACATTGAGCATCGGCAATTTTTCTCTGATGGTGCTCAAGGACAGGGCAAAGGACAAACATCACTCGTGTTGCAGCCTGAGCTTTACTGGGATCTGCAAGGCGGTGATGCGAGTTTCACGTTCACACCTTTTTATCGCTGGGACAGCATGGATGATGAGCGCACTCATGGTGATATTCGAGAAGCCTTGTATTTAACCTATTGGGATGATTACGAACTTCGTGTTGGCATCAGTAAGGTGTTTTGGGGCGTCACAGAGTCTGCGCACTTGGTTGATGTTGTAAACCAAATTGATGCAATAGAAGCGGTTGATGGAGAAGATAAGCTTGGCCAACCTATGGTGCACTTTACTTCTATCAAAGATTGGGGGACGGTGGATGCCATGATATTGCCTTATTTTCGTGAGCGGACATTTGCGGGTAAAGATGGACGTTTGAGGTTGATCCTGTTGTCTCTGATGATGCGTTGTATGAATCTAGCCGAGAAGAAAAGCATGTGGATGTGGCTTTTCGGTACGTGCAAATGTTCGGCGATTGGGATGTGGGCTTAAGCTATGTTTATGGAACAAACCGTGACCCGTATTTTCGGTTTGAGCAAGGGGAGTTAAAGCCTTATTACGCCCTAATGAACCATGTTGGGCTAGATGTTCAAGGCATTGTGGGCGATTGGTTATGGAAGCTAGAGAGTGTCTACCGCGATAGCTTCGACAATCATGTCGGAGTCGTCACCGGTTTTGAATACACGATAGTGGGCGCTTTTGAGACTGCATGGGACGTTGGCATCATCGGCGAGTATTTGTATGACAGCCGCGGTAACAACGCCCAAAATATTGGGCAAAACGATGTGTTTGCAGGTATTCGTTTAGCATTAAATGATGAGGATGGTACTGAAGTTCTAACGGGTATCACGCAAGATCTCGACAACTCCGATGTGTACAACGCAAAACTTGAGGCTTCCAGCCGCATTTCAAATCATTTCAAGTGGCAAATAGACGCTTGGCTGTTTAAAAATGAGACCCCAACAGATTTGCTTTACTTTGCGCGGGACGATGACTTTATTGAGTTCTCTATCCAGTATTATTTTTAAATTGGTAGATAAACTAATCGAAAAGTTGGAGGTAAGTAGATCTACGTCATTATTTTGACTGGCTTCTAAAGCGTTAAAAAAATTTTGTCGTTACTATTCCTTATATTAATTGTGGTATTGATAGTTGTATATAAGCAACTATCAATACTCATTGGTTTTACTCAGGAGTAGTAGCGTTGAATTCATTTCGTTGGGACACATATTTCGAAACTGGAATCGAACAAGTTGATGAGCAACACCAGTATTTAGTCGGCTTCATCAATAAGTACGGCGAACTTTTGGCACAAAACAGCATCTCCCTGACCGATACTCAAGTCGCAGTGTTTGATCTTTCTCGTTACACAGAGTTCCACTTCAAAGAAGAAGAGAACTTGATGCGCGAAGTGGGGATCCATCCTGAGCATCTACAGAAACATATCCAAGTCCATCGCGCGTTCATGAGCGATATCATCAGCATGCAAAGCTTCATCAACGAAGAAAATAAGCGTGCGGCCGAACAGTTGCTGGATTTCCTTATTCATTGGCTGGCGTACCACATTCTTGGCATCGATCAGAATATGTCTAAACAAGTGGCGGCGATTCAATCCGGCATGTCTCCAAAAGCAGCGTATGAAGAGCAAAAAAACAAGCCAACGATACCGGGTTAGAGGGTGGTTTGCATGTGGCAGAGGCGGTGAGAAAGCAGGTCTCCCATATGCTTGTTCCTACTTCATTCGAACCTTGGCGAGGGAGCATCAGTGTTGGTGTCGCAGAACGTCGAGACAATATGGAAACCTACACGGATTTAATTCGAGTTGCCGATGAGGGCGTTTACTTGGCAAAACAAAACGGTAAAAACCGAGTTCAAACCGTACAAAAACTGACGCCTTTAAACTAGGTTACTTCTTATATTTAATCGCCAAAGAAAACGGTCTTCTCTTCTCGCTTGATAAGAACAAAACCAGTGACTTCTTTGGCTTCTTATGCAAAAACAACCTCGATAAAATGGGCGTTATTTCTAGACAACGCTGCTTTTTTACGTTTTTGTGTTCTTTTTATTCAATAACCTCTTCTTTTCATAATTCAATTTGGCTTTGGTGGCGCGTTTGGCTACTATGTACAGCTATCAAAAAACCAATCACTCCCTTATGGATACTACCAATAGGTAGATGAGGAAACGATGCAACATCTAGAAGAGATCATTGCTAACGCGAGCGCGGCAATTGAAGCTGCAGAATCGCTAGTCGTACTTGATGAAGTGCGTGTTCAGTATCTAGGTAAAAAAGGTGAGCTAACTGCTCAACTTCAAAGCCTAGGTAAACTACCACCAGAAGAGCGCCGTGAAGCTGGTCAAGAGATCAACAAAGCGAAAGGCGTAGTTCAGCAAGCTATCGTAGCTCGTAAAGATGCACTACAACGTGCAGAGCTAGAAGCGAAGCTAGCAGCTGAAACAATCGACGTGACTCTACCAGGTCGTCGTATCGAGAACGGTGGTCTACACCCTGTTACTCGTACTGTTGAGCGTATTGAACAGTTCTTTGGTGAGCTAGGCTTTAACACTGAGTCTGGTCCTGAGATTGAAGATGCATTCCACAACTTTGATGCACTAAACATCGCAGAAGATCACCCAGCGCGTACTGACCACGACACGTTCTTCTTTAACCCAGATCTAATGCTACGTACTCACACGTCTGGCGTTCAGATCCGTACGATGGAAAATGGTAAACCACCATTCCGTTTCATCGCACCAGGCCGTGTATACCGTAACGACTACGACCAAACGCACACGCCAATGTTCCACCAAGTGGAAGGCATGCTAGTAGACGAAAACGTAAACTTCGCACAGCTAAAAGGCATCCTGCACGATTTCCTATGTAACTTCTTTGAAGAAGAAGTTGAAGTTCGTTTCCGTCCTTCTTACTTCCCATTCACTGAGCCTTCAGCAGAAGTAGACGTGAAAGGTAAGAACGGTAAATGGCTTGAAGTTCTAGGTTGTGGCATGGTTCACCCTAACGTACTGCGCAGTGTAGGCATCGACCCTGAGAAGTACTCTGGTTTCGCATTTGGTATGGGCGTTGAGCGTCTAACTATGCTTCGTTACGGCGTAAACGATCTTCGTGCGTTCTTCGAGAACGACCTTCGTTTCCTAAAACAGTTCAAGTAATCCAGGGGATACATCACTATGAAATTTAGCGAATCTTGGCTTCGTGAGTGGGTAAACCCTGCGGTATCGACTGACGAACTTACACACCAAATCACAATGGCGGGTCTAGAAGTAGACGACGTACTACCTGTTGCTGGCTCTTTCACTGGCGTTAAAGTAGGTAAAGTGGTTGAGTGTGGTCAACACCCAGACGCTGACAAACTACGCGTAACTAAAGTAGATGTTGGTGCTGAAGAACTTCTAGACATCGTTTGTGGCGCATCCAACTGCCGTCTAGGTATCAAAGTTGCTGTAGCGACTGTTGGTGCTGTACTACCAGGCGATTTCAAAATCAAAAAAGCAAAACTACGTGGTCAACCATCACACGGCATGCTGTGTTCATTTTCTGAACTAGGTATCGACGTTGAGTCAGATGGCATCATGGAGCTAGCAGAAGACGCAGCAATCGGTACTGATTTCCGCGAATTCCTAGGCCTTGACGACGTAACAGTAGACGTAGACCTAACGGCTAACCGCGCTGACTGTTTCAGCATCCGTGGTATGGCGCGTGAAGTTGGCGTTCTAAACCGTGCTGACGTAACTGAGCCGGCGGTAAATGCAGTAGCTCCGGCTATCGACGATCAAGTATCAATCGAAGTGAAAGCACCTGCAGCATGTCCACGTTACCTTGGCCGCGTGGTTAAGAACGTAAACGTTCAAGCTGAAACACCACTTTGGATGCAAGAGAAGCTGCGCCGTTGTGGTATTCGCTCTATCGACCCAGTTGTAGACATCACTAACTTTGTTCTTCTAGAGCAAGGCCAGCCAATGCACGCATTCGATCTTGCTAAGATTGAAGGCGGCATCGTAGTTCGTATGGCAGAGCAGGGCGAGAAGCTAACTCTTCTAGACGGTAACGAAGCTGAGCTAAACTCTGATACTCTAGTAGTAGCAGACCACAACAAAGCACTTGCTATCGCAGGTATCTTTGGTGGTGAAGAGTCTGGTGTAACCACTGAAACTAAAGACGTGCTACTAGAGTGTGCGTTCTTCGCACCAGACCACATCCGTGGCCGCGCGCGTAGCTACGGTCTACACACGGATTCTTCAATGCGTTTTGAGCGTGGTGTCGATTTCGCACTACAAACTAGCGCAATGGAGCGTGCAACAGAACTTCTTGTTGAGATCTGTGGTGGTGAAGTAGCACCTGTTGTTGCTGTAGAGTCAGAAGCTGAACTTACCAAAAGCGAACACAGTATCACTACGCCGTACTAAGCTAGACAGCTACTAGGTCACCACATTGCAGACAGCGATGTTGTTGAAATCCTAGAGCGTCTTGGCCTAACAGTTGAAACAACTGACTCAGGTTGGACAGCAACTGCACCGACATGGCGTTTTGATATCGCAATCGAGCAAGACCTAATCGAAGAAGTAGGTCGTATCTACGGTTACGATAACATCCCTAACCAAACCCAGCAGCAGCACTAAAGATGCACGACCACGTAGAAGCGAACATTCCGCTAAAACGCGTTCGTAACCTACTTGTTGACCGTGGTTACCAAGAAGCAATCACTTACAGCTTCGTTGAGCCAGAGCAGCAAAAGCTGGTTGTTCCAGGTGTTGAGCCGCTAATCCTGCCATTCCCAATCTCTGCGGATATGTCAGCAATGCGTCTAGGCCTTATCCAAGGTCTACTAAACACTGTGGTTCACAACCAGAAGCGTCAACAGCCACGTGTTCGTCTATTTGAATACGGCCTACGTTTCATCCCATGTGAGTCTGCTGAAAACGGTATGCGCCAAGAGCCTATGCTTGCTGGTGTTATCGCAGGTACTCGCAGCGAAGAGCACTGGGACATCGAAACCAACACGGTTGATTTCTTTGACCTGAAAGGTGACCTAGAAGCAGTTCTTGAGCTAACAGCTAACGAAGCCGTTTACTCTTTCGCAGCACTTTCTGCTGAAGATAAAGCAGCGAACCCAGCGCTTCACCCAGGTCAATCTGCAGCTATCATCGTTGATGGCAAGCAAGTTGGTGTGATTGGTACTGTGCACCCTGAGCTTGAGCGTAAGTTTGGTCTAAACGGCCGTACTATCGTATTCGAAGTGGAATGGTCTGCAATCAACACTAAAGTGATTCCAGAAGCAGTACAGCTTTCTAAGTTCCCATCAAACCGTCGTGACATCGCGGTAGTTGTTGATGAAGCAGTAGCTTCAGGTGACATCGTTGCAGCATGTCTAGAGCAAGGTGGTGAGTTCCTAAAAGACGCGAAACTGTTCGACGTTTACGTTGGTAAAGGCGTTGAAGAAGGTAAGAAGAGCCTAGCTATCGCCCTGACGCTACAGTCAGTTGAGCGTACGCTTGAAGATGCAGACATCGCGGGTGCGGTTGACGCTATCGTTGCTCACGTTTCTGAGAAGTTTGGTGCGTCTCTACGTGACTAATCTCGCGTAACGTATCTTCTTAAGAAATAAAAACCCTGCCAGTTTGGCAGGGTTTTTTGTATCTGCCGATCTGAGTGAAGTTGTGAGCGATGAACCAATTCAATTATTGATCTGCGTTTTGGGGAGTGAATTCCATATAAGCAATTGATTTTATATTCATTGTTGGCTTAGAATTGCTGAGAATGATATTGATTATCAATATTGTTGTTTTGGGCTCGCTTGCCCCATATTTTGTAGTAATCGTTCCAGATAAGGATAACTAAATGGCTATTCCTAAGATCGCCTCATATAAAATCCCTCAGTCAGAGACATTTCCAGAAAACACAGTAGATTGGAAAATAGATCCTAAGAAGGCTGTTGTTTTAGTTCATGATTTGCAGACTTATTTCCTCAACTTCTTTGATAAAACGAAGTCACCAGTACCAGAGCTTTTGGAGAATGTTAGCAAGGTTCT
>LZQR01000317.1_pt1 | contig 12154 bp, 13 predicted proteins | sample 768601 | NCBI WGS metagenome assembly LZQR01 (sample SAMN05207299, study PRJNA324521) | oil field metagenome | isolation source: sample BH-FW-24 from oil reservoir | place: India: Bombay High | collected 2015-12-04
TAGAGCGTGTAATCCGGTCTCGGCCTCGGTGTCCGGCAACAAAACGTAGAAATCATCGCCGCCGAGGCGAGCCATCACCGCTTTGTCAGGCAATTGTTCCTGACAACTGTGTGCCAGCATTTTCAGCAGTTCGTCACCGGCGCGGTAACCGGCTGCGTCATTGATGAGTTTGAAACGGTCGAGGTCGAAACACAGCAGCAGGTGCGGTTTGTCGCTTTCTTGGGTGAGGGCTTGTCGCAAACGGTTTTCGATGTAAAAGCGGTTGTATAGGCCGGTCAGGGCGTCGTGTTCGGATTGGAAACGGATTTGTCGGGTGGTGGTTTCGATGCGTTCGATCATGTGGTTATAGCCGTCGAACAGGTCGCCGACTTCATTCTGGGCCTCGGTTTTAACCCGTTTGAAACGGTTGTTGGCGACATCACTGCGTTTCATCGCCTCCACCAACACCGTAAACGGCTGGTTGTAGCTTCGGCTGATCCACCAGGCCAGAATCATCGCCAGCAACAACTCAATCGGCAGCGCCATCACCAAAAAATCAGGTGTTGTCGAAACTGGGTGGCGAAGGATTTGATATCGACGATAAAGGTCACCGAACCGTATTGCCGTTGTCCATCGGTAAGCGGGTAACGGATATACAGGTCTTCACCTGAAAAGCGCGGCTTGTCGGTGCTTTTCTGCACCAGATCGTTGTAGTGTTCGTCGCTGTGCTGATAGTTGAAAATAACGTCATCGGCGGTGCTTAAAACCAGAACGCGGTCGATTTTCGGGAAGCCTTGCAAACGTCGCTTGAGGTTGGCGAAGAGGGCGGCGTCCTGATGGGTGATGCCGTTGATCAAGTCATGGTCGAGGGCGTTTTTCACGGTTTGGGTGAGTTCGATGGCGAGGGATTTGCGTTCTTCAATGTCGAGCCAGAAAGCCACGGCGAGCGAGCTGAACGCCACCGTGACGGTGACGGCAATCATCAAAGTCATCAATTGCAGTTGAATGCTGAGTTTACGCCACATAATCGAAAACGTCCGTTTTTGAAATCGGCCCGACCAATATTACCACAGTGTGCGTCGGCAACCGTTGGTTAAGGTGTCAATATAGAAGGTTGCGCCATAAAATTCAAATACTTAAAGTAAGGTTATTGGAAGGTGTCGGGCTTTTATCGGGTTTCCCCTAATGGTTTGCGGGCCGCAGAGCGGTATAATTTGACGAAAACCCGAGTCGAAAAACCCTGGGATGGGAAAGAGGTGGATAAGGATGCGATGGATGCCATACTGGATAGTGCCGTGTTTACTGGTGCTGAGCGGGCCGTCAAGCTGGGCGGCCGAAGCGGCGGGCACAGTGTTGGAGGCACGTGCGGAAACCGGATTGGAAGGCGAGCTGGAGTCGTTGGTGTTCGAAGCGGAACAACCGCGAGCCAATGTGTTGTGGGTGCCGTCCGAACATGGTGTGTTGCCGCAAGAGCGCCGTTTGGCCAAAGCGTTGGCCGATAAAGGGTTGACCGTCACCTTGCCGAATGTGTTTGAGAGCTTTTTTCTGCCCGCCACTACCAGCAGTTTGGAGCGGATTCCTCCGTCCGTCATCGCCGAGGAAATCCAGCGTTTGAAAGCGCAAGGGTTGCCGCTGATTGTTATCAGCGCCAATCAGGCGCGGCGTTGGCGGTGAAAGCACTGGTTGAGGCGATGCAAACGCCGCAATCGGATATCGCGGTGGTTTTGCTTAATCCGAATCTGTATGTCGAAACGCCGCAAGCCGGGCAAAAGGCGCATTATTGGCCGTCGGTGTCGCGGTTGGATGCGCCGGTGTATGTGATTCAGGCGGAACTGTCCCCTTGGCGTTGGCATTTACCGGAATTGCAAGAAACCTTGGGAGCGAGCGGCTCGGACGTGTTTCTACGGCTCATGCCGGAGGTGCGCGACCGTTATTATTTCCGCCCCGATGCTTTGGGGGTGGAAAACGCGCAAGCGAAGACCTTGTTGCAGGATGTGCTGTCGGCGATCCACTCGTTGATTCCTTATATGGACGCGACGCGTCAAACGGCTTCTGAGTCCAACCAAACAGTCGAAACCGATAAGACGACCAGGCCTGACGTTGCGGCAAAACCGGATTCGGTGGGTTGCAACCCTACACCGGGCCGCAAAACCGTCCGTTACAATTGGTGGATATGACGGGCGCGACGCACAATCTGAAAGACTATCGCGGGCAGGTGGTGGTGTTGAACTTCTGGGCCAGTTGGTGCCCGCCTTGTGTGCATGAAATTCCATCCATGACCCGCTTGAAAACCGCTTTAAAAGGCCAGCCGTTTGAAATTCTCGCCGCCAATCTGGCGGAGGAAAACCGCAAATCGAGTCGTTTCTGACCGAGCATCCGGTGAACTTTCCCATTCTGCTGGACCCGAAAGGTTCGGCGGTGCAGGCCTGGCGGGTTTTCGCCTATCCGAGCACCTATGTCATCGACAAACAGGGAACCATTCGCTATGCCTTGTTTGGCGGGCACGAATGGGATGATCCGGCCACGCTTCAACAAATCGAGGCTTTGATTCGGGAAAATAGCGCCCGCCAGTGTAAATCCATGGAATGCAATTTTTCATGGACGTAACACGGGATCGTATTCGGATGAGACGAAAGGTTATAAGACAGTCTGTTGCAGGCTGGTTGGCGATGGTTTTATTAGCCGGATTAGGTGTGTCGCCCATGACGGCTTGGGCCGATGCTTGGGCGTTGAACCCGGCCGAGGACTTCCAACAACTGGCCAAGCAAGCCAAACAGGATAAACAGCCTATCGCCATTTATTTCAATCGGGTGCGTTGCGGCGCTTGCGAAAAGCTGAAAGACGCCGCCATCTTGCCGATGATTGAAAACGGCTTGCTGGACGGTTACGTCCACATGGTGGAAATCCGTGTCGATGCCAAGGACGAAACCATCCGCGATTTTTACGGCGAGCCGGTCGAGAATGCTTTTTCCAAGAACTCTATAATGTCACCACCTTTCCGACCATTGTCTTTGTTGATGCCGACGGCAGTGAAATCGGCAAACGCATGGTCAATTCCGGTGCTTACGATTATGTGCCTTATTACCTGAAAGAGCGCATCAACCAAGCGTTAGAAGAGATGGGCAACGATAAGCGGATGGAGTGACGCGATGATTGCCAAGTGGCTCGAACATTTCCGCGTTCGGCGGATTCTCAAACGTTTTCCGATTCCGCATGAAACCTGGCATGCTTTGATGACGACCGACCCGTTGTTTCAGGGTTTGACTGCGGTGGAAAAGCGCGGTTGCGGGAAATGGCGACGGTGTTTTTTGCATCGCAAATATTTCAAAGGCGCGCAAGGGCAGGTGGTGACGCCGGACATGGGCGCGGCCATTTCCGCTCAGGCGGCGCTTTTGGTGTTGAACCTGGGGTTGGACACCTTGGACGGCTGCAATGACATCATCGTTTATCCGAGCGCCTTTCGCGTCCGGCGTGAAGCGCACGATGAACTCGGTTTGGTGCGGCAGGAGGATAACGTTCTGGCGGGGAATCCTGGTCGTATGACGGGCCGGTGGTGTTGGCTTGGGACGAAGCCGAAGCGGAGTTGTCGGAAAACCACCCCGGCCACAATGTGGTGTTGCATGAATTCGCGCACAAACTCGATATGCTGAACGGCAAAGCCAATGGCATGCCGCCACTGCATGCGGAGATGAACCGCGAGGTTTGGACGCAAACCTTTAGTCAGGCGTTCGAGGACTTGCAGGCGCAATTGGCGCATTACCACAACCCGGACATCAATCCTTATGCCGCCACGTCTCCGGCAGAATTTTTCGCGGTCACCACCGAGTATTTCTTCACTGCGCCGAAGCGGCTCAAACAGCATTTTCCCGGCGTATACGAGCAACTCAAACAGTATTATCGTCAAGATACATTTCATCGAGTGCGGTCAGCGATTCCGGTTTTGACCAGGCCTGGGCCTTTTCGAATTGCGCAATTTCGGTCAGGATGTTGGGTCGAGGCACGGACATAATAGAGGCCGTCAAGAAGAGGGAATTGTTAAGTGAGCCGTGCATCTTATTTTCAGCGTATGAACCGAGTTTGTGATTACATCGAGCAGCATCTCGATGACGATTTATCCTTAGCGGTGTTGTGCGAGGTGGCGCACTTTTCAAAATTCCATTTCCATCGGCAGTTTTCGCAGGCCATGGGCATTAATGTTTTCCGGTTTATCCAGTTAATGCGCATGAAACGGGCGTCGTATCAGTTGGCGTTTTATCCACAGTTTCGCGTGTTGGATGTGGCGTTGCAGGCCGGATTTGAAAGTTCGGAAGCCTTTTCACGGGCGTTTAAGAAAACGTTCGGGCAGACGCCGTCGCAGTTTCGAAAGCAGCCGAATTGGGTTTCTTGGCATCAACAATATCCAGAAACGTCAAGAAAAGGAAACCAAACGATGCAAACGAAAACCGTGGAAATCATCGATTTCCCCAAAACATTGATTGCGGTGAAAGAGCACCGCGCGTCGCATGAGCAATTGAATGAGTCGATTGCGAGCTTTATCGAATGGCGCAAACAGACAAGCCACTCGCCGGTGGACACCAGCGACAGCTTCGGCATTTTATACGACGACCCGGCCGCGGTGGCACCGGAGGATTTCCGGTTTGATATCTGCGGCTCGGTCAAAGTGCCGATTCCGGACAACCCTCAGGGCGTGATGAATAAAGAACTTCCACCGGGGCGTTGTGCGCATTTGGTGCATTACGGCTCGCACGATGCTATGGACACCAGTGTGTATTTTCTATATCGCGACTGGTTGCCGGAGAGTGGCGAAAGCTTGCGGGATTTTCCCTGCTTTGTTCGTTATCGAAACCTGTTTCCGGAAGTGGACGAGCATGAACTGGTGACGGATATTTATTTACCGTTACAGTAAGCATTGTTCACTTTGGAAACAAAAACGCCCGGATGAACTGGGCGTTTTGGTTGGAACGGAAAGATAAAGTGTTTAGAAATCTTCCCATTCATCGGCGCTTGGCGGTGGAGGCGCGTAATCGATTTCGCCGTTTCCGCTGGCTTGTCGGCCGGTTTTTCCGCCTGAGCCGATTTGGCCGGTGCCTCCGTTTTGGGGGCCGCAGACTTTGGCGCTTCCAGTGTCGGCTTCGGAGCCGATAGCGCGGCCGGTTTATTCGCCTTCGGCTGACCGGCCGTATTGGTTTTGAAGAAGGCCATATTGTGACTCAAATCGGTGGCCTGTTCGCTCATGCTTTCGGCCGCGGCGGATGTTTCTTCCACCAAGGCGGCGTTTTGCTGCGTGGTGGCGTCGATTTCACCGATGGCTTTATGCACTTGTTCCACACCTTGCGCTTGCTCGGTCGAGGCTTGTGCAATCTGGTTAATCATCAACGACATTTCATTGATCATCTGGGTGATGTTGCCGATGACTTCACCGGATTCGCCAGCCAAATGCGTGCCTTCGTCGATGCGTTGTACGCTTTCGGTAATCAGGCTGTTGATTTCCTTGGCGGCGTCGGCCGATTTCTGGGCCAGCGCACGCACTTCCCCGGCCACGACAGCGAAACCGCGCCCGTGATCACCGGCTCGGGCCGCTTCCACCGCGGCGTTCAACGCGAGCAGGTTGGTCTGGAAGGCGATGCTGTCAATCAGGGTGACAATCTCGGAAATCTTGTGACTGGATTCCTGAATGGTGTTCATGGCGGTGATGGTTTGTTGCATCACTTTGGACGCCTGTTCGGATTCGGTCTGCACCTTTTGCGCCACTGACGCAGCTTGCTGCGAGTTGTCGGTGTTGTTCTGAACCGCCGAGTTCATTTCGTCCATGGTGGCTGAAGTTTGCTCGATGGCAGCGGCTTGTTCCTGAACGCGGGAACTCAAGTCCAAAGCACCTTTTGCCACTTCTTCCGAAGCGGTGTTGACCACTTGCGAAGTGATGATGGCCTGGGACACGATGTCCGACAACTTCTGCAAGGATTGGTTGACGGCGTTTTTCAAACGCATCAAATCACCTTGGTATTCGGCATCGATGGTTTGCGTCAAGTCACCTTCGCTTTGCGCGACCACAACGCGGGTGATGTCGGAGACAGCTTCGTCCAGCGTGGACAAGGATTCGTTGATACGCTGTTTCAGGCTTTCCAAATCGCCGCTGGCGTTGACTTGCACACGGTGCTGGAACTCGCCTTGGCGCATGTGCTCCATCACCGCATTGATTTCGGTGATGATGCTGTTGGTTTCGGACATCGCCTGTTGGGCATTGTCCATCATTTTGCGGTATTCACCTTCGCCCTGATTAGAGAGTGAGACATCAAAACGGCCGTCGCGCATGGCTTGCATCACACCGGACAGTTCGTTCATCACTTGGTCGATGATGTCGACACTTTCATTGATGCCGGTTTGCAAGGTTTCCAGATCACCTTTGTAATCGCCGTTGAGACGTTTGGAGAAATCGCCCTTGGCGATGGCACCGACGGTTTGGTTAGCTTGGGTCAAGGCTTGCGAGACCTGTTCCAGAAGCTGGTTGATGGCATCGCCCGTGCGACCGACTTCGTCTTGGCTGTTGACCGGCGCGCGTAACGCGAAGTCGCCGCTTTCAATGATTTGCCCGGTGACTTTTTGCACGCGTTTCAGCGGGTTGATGACCATGCGTGTAACGGTAATGATCAGGGCAATCGTCAACACGAGCACGCCCAGAATGACGCCGGCCAACGACATCCAAGCGTTGTTCATCGCGGTGTTGATTGGTCCGGTGTATTCGGTTTCCGGCAGAATGAACAGGTGGCGCCCCATGACGTCGCCCGACTCGTCGATGGCCGGAATGTCGATGACGACTTTACCTTGGGTGGTGTATAAGTGGCGAGCCATGCCATCCGTCGGTTGATAACTGGCCTTGACCAGCGACACCGCATCCGCATCAAACCAGCGGTTGCTGGCGAGCAGATAATTGTCGGTGATGGTTTCGTTCTTTTCGATGATTGGCATGTTGCCGTATTTCTGGTCGATGTAACGTTTATCGACCAGTAAGACCCATTCGCCGCCTTCATTAGCGCGGAAATCTTTAGCGACGGAAGCCATGCCTTGTACCAGAGTGGTGTAACCCAGAACCGAGTCATCTTCAAAAATCGGCGACACCGCAATAACACCAATGCCGCGCGCGCCGACACCCAGCGCACCATAGGCTTTTTTCTCTTTCATGACTTTCTGGATCAGCGGGTTATTGGAGACGTTTTGACCGTAATTTTCCAAATCCCAGGAGCGGATGAGCGAGCGGCCATCGTAGGTAATCAGCTGGGTGGCGATATTCTTGAAGCCGGTCTTGCGGGCAAATCCGGCTTTGATATTGGCGAAAAGGGTTTCAGCGCATCGCGATCTTCCACCGCGAGGGATTGGATGATGCTGTTTTGCAGGGTAATCATGGTGGCACCGATAATGCCGCCTTTGACTTTCAAATCGACCTGCGCATCAATGTAGGCGGTCATTTCTTTGAAAATGCGTTTTTCGACTTGTGCAGGCACCGGCTTGACCGTTGTCAGATACATGGTCAGGCCGACTAAAAATGCAATGATGATACCGACCAGCGTCGAAATTCCAATGACTTTGGCCTTGAGTGAACGGCTGAAATCAAACATGATATGGCTCCCCCGGAAACGTCCGATGTTTCTTGTTATGTACTGCGTGCGCTGAGTATTTTAATTTTATTTTAACCTTAAGTTTACTGTGGTTAAACTTTAATTAAAGAAAATTTACTCTGCGAACGCACCTTATCATAAGCCCAGCGATAAACCAAGTTATTGAGAAAGGTTTTTATTTGAGAAACATTTTTAAAGTAGGGTTTTTATCTGTTCCGAAACCGCTTGGCTGAGCTCTTTAATGTCATGATTCAAGATTTGGTTGTTTTCGCTGTAATCCATTGGAATTTCGACTAGATGCACGCCGCCATCTTCGAAACAGCCTTCCAGGGTCGGAATCAAGTCGTCGGCTTTATGGATGCGATGCCCCTTGGCACCATAACTTTGCGCATACATTACGAAATCGGCATTGTTCAAGTCCAGCCCGTAATCTTCGAAGCCCATATTGGCTTGCTTCCACTTGATCATGCCGAAAGCGTTGTCGTTAAGCACGACGACAACTAAATCCAGCTTGAGGCGTACGGCAGTATCCATTTCCTGTGAATTCATCATAAAACCACCGTCGCCGCAGATGGCCATGACCCGGCGTTCCGGATACACCAACTTGGCCGCGATGGCCGATGGCAAACCGGCGCCCATGGTGGCGAGCGCGTTGTCCAGCAAAATGGTATTGTGCTGGTAAGCCAGATAGTTACGCGCAAACCAGATTTTATAGATGCCGTTGTCCAGCGTAATCATGCCGTCGTCGGGCATGACTTTTCGGATGTCCGCCACCACGCGCTGTGGATACATCGGGAAGCGTCCGTCGTTGGTGCCTTCCAACAGGTTTTTGTCGATTTGGCGCTTGGCTTCCATAAAACAGTCGAAATTCCAGGTATCCTGGCGTTCGATGCGTTCTTTGATTTGATAAATGCTGTTGGCAATATCGCCCACCACGTCGGCTTGGGGGAAATACACCGGGTCGACGGAGGCATTGGTGAAGTTAATGTGAATCACCTTGAAGCCGTCCTGTTCCATAAAGAACGGCGGCTTTTCCACCACATCGTGACCGACATTGATAATCAAATCCGTATTGCGGATGGCGCAATGCACGAAATCGTTATCGGACAGAGCAGCACAGCCCAGATACAAATGATGGCGTTCGTCCACCACGCCTTTCCCCATCTGAGTGGTGAAAAACGGAATGCCAGTCTTGTCGATGAACTGGCGCAGCATCTTACCGGCGGTTTTCGGTTGGCTACCGGCCCCAATCATAATCAGCGGGCGCTTGGCGCGTTGAATCATCTCCACCGCATTCCGCACGGCTTTGTCTTCCGCCAGCGGGCGGCGGTGCATGCCTTGTTGGATCACCGGCGAATCGGATTCTTCGCGGGCGATGTCTTCCGGCAATTCCAAATGGGAGGCACCGGGGCGTTCGGTTTTGGCGGAGCGGAAGGCTTCGCGGATGCGTGCCGGAATGTTATGGCCGCTGTGAATCTGGCAGGTGTATTTGGTAATGGGGCGCATCATATCCACCACATCGACAATCTGGAACTGACCCTGTCGGTTGGTTTTGACGGGTTTTTGCCCGGTGATCATCACCATCGGCATGGCGCCGAGTTGGGCGTAAGCCGCGGCGGTGACCAGGTTGGTGGCGCCCGGCCCGAGGGTGGACATGCAAACCCCGGCCATCCCGGTAAGGCGGCCATAGGTGGCGGCCATGAAGCCGGCGGCCTGTTCGTGGCGGGTGACGATGACCTGGATTTGGGAATCTTTGAGGGAGTTGAGTAAATCCAGGTTCTCTTCACCTGGAATGCCGAAAACGTATTCCACGCCTTCGGCTTCCAGCGCTTTGACAAACAGATCCGATGCTTTCATGGGGCCTCCGTAGTGTAGTGAGTCTGCATCATAACATGCCTTCAATAGGCGATGGAGTATGGAAAATTTAATGCCCTGAAAATTATTTTTATACGTGGTTTTAGTTAAGTTTTGGGTGAGGTTGGTAGTTAAGTTTATTCTTGAAAATTGCCAGACTTGATGGTTTTGTGATGATTGAATTGATTGTAAGTCTAACCGCATTTGTTAGCACCTAGTTAGAGGTTCCCATTTTTGATACACCATTGCTCGTAAGTAAGTTTACTTTTGCTTTTTCGATATTCGCTTTGTAAGATAAGTTGAGCATCAAAACCAATTTTCTTTCTTTGTTTATCAAGAAAAAGATTTTCTTTTTGAGTAGCACTTTGCATATATGCCACTGTGCGATACTGATTTAGTTTCCACTGCCCTTTTCTTATAACAGGCTTTCTTCTATTACTTTTTAGTTTTGGCTTGAACCCTACCTGATGAAATGAAAGACTGATAAGAGTGCCTGTTAATACAGCGATTACCTCATCAATTTCTTTTTGATGTTTAATATTAGAAATACCATAGTCTATGTATTCATGTAATTCTTTAAGCCAATCATCATCGTATATTTCGACAGTATCTAAGATAGATTGGCGAAGCGCTTTAAGAATATTTATAGAATATCTTTTCCAAGTTGGAATATGGTTCGACTCTTTTAAAGCATACCAAGCATCTGAACCAAATATATCCTCAACAGAGTTTTTAAGTGTTAAATATTTTGAATATTCGTTCATCGCCTAAAAGCCTATGATTAAACTATGCTGCCATATTATTCAATATTACCGTATCCATTTTACCGTTTCTATTTTAAATACGTAAAAAGCACAATCTCACCAGGCCTGGTGAATTTATAATTCGTGGGTTAACCTTATTTTGGGTATGGAGTATACTTGGAATTATCTCATGGACAGTCATGCCTCCGGTCATTCGGGGGATGAACGCGACGGCGCTACGCAGCGGCCGTGACAAGGTAGGAGTTCCTTTATGTATCGCCACCCGGCAAACGCCCTGTTTACCTCAATCTGTTCGCCTTTCGCTTTCCGTTAAACGCCATTCTTTCCATTTTGCACCGCATCACCGGAGTGGGACTGTTGTTGTTCCTGTTGACCGGCCTGGCCTGGTTGAATCTGTGGGTTTTGTTTCCCGAACAAAGAGTGGACACCTTACACGCCCTGACGCATCCGCTGGGGCAGTTGATTTGGTTTTTCGCTGCCGTCAGCTTGTGGTTTCACTGGTTGGCTGGCGTGCGGCACTTGATGATGGAGCATAATGCCTTTCAATGGCAAAGCCAGCCGCAAAAAGGGCGGCAATCCGGCTTGCTGTTATTGGCGCTGTTTGCCATTGGAGTCGTAGTGATTTTTGCGGGAGTCTGGTTATGAACGTGTTATCCGGCTTGAGAGCGCATGTTTGGCAACGGTTCAGCGCCTGGTATCTGATGGTGTATTTCCCTTTGGCGGCGTTGTATTGGTGGCAAGCGCCGACGGAATCGGTCGCGCAGGTGCAAGAGGCGATGACGTCTTGGTTGTTTTGTGGCCGTCGTTGCTGGCCTTCGGGTTGTTGATGGTACACGCCTGGATCGGATTGCGGGATGTGTTGCTGGATTATCTGCCACGCAGAGCCTTGCAAGCGGGATTATGGCTTTGGGCGTTGGTGTGGTTGTTGGTGTTGGCCGATGGCGTGTTTTAGCCGTGCAGTTGGTTGCGAACTGTAGATTTAAACGAATAAAGAGAAGAGAGGCGAAATGGTTTCATTGCAGCAGGTCGATACCTTTCATTTTGATGCGGTGATTGTCGGAGCCGGGGCGCGGGGCTTCGGGCTGCGTTGCAATTGGCCAAGTCGGATTTGCGCGTGGCGGTGGTGTCGAAAGTGTTTCCGACGCGTTCGCATACAGTGGCGGCGCAGGGCGGCATTAATGCGGCCTTGGGCAATCTGACCGAGGATAACTGGCATTGGCATATGTACGATACCGTCAAGGGCAGTGATTATCTGGGCGATCAGGATGCCATTGAATTCATGTGCCGGGAAGCACGGAAATCGTGCGCGAGTTGGAGCATTTCGGGGTGCCGTTTTCGCGTACCGAGCAAGGCAAAATCTACCAACGGCCGTTCGGTGGCCAAAGCCGCAACTTCGGAGAAAGCCAGGCCACGCGCACTTGTGCGGCGGCGGACCGCACCGGACATGCCATTTTGCAAACCCTATATCAGCAGAATATTCAGGCGGGCACGACCTTTTTCGATGAATTCTTTGCGGTGGATTTAGTCAAGGATGAAGTTGGCCATATCGGCGGCATGGTGGTGATGAACCTGCAAAACGGCGAATATCAGTTGTTGCGCGCTCATGCGGTGATGGTGGCCACGGGCGGGGCTTGCCAGCTATTCAAAACCAACACCAACGCCAAAATCAACACCGGCGATGGTTTGGCGATGGTGCTGCGCGCGGGCTTGCCGTTGCAGGACATGGAGTTCTGGCAGTTTCATCCAACGGGTGTGGCGGGCAAGGGTATGTTGTTGTCCGAAGCCGCGCGTGGCGAAGGCGGAGTCTTGCGCAATGTCGATGGTGAAGCCTTTATGGTCAACTACGCGCCCAATGTAAAAGATTTGGCCTCGCGTGATGTGGTATCGCGTGCGATTGCGATCGAGGTTAAAGAAGGTCGTGGTTGTGGGCCAAACAAAGACCAT
>LZQR01000318.1_pt1 | contig 12129 bp, 8 predicted proteins | sample 768601 | NCBI WGS metagenome assembly LZQR01 (sample SAMN05207299, study PRJNA324521) | oil field metagenome | isolation source: sample BH-FW-24 from oil reservoir | place: India: Bombay High | collected 2015-12-04
AAAATATTCGGTGGCCGAACGCATCAAAGCCGAAGAACGCTATATGGCGGAACTCAATCAGCAACTGGCGATGCTGGCGCAAGAGCATTATCCACGTCGTGCCAAACGTCGCCATCAACAAGGCATGGTGACGCTGCGATTCACCTTGCATGCCGACGGACGCATTACTGAAGAATCCATCGCGACACCCAGCACTACGGGCTTTTGAACGACGCCACCCTGGACATCATCCGAACGTCACTCAACCATCGCTACAAACCGTTTCCGGAAGAAATGGGCACTTCACCGAGAGTGATTGAAGTGCCGATTGAATACATTTTGCGTTAGCGTAAAGTAGTTCGCCGGCCAAGGCTGGTTTCAGTCGACATTTTTGATAAAATGACGTTTCGCAAAAACTGAGTGGACACTATGAATTATCAACCCGCCGAAAAATCGATTGCCGACGTCCAAGCCGACTTGGTCAAACGCTTCACCCATTTCGACAACTGGAAAGACCGTTACAAATACCTGATCGACATGGGCAAAGTGTTACAAAAATGCCGGACGAATACAAAACCGAAGACAATCGTATTCACGGCTGCCAATCGCAAGTCTGGATTCACATTGAAGAGAAAGATGGCGTGCTTTATATGGAAGCCATGTCCGATGCTGCCATCGTTTCCGGCCTCATTGCCTTGTTGTTGAAAATTTATAACGGCCGCACACCTAAAGAAATCAAAGAAGCGCCGCTCGACTTCCTGGCCGACATCGGTTTATTGCAACATTTGTCCGCCAACCGCTCCACCGGTTTATATCACATGATCAAACGCATCCAATCGGAAGCCTCGGCTCGCCTGTAATCTCAAAGACCACTTTTCACCAGGCCTGGCATTTTAACTAAAAGCCAGCGGATAATAAAAAAGGGCTCTGAGAGCCCTTTTTTAATGCCTTGACGCTTAATCTTTCAAGCGCACAATTTTCGAAGAAATATCAGTCATTGATGTTTTCGTCGTAGTTGTCGATAAAGTCGGCTTTCGACACATCATTAATCATGATTTCAATCTCCTGACCGTTTTTGGTATTGGAAGCATCAATCGTCACTTTCAGGTCGTTTCCATCGCCTTCGCCATCGGAGAAGTTCAAGTAGGTCTCCAAGTTCGCGGCATCCAAGTCAATGGAATCTTTCAAAACTTCCGACAAATCCAGAACGTCCACACCGTCTTCAAAGTCGGTAATGGTGTCCATACTGTCTTCGTCCTGAGCGATTCGGAAGGTATCGGCACCCGCGCCACCCGTCAACTCATCGCTGCCGGTTCCGCCGACAAGGACATCATCCCCTTCACCGCCGAACAGGAAGTCCGCACCGCCGAGACCGTAAATCACATCATTACCGTCGCCTCCGACCAGTGTTTCACCATCGGCCGAACCATCAATGGAACCGCTTGAATCCACCGTCACATCCGGAGTGACTACTGTGGAGGACACAGTGGAAGTCTCTTCCGTATCGGTCAAGATGGAATAAGCTTCCACCGTCACCGTTGGGAAATTGCCATCCACCGAACCGGTCACCAGAGAAATACCGGACGATTGCAGATTGGCAATCGCCGTCGTGTAGTCCGGCGTGGTCGGATCGGCCAACGTAATCACCCAATCGGTTCCATCCTGTTCCAGCGTAGCACCCGGCAAATTGGCAATATCCACCGTTGAAACACTGGACCCCAGGCCGGACAATTTGATGACCAGGCTTCCGAGCCATCTTTATCCAACAAGTCCAAACCGGCCAACAACACCGGAATGCTGTAGCCCGAACCGACAACCGTTTTATCGGCGATTGACGTCACAGACGTCGGGCCGGTCACACCACTGGCCTTGGACTCCAAACGCATTTCGAAGGTGCCGCTGGTAGAGCTGACACTTCCATCAGCATTGTGGTTATTGGACGATTCCACCGTCCAGGCAGTGACATCGATATCATGCGAGCCTTTAAAACCAACCGGCGGCGTAACCGCAATATCGTTGACTTTGTCGTACGCCACACCCGTCACCGTGTAGACACCGGCATCATAAGTCACATTGCCGTAAGCCACACCATCCACCGTAAAGACCATACCGTCCGGCAAGGTGTCACCATTACCGGTTAAGGTAAAGCTCACGGTTTCCGAACCGTCAACATCGTCCAGGTTCATATTCAAGTTAATGGCGACTTCCCCGCTTTCGTCTCCAAACGTAGCGGTTGGGTTCATGCTGATGATATCGTCGGCTTGGGCAATGAACTCGACAGCCACATCGATTGTCTGAGTATTACCGGAACCGCCTTCACCGCTGGAAACGCTGAGCGTAATGTCTTCCAACGTTTCGCTGACATGTTCCACCGTTGGTTGAATGCCGATTTTTCCAGGCCTGCCACGTCCGATACCGCGAAACTGTAATCGTAAATGAAGTTGCCATCGGCATCTTTGCCGGCGATTTGGCCGGTTTGTTTTACGCCGTCATAGTAAACCTCATAACCGAACGGAACACCGCTGAGCGTTGCACTGGAAATGGATTCGGTTGCATCCACCATGGTGCCGCTGGTAACCGACAGCATCGCCATCTGATCTTCCAGACCGGACATTTCCGCCGTAAAGCCACTGATACCGTCATCGACCGGTGTAACATTGACGACTTCCGTGATACTGGTGGTCTCCGGGCTGGTTGTATAGCCCGACGTGCCGGCGTCCTCCTGAGTCGTCACCTTGGCGTCAATGGTCAAGGAACCGTAATAATTCGCCGGCGGCGTATATTCGAAGACCACATCCGTATCCAAATCATTGATACCGCTGATTTCGATGTAACCGTCGCCATTCACCGGCAAGGTCGAAACATCCACACCGTTATAGGTAATGGTGCCGTGCGTAGAAGCATCGCCATCGGTATAGCTTTCGGCAAATTTCACATAGACTTTACCGTCCTGAATAAGGGTACGCGTGCCGTCTGCGGCATTGCTCAAATCCAGCGTGATGGTTTGCGCGACCGGTGCAGCACTCTCAGCAACATTCGTCGCATCGACTGAAATGGTCGTCGCATCGGAAACCGGCGCCAGCTCGGCATCGAATCCACCGACACCGCCATCTACGCTGTAGGCGTTTTGACTGCTTGGATTTTCGCTGACATACGTCACCACTTCGATATCAAAATCAACTTTTTCGACATCCAGAGTGTTTTCATTACCGCTTGGCGACACCGTCACCGAAGCCAGCAAATTATTGACATCGGTCACATCCCCTTCACCGTAAATGACGTAATAGGTTTCCCCATCCACACTTGTGTTTCAGTGGTGCCGGACACACTGTAACCACTCGGCAGGTTCGAGACCAGAATCGCAAACTTCGAACTGTCGCCCACGGTGGCACCATCAGAGGCTTCCACCAAGTTACTCAAATTAAACCCGGTATCTTCCGTCAATTGAACGGTTTTCGGCGTGAGCGCCAAGTCCATCGGGGTGCCTGTCTCGTTTTGAACGCCGCCGGCGCCCATTCCGTCGAAAGCAGGATCCGCAATCAACTCAAACGTTTCCGAATTCGTCAGGGTCGCCGAGCTTCCATCCTGATGCGACACGGTAATGGTGATCTCTCCATTAGTAGTAATGGTATTGAAATGAACGGCTTCACCATTGACCAGGAACTGAATGGTATTCAAAGCCCCGTCCGTATCCAACGTCAGATCCGAGGCATTCAACGTCCAATTACCGGAATTGACAATGATTTTATTGCCCGAACCATCGTCCACCAAGGTATCGCCTGTATAGGTTCCCCCAACGACTTCGACACCTTCCGGCACACCACTGATGGTGATGGCCGTGATTTGTTCACTGCCGTCGTCATCGGCACCATTGGCTTCACTGGCCATGTCGTCCGGAATCAAACTGAAGGGTACATCAATCGTGGTATTCGTTTGATCAACGGTCACGATATAACCACTGACATCATCACCGGCAACCGACAAGTGCGCATCGGCATCGTTCGCACTGATACCGCTGATCGAAGATGTCGCCGTATCGGTCACGCCATTGACGGTCACGTTATAGGTGGCCGTAATATAGCCGGTATCGGCATCGTCATACCCGCTTGCGCCGGAGGTATCCAGATAACGGGTACCATCGGCCGTCTCGTCAACGGTTTTATACCGTACGTCGAAACTGTAGTCATCATCTGAATCGGCGGGAATGGAAGCCGTCACAGTATCCGTGACATTTCCGGACGCATCCACCGAAAGCGACACCCAACCGCTGCCGATTGGCGCGCCGTTAATGGTCAAATCCACACCGGCAGGAATGCTATCCGCATTGATCCAAACTTCCGTCAACAGCTCATCGGAATCCGAACTGGTAAACGAAAAGTCCAGAGGTTGCACCGTGTCTTCATTTTGGGTCGCTGACGTATTCAAGGAACCGTCGCCACTCAACTCCGGTGTAATCAGTAAATTAAACGGAATCGTATCCACGGCGGATTTGTCACCGTCGTTTTCATACGTTTGCACTTGCAACTCAAAATCCACTTCACCACTGTAATGGGTCGGTGCCGTCATCGACACACCGGACAATTCACTGGACTCCACCACCCACTCACGGGCTTCGCCGGTGGCCGATGCGTCCAACAAGGTGGCGCCGGTAATAGAGAATCCATCCGGGACATGGGTAATGGTGACAAAGACTGTTTCGGAGCCGTCACCATCGACCGATTGAATCGGATTGACGACCTGGTCTTTCAGTAAGCCACTGAGAGAAATCGCGCCCGAATCCTCTTGGACGATGGCATGATAATCATGCGTTACGCCGTCGGTATCCTCAATGGATGTGGTATCAACCGGATCTTTATTGATGGCTTCATCCGCATCACCGGTGACTTTGATGGTCATATCCAATGGACTCGACCAACTACCGGTATCGGTCACACTCGAACCATTCACCATCGCCGTATCATTGGAGCGCCCTTCAATTTGAATATCGACGTCTTCATTCAAGTCGTGCACCGGAATGAATTTAAAGTCCGTTGCATTCGAGTAATCATCGATTTGAAGAGACCATTCCGCGCCATTCTGAACAAGGGTGAAATTGCCCAACGAATCACCGGAAGCCATGGCTGTGACAGCACCACCTGGTGCGGTGATTTGGCCGTATTCGATTAGATAACCATCATAATAAATCGCTGCATCTTGTGGCAAAACGGACAGTTTGACATCAAAACTTTCGGAACCGTCTTTATCAGACGTGGTGATGGACCGGACAAGTCGATGCCATTGGCTGCGGAAGCCAGCGTGATGCTGCCGTCGGCTTCCCGGCCATCGTCTTCATAACCGAATGGTTGTTTGATGGCAATGGTCACATCGTCGGCCACCGGGTTCACATAGACATTGAAGACATCGTATTCCGTCGATTCGATTGTCGACTCGGAATTGTCGGCGGCATCGTCATCGACATCGGTTGAAATCACCGTCATATTAATCGCGATATCACCACTGAAACCATCCGGCGCTTTGAATTCGACCGTCGCCAAATCCGCCGCATCAATGGTCACGCCTTTGGTGGCGTCGGTCACCGTCAGAACGGTTGCACCACCATCCACGGTAAACGTCGAACCGACCGGGGCGTTCCACAATTTTACCTGCAGAGATTCATTGCTGTCTTCGTTCGTCACCGACAAGGCGCCGGCACTGTTTAGATCCAACCAACCGCTGTCTTCATCAATGGCGGCAAAGGTTTTATCACCTTGCGTGACAATATCGTCATTACCGTCACCGTCCGTATCGTTATAGGCATTATTGTTGTCTTTGTCATACTGTTCAGCGACGGGTTTCACGACCACCGTATGGGTTTCACTGACGGTCGCCAGATTTCCTTGGTCATCGGTTTCGAAGACATAATCCAATTCCATATCCAAACTGCTGTGCGGCGGCGGCGTAATCAAAGCATTCGCGTAATCGTCAAACACATAATAGTCCTGACCGTTGAGCGTGGCCGTTGAATAGGTCGAACCGGAAATCACCGCGCCATCGGTCATCAAGGCATCCAGATCGGATTTCAGAATACCGGCACGCGTCAACGTTTCACCGCCAGTATCCGAATCGGAAATGGTAATCGTCCCGAATAGGTGAATTGCAGAATCTTCCAGGCCTGACGCCGGCGTCGACATCGACACGTCACCACCCACTGGAGTCACGTGTAAATCCAAATAAACCTCGGAGGTTTCAACAGAAGCGGTTCCGGCCGAATCCGAATCGGTATCCTGTACATTCAAGGTGATGACAACGTCTTCCATGTCCCCACTGTAGTTACCCGGCGGTGTGATTTTGAAGGTCGGGTTTTCCGACAGTTCATCAATGGTGATTTTATGACCGGAAGAACTGATATTGCCCGACGCATCCGCCGTATAGGTGTGAGAACCGATTTGAACCTGTGTACCCTCTTCCAAACCGGAAATGGCGTACCACATTTTTTCCGAACCATCGGCATCGACAAAGCTTTCCTGCAAGGTTGATGTCAGGTCAAAGGTTTGATCTTCTTCAATGGTCAAATCAACGGTATCGTTTGGATTCACGGTGGTTTCCAATGTCACTTCCGCGGCCGAACCATCCAACGTCAAGGTTGGTGTATCGGTTACGGCTTGCACATCCACTGTGACGCTGGTCGAATTATCCACGCCGCTGACACCGGATAAAGGCGTTCCGGAGGCATACACTTCATATTCTGTCACGCTCATGGTCACATCGAAGTTATCACCTGAGTGGGCTGGCGCCTGCACTTTAAGCCCTTCAAAGTCGGTACTGGACATGGACACATCCGCTGACACAGTGGAAATGTGCTCACCATCGGTCAATTCGATGGTAAATTCATCACTTTCCCCGGAAGAAGTGAACAGAACCACTCCTGTGGCGCTCATAATCACCGCGCCATCCGGCAAACCGCTCAAGGTAATTGGCCCCAGTTTTTCAGCATAATCCTCGCGCCGGTGCTCAAATCGGTGGCATCCGATACCTGCGGTGCATTCAAGCCCAATGCAACAGATTCATCCTCATTGACCGAAACCGTATCCGCGTCCACACTGAGCGTCGCGGCATCGGCAATCGGCGTCACGGTAATGTCCAATGTACTGGTGGCGGTATCGCCATCCACATCCGTCACACTGTAAGCAATCGACGGAATCGTGCCGCTGAAATCGGCTACCGGTAAAAAGGTGAAGGTGCCATCACCGTTATCGACAATTCGCCCTAGGGTCTCATCCGCCGCATTGGTGCTCAAAGAACCGTCCGCTTGGATATAAGCCTTGCCGTTATCGAAACTGGCAATGGCAACCCCGCCCAGCGTAGAAGCCGACGAATCGACATTTTCACCTGCCAATTCAAACACGGTTCCAGCACTGTCTTCATCCACCGTCAAGGAGACGCCATCCACATCCGGGACGGAATCCTCCACATTGACCGTGACAGAACTGGTAGTCGAAGCACCACTGTCGGTATCAGTAAGCTCGAAACCGAACGTCAGTTGCTCAATGTTTTGGCCATTGCCGTCGACATGATCAATCGGCTGGTGCAATACGAATTCGTAAGTTTGAGTGGCTTTATCAATCGTCACAACAAACACGGTCTCGAAGGCACTTGGTGTGGCTCCAGCCGTACCGGTATGTCCGGTCAGCGTCATACCATCGGCTGACAAGGTGTAATTCACAGGTGTGCCATCGGCCGTTGTCACCGAAGGATAAGGTGTATCGGTGCTTTCAAACGTCAAGGTATAATTTGGCGTTCCAGCGACGGTCACACCCAACGACTTAGCGCCGTCAGTATCCGTCGATTCATTACCGGAGGTATCCCTTAAATCATCTTCCTGAACATTGGAAGCTGTGCTGGCGCCTACAGAAAGATCATCATAAATGGTGGTTTCGACCGAATCGTCTGTTCCGATGGCCACCGCTTCAAATTCACCGTCCGTATCTGTGATGCCGTTCAGAGTGACGCTATAGACTTCGCCAGCGGCCCCTTCATCGGTGAAATCATCCAACGTATCCACCGAGAACGTCGATTGGCAGGTACCTCCGGCAATGACAACCGTCGTTGTGGAAGTATTTTGATTGTAATCAACGCCGTCAGTGGCATCACTGGTTCCGGCATCTGTATCGACACCATACACAACGGTCACGGCGACACTGCTGCCTGTCGGAACGGTCACCGGATTGCCATCACTGTCGACCAGTTTAACGGTATAACCGGCTTGCTCGCCTTCCGTTACCGTCGCATCACCGGTAATGATGGCGTACACCGTATCTTCGGTGCCCACAGACGTATCGTCTTGGATCGTCGCCGTGCCTTCAGCCGGTGTCGTATTAGTCACCGTTCCGGAGGTCACGTCGGCTTGCAATGCGATTGTTTCATCGCTTTCGTCCAGATAATCGTCCACCAGTTCCGTACGGATTTGAACACTGGTCTCGCCGGCTGGAATCTCAACCCCAGTCGCCGGAACACTGACCCAGTTGGTGCCGTCATAGTATTCCAGTTGCGGTGTGGTTCCGGTATCGGCTCCGACCGTACCGCTTCCATCATGCAAAGAAGGCGTAAAGACGACGGTTTCATCACTTGGATTACTGAGACTGACGGTGAACTCAATATAGCCGTCAGTGCCTTCGGTAACGGTTTCGTCACTGACACTTAAGGTCGGTGTGTCGTCGTTGCTGTTACCTTCGTCATCGACCGTTCCGTTATCCAGAATCGTGGCGGTGCCGCTGTCGTCGGCGATGGTCACGGTGTTGCCTCCGTTGTCGACCAGGCTGCCGCCTGCAGTCAGAATCACCGTTTCCGGTCCTTCGTAGACGGTGTCGTCGGTGGTGTCGATGGTGACATTCATGTCGGTGATGCCAGCCGGTAGTGTGACGTTGCCGCTGCCGTCCGGCGTCAGCGTTTGGGTGATGCCGCCGCCGTCAACGTAGGTGACGACCATGTTGCTGTAGTCGTTGCTTTCGGCGGTGCCGTTGCTTAACGCTAGATTGATGGTGACGTCGTTTTCCGTGGCGTTGGATAGACTGACTTCATAGGTGGCTTGGTTGCCTTCGGCGACGGTGACGTCACTGACGCTTAAGGTCGGTGTGTCGTCGTTGCTGCCATGTTGTCCATTATCATAAATAATGGTTTCCACAGGTGTAGAGTCCACCTGAACGTTTTCAAACTGCCCCTGTTCATCAACCGATGAAATGGAAATGGCGTATTGTTCAGGCCCTTCAAACACAACATCTTCAAGCGCTGGTACGGTAAAACCAAATGATGATTGCCCCGCCGGAATTGTAACACTCGCGGTTTCGGTAATATCATTACTTCCGCCGTTTGATAGGTATAGGTAAACGTTATTTCTGCTGACTGCGTTAAGACAAGCGGTTGTCCATTACCATCCATCACCGCCACTTCATAACTTGCGTCCTGCCCTTCGGCCACCGCAGTATCGCCGGAAAGGATGAAATTTGCAGTATCGACAGGACCAGTACCACCGTCAACTTCAGTTGCACCATCTGTAATAACGGTTGTCACCGGCAAAGGCAAGTCCGGCTGTTCTGAGTAACCGCCTCCTAGCGTCGAAACAACGGCGACTTCATAAGATTCATCCCCTTCAGCATAAGCATCGTCATTCGTATTAATGGAAAAGGTAGCGGACGTTTGGCCGGGTTGAAAAACGACCGTCGTAACCGGTGTCTGATAGTCGGAATCAGACGCCGTTCCATTAGTAATAGCCAGTGTCACTGTAAAGGCTTCGAGCGGCGGCGTATTCAACGTCAATGTATAGGTGGCAATATCGCCCTCTGTCACAACCGACAGCCCAGACAACTCCAGGGTTGTGAGATAGCCATCTTCACCATCCCGTCTAGGGTCTTCCGTTTCGTCTTCAACCAAATAATTCGATGTGGTTGTATCATAACCCGCGGTGACTTCGCCTTCTGCCGCCGTTCGAACATAAGTTTCCGCCTCATCATTGGATGAGCTGATCGGTTCTTGCTCTTCTTTTTCACTCAACGACTTGGAGCGGTCTTCCAGGATTTTGGCAATTTCCGGCGGTAATTCATCACCGGCTTGCTGGAGCTCATCGAAATTCCCTTCCTCAACGGCACGTTGCAAGGCTTCAAAACTGGTGGCTTGGTCTTGTGTCATCGAATTGATGGAACTAGCCGGAATGACATCATTATCAAGAACCATACGACTGTCACGCCCCAAAGCGATGACATTTCCATCGATCAACTGAACCGATACCGAAGCATTGTCCGACGTCACAATGGTTTCATTCGGATACAGTTTTCCTTGCGGCCCTAACCCACGCGTTTGTCCGGTTTCCGTATCAACGACCTGAACATTGCCTTCCACACCAATTACTTCACCAACTGCAATCGCCATAATGGTTCTCCTGAGTGCATACTGTTGTTTTCTATGTAAAGCTAACTATAGTGAGATATGAAAATAATTCCTATTGTCCCTAGGGTCACTTTTTACGTGTTTTTGATAAAAAATAATCGGAAATAAAAAAGCCCTCGGAGCGAGGGCTTTTAGAAAAGGAGATTTGTGATTGAAAAATCAAGCGATTTTCAATTGCTCTTGACTGGTCGCACGCAAAGCGGCGATACGATCTTCCAAAGGCGGATGTGAACGGAACAAATCACCGAAGCTGGACGCTTTCGCAGAAATCCCGAAGGCCGCCATTTGATCCGGCAGTTCGCCCGGCTGCATGGTTTGCAAACGCTGTAGGGCTGCAATCATATTTTCTTTACCGGCCAAATAAGCACCACCGTTGTCGGCATGGAATTCACGCTTACGCGAGAACCACATGGTGATCATACTGGCGAGAATACCGAACAGGATTTGCGCCACGATGTCTACCACGATGAACACAAAGCTATGGCCTTCGCTTTCATTCTTCAGCACGACGCGATCCACAACGTAGGCTACGATCTTAGCGAAGAAAATAACAAAGGTGTTCACCACGCCCTGCAACAACGCCATGGTGACCATGTCACCGTTCGCGATGTGCGCGACTTCGTGCCCCAATACCGCTTCGACTTCGTTTTGACGCATATTGCGCAACAACCCGGTCGATACCGCAACCAAAGCGGAATTTTTAGTCATCCCGGTGGCAAAAGCGTTTGGCTCCGGCGAGTCGTAAATCGCGACTTCCGGCATGCCGATACCGGCTTTTTCCGCTTGACGACGCACGGTTTCCAACAGCCATTGCTCATCGGCATTACGAGGTTGCTCGATAACTTGCGCCCCTACCGACATTTTCGCCAGCCACTTCGACATGGCAAGAGAGATAAACGAACCTGCAAAACCGAAAATGGCCGCGAAGGCAAACAGGTTACCCAGGTCCAGATTCGTGCCCTGCATATAGTTGCCGACACCTAACAAATTCATCGTAATCATGGCCACAGCCAAAACCGCGATGTTTGTTAATAAAAATAAACCGATTCGTTTCATTCAAAACCTCCAATGGTTACCAAATCGTCTGTTGTTGAGAGTCCAGTCACTGTTTTAACACATTAACTGTAGATAATGACTAATATAAGGTTTTTTTATAGAGTTTCAAGCGAATTTTAGACAAGATTCAAACTGCCTTAATCTTTTCACATTTCCGCCCACCTAAAATAAAAAACCGCCAGGCCTGGCGGTTTTGATGATTTTAATACTGCAGCTTCTCTTTCAGTATCTGATTGACCTGAGCCGGATTGGCTTGACCTTGCGAAGCTTTCATCACCTGCCCGACAAAGAAACCGAACATCTTTTCCTGGCCGCCTTTATAGGCCTCCACTTGAGATGGGTTGTTCGCCAAGACGTCATCAACCATCGCCTCAATCGCTGAGGAATCGGTGATTTGTTTAAGGCCTTTCTGTTCGATAATCGCATCGGCGTCGCCTTCGCCCGCCCAAATCGCATCGAATACCTGCTTGGCAATCTTACCGGAAATGGTCTGATCTTGAATGCGTGCAATCAAACCAGCCAACTGCGCCGCGGAAACCGGTGAATCAGCAATGTCCATATCGTTTTGGTTCAGCGCTTTCGACAGTTCGCCCATCACCCAGTTGGCAGACACTTTGGGTTCATTGGTTTCCGCCAACACGGCTTCAAAATATTCCGCCATGGCACGTGAACCGG
>LZQR01000319.1_pt1 | contig 12110 bp, 18 predicted proteins | sample 768601 | NCBI WGS metagenome assembly LZQR01 (sample SAMN05207299, study PRJNA324521) | oil field metagenome | isolation source: sample BH-FW-24 from oil reservoir | place: India: Bombay High | collected 2015-12-04
GCTCAACCGGTGTCTTTCCGCATGCCTCCTAGAGGATGAACTTCGACAGGTCGACGTTCTTGCAAGGTCGCCGATGTTGTCGCGAACGAATTTGCCCGTGATCTCCACCTCTTCACCCGGACGGTCCGGCGCCGTGAAGGAAATCTCGTCGAGAATGCGCTCCATCACCGTCTGCAGGCGGCGGGCACCGATGTTCTCGACAGAGGCATTGAGATCAACCGCAATCGAGGCGATCTCGTCGATGGCATCCTCTGTAAAGTTCAGCGTGACCTTTTCCGTTTCCATCAGAGCCACATACTGCTTGATGAGGCTGGCTTCCGGTTCAGTCAGGATCGCGCGGAAATCGTCCTTGTCGAGCGCACGCAGCTCGACCCGGATCGGCAGGCGGCCCTGCAGCTCCGGCAAAAGGTCCGAAGGCTTGGCGACGTGGAATGCACCGGAAGCGATGAACAGGATGTGGTCGGTCTTGACCGGTCCGTGCTTGGTGGAGACGACCGTGCCTTCGATCAGCGGCAGCAGGTCACGCTGCACGCCTTCACGAGAGACATCGGCTCCCGCACGGCCTTCACGGGCACAGATCTTGTCGATCTCGTCCAGGAAGACGATGCCGGAATTCTCGACAAGTGAGATTGCCTCTTCCACCACCTTGTCGTCGTCGAGCAGTTTGTCGGATTCCTCGTTGATCAGGAGCTGGTAGCTGTCGCGAACGGTGGTGCGTTTGGTCTTGGTCTGGCCGCCGAACGCCTTGCCCAAAAGGTCGGAGACATTCATCACCCCGACGCTGGCACCCGGCATGCCCGGCAGATCAAAGCTCGGCATCTGTGCCTGGCCCGGACCTCGACCTCGATTTCCTTCTCGTCCATCTCGCCGTTGCGCAGCTTGGTGCGGAAGCTGTCCCGGGTTGCCGGGCTTGCGTTCTTGCCGACCAGCGCATCCAGCACGCGTTCCTCGGCCAGCATGTGTGCCTTTGCCTTCACCGCTTCGCGCTTCTGGTCGCGCACCAGCGTAATACCGGCTTCCACCAGATCACGGACGATCTGCTCCACGTCGCGGCCGACATAGCCGACCTCTGTGAACTTGGTGGCTTCCACCTTGGTGAAGGGGGCATTTGCCAGTTTTGCCAGACGGCGGGAAATTTCGGTCTTGCCGACGCCGGTCGGGCCGATCATCAGGATGTTCTTCGGCAGAACTTCCTCGCGCATCTGGCCTTGCAGCTGCTGGCGGCGCCAGCGGTTGCGCAATGCAATTGCGACCGCGCGCTTGGCATCTTTCTGGCCGACGATGTAGCGGTCGAGTTCGGAAACGATCTCACGCGGAGAAAAATCGGACATTGTTTAAGACACGCCTTCTTTACTTACGAGTTCCATCAGCAGGCAGTCGCCGGTGCGTCCCAGAAGCGCTTCGATCTCCTGAAAGCCCGCCTTGCGATAGGCCTTCAGGGCCCTGAGATTGGCCGGATCCGGATCGATGATGATCCGCTCGTGACCTTCCTCGCGCAACTGGCGGACAAACGCCTGCAAAGTTCTTGTTCCAAGTCCCCGGGACAGATCTTCCTCGAATGCAATCGAGAGGTCGACACCGACAGCCTCTGCCGGCAGCCGCTCCAGCCAGGGATAATCCGCCGCAAATGCGCTTCCCTGCTGATCGCCGACACACCAGACCTGGATATAGCCCTTGTCGGTGCCGTCTTCCTGAAAGATGAAAGGCCGGGTCGTATCCCTGCCTTCGACCATGTCCCGGATGTTGCTCAACTCTTCGTCCGGATCGCCCCACCATTGCCGCCAGTGCGGCCGCGCCAACCAATTCGCCAGCATGGGCAAATCCTCGGCGGTAACGGGGCGAAACGAAATCATCGGCCTTTACTCGGCCGTATCCAGCGACTCGACCGTCACGCTGGCGTTCGTGTAAACGCAGATTTCCGCTGCAACCGCCATCGCCTTGCGGGCTATGGTTTCTGCGTCATAGTCGGTATCTGCCAGGGCACGTCCGGCCGCAAGTGCATAGTTGCCGCCTGAACCGATACCCATGACACCCCCTTCGGGTTCCAGAACGTCGCCGGTACCGGTCAGCACCAGCGACACGTTCTTGTCGGCCACCAGCATCATCGCTTCCAGTCGGCGCAGATAGCGGTCGGTCCGCCAGTCCTTGGCAAGTTCCACGCAGGCGCGCATCAGCTGGCCGGGGTACTGTTCCAGCTTCGCTTCAAGGCGCTCGAACAGGGTGAAGGCATCGGCGGTTGCACCGGCAAAACCGGCAATAACCTCGCCCTTGGCCAGCAGGCGTACCTTGCGGGCGGTGTGCTTGATTACGGTCTGGCGAGGGAGACCTGGCCGTCACCGGCGATCACCACCTTGCCACCCTTGCGCACCATCATGATCGTCGTACCGTGCCACTGGGCCGGTTCGCGCGTTTCGCTCATTCAATCCTCTTGGCAATCTTCATGGTCATCTTGTCTGCCGCCCTATGTAGGCGGCAAATCCGGTATTTCCAAGCAGTCAATGGGATGCGGCCCTGTTAAGCCCGGCTATGAACCGGCCGAAATCGGCTCAAGACATACATTTTCAGGGCGATTTCGGCCGGCAATTCGAAGCCTCAGTGCGACATCTCGATCCGGGTTGCCCGCAAAAGTGCGTCCACCAGCTTGTCGAGCTGGCCGCCTGCCCGTTCATCGGAAGTTCGCCCTTGTCGTCAACGCGCCCGCCGCTTTGGGAACGGCCACCATCTGCGGCAGGACCATTGCTCCAAGGCCGACTTCCAGAATGGTGCGCATGCCGATCAGACCGCGCATGCGCCGAACGCGCCGGTCGAAGCTGCACCGAGTGCAAAGACCTTGGTCTTGTAGGGATCGCCCGGTTCCTTCACGCGGCTGATCCAGTCCAGGGTGTTTTTCAGCAGCGGCGAGATGCCGGCGTTATATTCCGGACAGGACAGAAAAATACCATCCTGCGCCAGGAACAAGCGTTTGAGTTTCCTGGCATTTTCCGGAACGCCATTCGTGTCCTCCAGATCGCCGTCGTAGATCGGCAACGGATAGTCCTTGAGCGACAGATGCGTCACCTGAGCATCCAGGATTGCAAGTTTCTTGGCGGCCAGCGCCGTCAGTCTGCCGTTGAAGGAACCGCTTCGGACCGAGCCCGAGCAAACGAGGATCTTCGGATTGCGCATCAGAACCTACCCTACAAATGTCCGGCTCGCGCGTAGCACCGCGGTGAACCGCCTGAGGGCAAGTTTAGGGCGCTTTTCGGGAAATGGGAGTGCTTCCTGCCCGCTGTCCCCTGCCGTCTGAGCCGTCAATGGGCCTTGCGGTAAACCCAGACGCGTGCCGGAGGCAGGTTTTTCCAGACCCAGTCCGAACTGAAGACGGAGACAGAGCGGTTGTCCGGCTTCACCGGAGCGACCAGCCCGTAGGAAAACTGGATGAAGGCGCGCCCGGTTTCAGAATTTCCAGAGCTTCCGCCAGCAGCGCCTTGCGGACCGTTTCCGGTCGCGTCAGCAGCGGCAGGGACGAGACGATGCCATCAAGCGAATGGCGCTGGTCTTCCGCAGCCGACAGCGTATCGCCGGCGCGCGAGAGGGTGGCGCCAAGGGCGTAGGCATCACCCTGGACAATTTTCAGGCCGGGGTATCTGCGGGTCAGCAGTTCGCAAAATTCCGGGCAATACTCGATGAGCCTGAGCTGCTGGGAGGAAAATCCACGGTCCAGAATCGCCTTCGTGACGACGCCGGTTCCCGGCCCGAGTTCCACAACCCTTGAATGGGGACGCGGTGTCAGAAAGGACGCCATCTTGGCGGCGAGCTCTGGCCCGGAAGGGGCGACGGCACCGGTTCGAAGCGGGTTCTGAGCCCAGGAACGGATGAATTTGACTTCATCGAGCACCTTCGCCCGAACGGCACTTGCCTTCTCAAGCTTTTCCCGAAAAGCTTCCCGGCGCGAGCTATTGCGTTTCAGCATCTTTCCTCACTCACATCCCCACGCGGGGAATATAGGAGTGATTGCAATAAGATGCCATGGGCAAGCGCACATATTGCACGCATACGTCACCCTTTGCAGACTGCTTATGCACCGAGATTATCGATGAAATCCTTCACCTTGGAGAAAAACCCAGCCGATTCCGGGTGGTTTTCACCGGAGGATTCCTTCTCGAATTCCGCCAGAAGCTCACGTTGGCGCCGGGTCAGATTGGTCGGTGTTTCGACCGTGACCTGAATATACATGTCGCCGTGCTGGCTGGAACGCATGATCGGCATGCCCTTGCCGCGCAACCGGAACTGCTTTCCGGTCTGGGTGCCTTCGGGCACCTTCACGCGGCTGGTCGACCCTTCGACGTCGGCACGTCGAACTGACCACCCAGGGTCGCGGTCGACATGGAAATCGGCACGCGGCAGTAAAGATCGGCGCCATCGCGCTGGAAAAGCTCGTGCGGCCTTATGGAGAGGAAGATATAGAGATCGCCCGCGGGGCCACCGCGCACGCCTGCTTCACCTTCACCTGCCAGCCGAATACGGGTTCCGTCCTCGATACCGGCCGGAATGTTGACCGACAGCGTGCGCTCCTGGGTCTTGCGTCCGGAGCCGCTACAGCTTTCGCACGGATCGGTAATCACCTGGCCGCGTCCCTGACAGCTCGGACAGGTGCGTTCCAGCGTGAAGAAGCCCTGCGCGGCACGCACGCGGCCTGCCCCGCCACAGGTGCGGCAGGTCGTCGGGCTGGTCCCGGGCTTTGCGCCCGAACCGGAGCAACGTCGCAGGTAACGCTGGTGGGAACCTCTATCTCCACCGTCTTTCCGGTGAAGGCATCCTCCAGCGTGATATCCAGATTGTAGCGCAGGTCCGCGCCACGTTCGCGTCCGCCCGACCGGCGGCCACCGCCGCCACCCATGCCGAAGAATTCCTCGAAGATATCGGACATGGTGGAGGAAAAGTCGTGGGCACCGGCACCGCCGCCGCCAAAACCACCGTTTTCGAAGGCCGCATGGCCGAAACGGTCATAGGCTGCACGCTTCTGGCTGTCCTTCAGCGTGTCATAGGCCTCGTTGACTTCCTTGAACTTGGCTTCGGCGGCCTCGTCGCCCGGATTGCGGTCCGGGTGAAATTGCATGGCCATCTTGCGGTAGGCGCTTTTCAGCGCTTTTTCGTCCGCCTCACGCGAAACACCCAGCACCTCATAGAAATCACGTTTCGACATCAAGATCTTCCGGTCTTGTTGTTGCACCGCTGGCGGCCTGGCAAATGCCGGCGCCAATTACGGCGAAGGCGCCGCGCACAAGTGCCCTTTCATCAGGCAGTCGAGCGACCGGCGCCAGGATTGGACCAGCCAGCCGGAACCCGGCTGGCTGGTATTTTTCGGTTATGCGGATTTTTTGTCGTCGTCTTCTTTGACTTCTTCAAAATCCGCATCAACGACATCGTCTTCGGCCTTGGCTTTCGGATCGGCTTCCTCGCCGTCTTCTGCCTGGGCGTCAGCCTGAGCTGCCTGATACATGGCTTCGCCAAGTTTCATGGAAGCTTCTGCCAGAGCCTGGGTCTTGGCCTTGATGTCTTCCAGGTCTTCACCTTCAAGAGCAGACTTCAGGGAGGCGAGCGCGGTCTCGATCGCGGACTTGTCGTCCTCGGAAACCTTGTCGCCGTAGTCCTTCAGGGACTTGTCGGTGGAATGGACCAGGGATTCGCCCTGGTTCTTGGCTTCCACCAGTTCCTTCCGCTTCTTGTCCTCATCGGCGTGGGATTCAGCGTCCTTGATCATCTGGTCGATGTCGCTGTCGCTGAGGCCGCCGGAGGCCTGGATGCGGATCTGCTGTTCCTTGCCGGTGCCCTTGTCCTTCGCGGACACGTTGACGATACCGTTGGCGTCGATGTCGAAGGTGACTTCGATCTGCGGAACGCCGCGCGGTGCCGGCGGCAGGCCGACCAGGTCGAACTGACCGAGGATCTTGTTGTCCGCGGCCATTTCGCGCTCACCCTGGAAGACGCGGATGGTCACGGCCGTCTGATTGTCTTCAGCGGTCGAGAACACCTGGCTCTTCTTGGTCGGGATCGTCGTGTTGCGATCGATCAGACGGGTGAAGACACCGCCAAGCGTTTCGATGCCGAGCGACAGCGGGGTCACGTCGAGCAGCAGAACGTCCTTGACGTCGCCCTGCAGAACGCCGGCCTGGATCGCAGCGCCCATGGCCACCACTTCGTCCGGGTTCACACCCTTGTGCGGGTCCTTGCCGAAGAAGGTCTTCACGGTTTCCTGGATCTTCGGCATGCGGGTCATGCCGCCGACCAGAACCACTTCGTCGATTTCACCGGGAGCAAGACCTGCGTCCTTCAGAGCGGCTTTCATCGGCTCGATGGTGCGCTTGACCAGATCTTCAACCAGCGACTCGAACTTGGCGCGGGTGAGTTTCAGCGTCAGGTGCTTCGGACCGGAAGCGTCCGCCGTGATGAACGGCAGGTTGATTTCGGTCTGGGAAGAGGACGACAGTTCGATCTTCGCCTTTTCCGCAGCTTCCTTCAGGCGCTGCAGGGCCAGCTTGTCGTTCTTCAGGTCGATGCCCTGGTCCTTCTTGAACTCGGACGCGAGGTAGTCGACGAGAACCATGTCGAAGTCTTCACCGCCGAGGAAGGTGTCGCCGTTGGTGGACTTCACTTCGAAGACACCGTCGCCGATTTCCAGGACGGAGACGTCGAACGTACCGCCACCAAGGTCGTAGACGCGATGGTTTTACCGTCGTTCTTGTCGAGACCGTAGGCAAGCGCTGCTGCCGTCGGCTCGTTGATGATGCGCAGGACTTCAGACCCGCGATCTTGCCGGCATCCTTGGTTGCCTGGCGCTGCGCGTCGTTGAAGTATGCCGGAACGGTGATGACCGCCTGGGTCACTTTTCGCCGAGATAGCTCTCTGCGGTTTCCTTCATCTTCTGAAGGATGAAAGCGGACACCTGGGACGGGGAGTATTTGTCGCCGTTGGCTTCCACCCATGCGTCGCCATTGTCGGCCTTGACGATTTCGAACGGGACAAGCTTCTTGTCCTTGTCGACGGTCGGATCGCTGTACCGGCGACCGATCAGGCGCTTGACTGCAAAAAGGGTGTTGGTCGGGTTCGTGACCGCCTGGCGTTTTGCCGGCTGGCCGACGAGACGCTCGCCATCGTCGGAGAAGGCCACCATCGACGGGGTGGTGCGGGCGCCTTCTGCGTTTTCAATTACCTTGGAATCCTTGCCGTCCATGACGGCGACGCACGAGTTCGTCGTGCCGAGGTCGATACCAATGACCTTTGCCATATCTGCCTCTCTTTCTAGCAAACCGGATAGACCCAAAAAGGCGTCATTCCGGCTCCTCTCAGTTGGGTTCCGGGTTCCCCCGGACATCGCGCCAGAACGCTAGGCTCATGATTTGGCGCGAAGCTTGACCGCTATATAGGTGGATGAAACTTTGCCTGCAAGACATCTGTCCACTGACATTTCACAGACCTTCCGTTCTTCGCCGATATTTCTTCCCAGATCGTTACCAGCATTGTCAGCTTTGCGAATTCCACATGCAATCGGCACATGGAGGCGAGGTTTTGCTCAAACCTTGCGGACAATACGGTTAACATCGCCCCGTCACCGCAATGGCAACGCGGAAAGGAGACCCGAATTGCGAGATCCCAGCCTCTGGAATCGGCTTCAAGCCTGCCACCCGGACGATGTGGAAGCGGATTTCCCGTTCTCCGCGCGCCTTGCCCGAGACAATGGCTGGAGCAAAAGCTTTGCGGGACGGGTCGTTGTCGAATATCTGCGGTTTGCCTATCGTCAGCCGGCTTGGTGAAGGCATCGTGACGCCGAGCGACGAAGTGGACCAGGCCTGGCATCTGCACCTGACCTACACCAGACATTACTGGGGCCCATTCAAGGAAGCGCTCGAAGGTCCACTGCACCACATGCCGACAAAGGCGGCCCGGAACAGGAAGTCCGGTTCCGGCAGGCCTATGCAAGAACGCTCCGGCTCTACCGGTCGGAATTCGGCGACCCGCCTGTGGACATCTGCCACCGGAGGAGATCCGGTTCGGCAAGGCACCGGGCTTGTCCGCGTTGAATGCGCAGGATGTGTGGATCATCCGCAAGCCGGACTGGCCGAGCCAGGTCGCAAGACTTGCCGGGAAGGTTGCGAATGCGCCCACCGCCGTCCACTGCGCCCTGCTGGCCGCCATGTCACTTCTTCTGGGCACCAGGCTGGCCTTTGCCCATGGCGAGGCGCAAGGCGATACCCTCATCGAGCGACTGCGCAACATGGTCTGGCACTGGGCCACCATGCACACGGCCGAATTCCTGATTTCCCTGTTTATCATCGCCGTGGTGCTGATCATCCTCTTCAAGAAATCGACCGGTGGAAATTCTTCCGGGTGCAGCTCAGGCTGCGGCACCAGCAGCAGCGGTGACGGAGGCGGCGGTGGCAGCTCCGGCTGCAGCGGTTGCGGCGGGGGCGACTGACGACCGGCGACAATTGACCATGCAGGAAATTCCCATAAACGGCCTGAGCGGGCTTTATTATCTGCCGGGTTATTTCGACCGCGAGGGCCAGGAACAGCTTCTGGCACATATTCGCGCGATCGTCGCCGAAGCGCCCTTGTTCCAGCCGGTAATGCCGAAAACCGGAAAGCCCTTTTCGGTGCGCATGAGCAACTGCGGGCCGCTCGGCTGGGTGTCGGATATCCGAGGCTATCGCTACCAGCCGGCGCACCCCGAAACCGGCCGGCCATGCCGGCCATGCCGGATGCCTTGACGCACCTGTGGAAGGAAGTTGCCGGCACGGCGCCGCCACCCGAAGCCTGCCTGATCAATTTCTATGATCCAGCGCCCGCATGGGTCTGCACCAGGACAGGGATGAACAGATGTTCGAAGCCCCGGTCGTCTCGGTTTCCCTGGGAGACACTGCCACCTTCCGTGTTGGCGGCGTGAATAGGAAGGATCCGACCAAATCCTTCCGCCTTCAATCCGGTGACGTCGTCGTACTTGGCGGTGAGGCTCGACTGGCCTTTCACGGTATCGATCGCGTGTTGAATGGAACTTCGACGCTTCTGAAAACGGCGGCCGGATCAACCTGACCCTTCGGCGCGTCACTCCGCCCTGATTCCTACGTTTCCACGTAGGTTGCCTCGAAGCTCACCGGAAAATTCACCGAGCGGGCGATGAAGCAGACCTTGTGGATCTCGTGGTGGATCGCATCGGCCGTTGCCAGGTCCGTGCCCTTGGGCACGGTGATGACCGGCTTCAGCACAGCGCGCAGAAAACGGCCAGCACCTGAGGGCTCGGTTTCCCCCGTCGCTTCCGGCGCGTCCTCGTATCCCATGACGGCAATGCTGCATCGCTTGCCAGATGCAGGTACCAGAGCATATGGCAGCTCGCCAGGGAGGACAGGAGCAAGTCCTCCGGATTATGGAGCGCGGGATTTCCCCCAGTAGCGGGTCGTTCGAACAGGAAACCGGAGGCTTTCCAGGTGTTCGTATCTCCCAGGTCCGGTCATAGGACCTGTAACTCCTCGTCCCCTCGCCCCGGTTTCCCGTCCAGTGGATGAGGGTTGTGTAGCCGTGCTCTTTGCTCATGCTTCCTCCAAAATGTATACATTTATACATTTTTGATTTACAGGCTGCTGTCAAGGCTCTATTGAAATTTCGGGAGGCGCCATGTCCGCAGAAAAAATCGCAGCCACGCTTGAAACCGATATCATCTCCGGGATCTTCCGGCCGGGTGAGGAAATGAAACAGGGAGAGCTTGCTGCCCGCTTTTCGGTCAGTCGCATTCCCGTGCGCGATGCCCTGCAGCTGATGGCCGCCCGGGGCCTGATCGACCTTGAGCGCAATCGACGGGCTCGAGTGATCAGTCTTACCCACGCGGAGATTGATGAGGTCTACCATCTGCGCGTGCTTCTGGAGACCGATTGCCTGCGGCAATCAATCCGGCGGCTGGAAGCAGACGATCTTGTGAAGATCGAAGCAGCCCTTGCCCACTCCAGCATAGACGCGGCAACCGACCGGTGGGCCGACGGCGACTGGGCCTTTCACAAGAGCCTTTATTTGCCTGCGAGACGGCCAAGAGAGCTGGCGATGATCGAGGATCTTCGGCGGACCTGCCGCATTCACATTGCCGGCTACGGCGTTCTGCCGACACTCACCGACAGGTGGCTGAAGGACCATGAAGACCTGGTGGCAGCGATGAAATCACGCGCGGAAGACCAGGCGGCAGACATTCTGGCCCGCCATATCGCGGACGCGCGACAGACATTGCTGGACGCAATGCCCGGCTGAACCTTCAGAGTGCCGGCCGAGCCTCAGAAAAGCATGTAGGTCGCCACGACCGAACAGGCGGCAATGACCCACAAGGCAGCTCGCCCGAGCGGTGTGACGTGCCTCTGCACGGCCAATTGCTTCTGCGGTCTCGTCGTCGAACCTGAGGCCGCCCTGTGTCATCCTTTCCAGCTCTTCCGACATCCGACCGATCCTGTCGGCAAAGAGCGGCATGTCGTTGGCAATGCGCGCCAGTGCCGACAGCGCATCACCGGCATCACGCAGTTTGCCGACCGGACCAAGGTTGTCCTTGATCCAGGTGCCGACAACGGGTTCCGCCGTCCGCCACATGTCGAGATTGGGATTGAGCGAACGCGCCACGCCTTCGACGAGACCATCGTCTTCTGCAACATGATCAGCTGGGTCTGGGTGCTCATCTCGAAGAGTTCCGTCACTTCGAACAGCTGGGTCAGCAGGCGGGCCATGGAGATTTCGCTGGCATCGTGACCGTGGATCGCTCGCCGATGGCACGGATCGCCTGGGCGAACATGTCGACATCCTGATGCGCGGGCACATAGCCGGCCTCGAAATGCACCTCCGCCACCCGTCGGTAGTTGCGGGTGATGAAGCCGAACAGGATTTCTGCCAGAAACCGGCGTTCGCGCTTGTTGAGACGGCCGATGATGCCGAAGTCGACGGCAACCAGGGTGCCGTCGGGCTCAACGAAGAGATTGCCCTGGTGCATGTCTGCATGAAAGAAGCCGTCGCGCAGCGTGTGGCGCAGGAAGCTCTGGATGACGGCAGCCCCCAGCGCTTCCAGGTCATGGCCGTCTTCCTTGAGGCCCTCGACGTCCGACATCTTGCGGCCGTCGATCCATTCCATGGTCAACACGCCCTTTGCGGTGCGCAGCCACTCGACAGCCGGAACGCGGAACCCCGGATCTCAGCGGTGTTCTCGGCCATTTCCGACAGGGCCGCGGCCTCCAGACGGAAGTCCATTTCCATCGCGACCGACTGGGCCAGCGTGTCCACGACCGCAACCGGCCGAAGGCGCCGCGAGGGCGGATGGAACCGTTCGGCCAGGCGGCGACGAGGTAGTAGCTTTCGAGATCGCGCTGGAAGCGGCGGGAAACGCCCGGCCGCAGCACCTTGACCGCAACCTTTCGCTCCGTGCCGTCCTGATCGAGGATCACGGCCGGATGAACCTGGGCAATCGAGCAGCGGCAACGGCTTCACCGAACGACACGAAGACCTCATCGAGCGGCTTGCCGAGCTGCTCGGCTACCGCGGCGCAGGCCGCATCATGATCGACGCCGGCAACCGGTCCTGAAGGGCTGACAGTTCGCGTGCGGCTTCCTTGCCGACCACATCGGCCCGGGTCGCCAGGAACTGGCCAAGCTTTACATAGGACGGTCCAAGCTTGTTCAGCGCGTCTGACAGGCGAAGGTCTGCCCGCTTGTTGCGAACCGACCGGCGCTCCAGAAGTCGCGCCATGGCAATGGCAAACCGAGGCCCGGCCGGCAGGTCCGGAAGCGAAACGAGGCCAAAAACGCCCTCGCGCGCCATCACGAAACCCGCCCGCGCCAGGCGGAGAAAAGGCATCACGGGAAGGGCCATGTATCAGAGTTTCCAGCCGTAATGCAGGGCGCGATACCGCCGGAATAGTTGCGGTAGCCGACACGCTCGAACCCGCTTCGCGGATCATGTCCGCAAAGCGTTCCTGGTTCGGGAAATTACGGTCGTACGTCTAGCATCGATCGATGCCGCCGGAATAGTTGCGGTAGCCGACACGCTCGAACCCGCTTCGCGGATCATGTCCGCAAAGCGTTCCTGGTTCGGGAAATTACGGTCGTACGTCTAGC